>ERZ1034962.333-NODE-333-length-23838-cov-21.030568_pt1 | contig 23838 bp, 22 predicted proteins | sample MGYA00520696_ERZ1034962 | MGnify/ENA primary metagenome ERZ1034962 (study PRJEB33766, sample SAMN09781770) | gut metagenome | biome: gut microbiome | host: Homo sapiens | place: Madagascar | study: EMG produced TPA metagenomics assembly of the PRJNA485056 data...
GATTAAAAAGTGTCTGGGCTTAAGTCTTAATAATGAGTTAGATGGTCTTTAGATTGTTTTACATAAGGAAGTAAGGGAGCTTATTATGATATCAAAGATGGCAAGTCTGGTATTATTCCTGCTTTCAAGGTAGCGGCTGTCGATACAACAGCTGCTGGTGATACTTTCATCGGTGCTTTAAGCACTGTTTTAAAAGCTGATTTCAGTAATATTGAGGATGCTATTCTTTATGGCAGTAAAGCTTCTTCCCTTACTGTACAAAGATACGGTGCACAACCTTCAATTCCCTACAAAAATGAACTGGATTAGGAGTATTTCAAATGAAAAAAAAACAAAAGTTATAAATTCTGATATTTCACGTGTCATTGCTCAAATGGGTCACTTTGACAAGCTTAGCATTGGTGATACTGGGATGCCAGTTCCAAGAGGAACAGAAAAAATTGACTTGGCTGTAGATAGTGGTATTCCAAGCTTCATGGACGTCTTAAATAACGTTTTAGAAGAACTTGAAATTCAAAAAATCTATCTTGCTGAAGAGATAAAAGAAAATAACCCAAAAATTTTAACTCAAATTACTGATCGCTTACCTAATACACCTGTCGAATTTATTCCACATAGCGATATGAAGGCAGAGTTAAATAACTGTCATACCTTTATCCGTACAGGAGAAATGACACTTTACGCAAACATCTTACTAGAAAGTAATGTCGTATTTTAAAGACAAATAGGAGAAAAACAAAAACATGAATACAACTGCACTATTAATTGGCCTTGGCCCGCTTCTTGGTTGGGGGCTTTACCCAACAATCGTTTCAAAAATTGGGGGGAAACCTGTCAACCAAATTCTTGGTTCAACTTTAGGTACTCTAATTTTTGCCCTAGTTTTTTCAATGTCACAAGGCATTCATTTAGCTTCAGGGATGGATTTATTTCTCGGTATTTTATCTGGAATCGGTTGGGCTGCAGGGCAAATCGTAACTTTTTACTGTTTTAGTTTGATTGGTTCTTCTAAAGTAATGCCAATTACGACAGCTTTCCAACTCTTAGCTGCATCACTTTGGGGTGTTGTTGCTTTGGGAAACTGGCCTGGTGTTAGTGCTAAAATTTTGGGAGCTTTCTCTCTTATACTTATTATTTTTGGTGCGAGCTTGACTGTTTGGTCTGAAGAAAAAACGCCTGCAAGTACGGGGCTTTTGAGAAAAGTAGTTATCTTCTTAGCGCTTGGTGCGATTGGTTATTGGGCCTACTCTGCTGCACCTCAAGCTAGTAACTTGTCAGGTCAAGAAGCCTTTCTCCCACAAGCCATTGGTATGCTCTTGACTGCTCTTATTTACAGTATTGTCATCTCTTTCAAAGAAAAGTCAAAAATGGCAATCTTTGAAAGTGTATCATATAAACATATCATCTCCGGTTTCTTCTTTGCATTTGCGGCCTTAACTTATCTCATCTCTGCTCAACCTGATATGAATGGTTTGGCGACTGGATTTATTCTTTCTCAAACATCTGTTGTTTTAGCAACTTTGACAGGAATCTGGTTCTTAAATCAAAGAAAAACAAAAAAAGAAATGCTCCTAACAATTATTGGTCTGGTCTTAATCATTATTGCAGCCTCAATAACTGTTACTATCTAAAGAGAAATACAGCTTTAAAGGCTGTATTTTTTTATATTAAGATATGCTATACTTGAAGTAAAAGAAAGGAGCAATTATGCACGTAAATAAGGAAATTGTAAGACATGGGGAGGCACTTGCTCACGTCTGAACCATGTTGTCTCCCAATAAGTTACTAAAACTTTTTGGAGGAATAAAACTTGAACACAAACTATAGATTAAATACATTAGGCTTCACAGAAAAATTTAAAAAAGAAGCTATAAATTATCCAGATTTTTATCCCGGACGAGTGATCGAACAGAATCGCAATCAATACATCGTCGCAACTCAATCAGGTGAAGTAAAAGCAGAAGTATCGGGGAAATATCGTTTTGAAGCATTAGAATCACTTGACTTTCCAGTAGTCGGAGATTTCGTTCTCTTAGATCGCGAAACAGATTCTACTGGACAAGCACAAATTCAGCACTGTTTGCTACGCCACTCAGCCCTTATTCGTAAAGCAGCTGGAGAGACGCATGAACGCCAACTTATGGCGGCTAATATAGATAAAGTCTTGATTTGTATGTCGCTTAATGAAGACTTTAATCTACGACGAGTAGAGCGTTATCTTACCCTAGTGTGGGAATCAGGTGCTCTTCCTGTATTTGTATTAACTAAAACAGATGTAGCACAGAATATGGAACAAAAACAAGCAGCTCTCCAAGAGATTAGTTTAGGTGTTGATGCTGACATCCTCACAAACTGAAAATGGATATTTTCCTTTACGCTATGCTTACAGCAAATGCGGAAATTGCAAACTATACTTATGGTTGGGCCAATATTACACCAGATTATAATGGAAATGCCTTTATGGGAATCTTCCAAGTCAAGCAACTTCTAATGGTGGTTTCGGTGACACCATTGCGCGAGACACATCGGGCATAAATTCTCCTGGAAACAATTACAAGACCTTTGTAGCTCCTCCAAATGATAAGGCTCTTAGTGGCTATTCTGTGGCTGTGCGTGCACCAAATGGAATAACATACACATCGGATTCCAATGTTGTTGCGAGCTCTACAGTAATTAAAACAACTACGCCATTAACAACTGCGACTCAAGTCAATACTTTTAAAGAAGGAGCAGCAGCAAATAATTTCGTGATTACTTATACACCTATTGCAAATAAGATAAGTTGGCACTACACATATGATCCAAGTATATCTAATCCAGCGGCTGCCCCTGCTGACATTGTCCAAACAGGTGTGTTAACAGGAGCGCCACTTACAGAACCAAAAGCGACAGCGCCAAATGGATACTTTATTGAAGGGTATCAGTATCCTGGAGATACCAAGATTTATCCCACAATTGCGGAGCTACAGACTGCGCATTTCTCTGGTACTAGTGATATAACGATTAATGTCCTTTTAGCTAAAAATTTTGTTTTACCTTATACAGGAGGCTCAGGACAGTTTGGGATAATCTTAGCATCAGCTACACTTGCTTTTCTTGCTTTAGCTTTTTACATCTTTAAAAGGAAAGATTAAAGTATTTCTTTTAACCACAGGGTCTCGATCGTGTGGTTTTTCTAATTTTTTGCAATAATTGAGGTATATAAGTGTATTTGTGCTCAGATATTGGTATAATTAAGCATTATGACAAGAAAAAATATATTAAAAGCACAACGAATCGTAGTAAAAATTGGTACAAGCTCGTTGATTTTACCGAATGGGAAGATAAATTTATCAAATATAGATGAACTGGCTTTTGTGTTATCCGATATAAATAATAAGGGGTATGAAGTTATCTTAGTAACTTCAGGAGCTATCGGAGCAGGGTTAAACGTCCTTGGGATGAATGAACGTCCAAAAGATATTGCACAGCAACAAGCCTTAGCAAGTATTGGTCAAGTAGAGTTGATGAGTCTTTACACGCAAATGTTTCGTCGTTATTCTCAAAAAGTGTCACAGCTTTTATTAACACGGGATGTTACCGATTTTCCACTGAGCTCAAATAATGCTGAAAATGCCTTGAATGCGCTGCTCTCTCTGGGAATCATCCCTATTATCAATGAAAATGATGCTATAGCTGTCGATGAAATGGATCACCAAACAAAATTTGGCGACAATGACAAGCTGGGAGCGATTGTTTCAAAGCTTGTGGATGCTGATTTACTCATTATGCTTTCTGATATCGATGGACTTTATAATAAAAACCCCAATATTTATGATGATGCTAAAATATTTAAAGAAATCCATGACATAACGGATGAATTACGACAAATGGCGGGAGGAGCCGGAAGTCGTTTTGGTACAGGCGGAATGACCTCTAAGCTTGCCGCTGCAGAAATTTTATTTGAGAACAAGCAGGAGATGGTTCTGACCAATGGTGAGCGTATCCGTGAAATAAAGGATATTATTGCTGGACAGGAAATCGGGACTTATTTTCACCAAAAAATTGAGAAAGAAGAAGCAAGATGATTGAAGATTTAGGAGTAAAAGTCAAAGCGGCAAGTAAAGAAGCAGCAAAACTATCTGCTGCAACAAAAAACAACTTTCTGCTTTTCCTAGCAGATACTCTCATTCAAAACACAAGCCGGATTATTTTTGAGAACGAGAGGGACTTACTTAAAGCAAAAGAACATGGCATTTCGGATATTATGGTAGATCGTTTACGATTGACGCCAGAAAGAATTTCGGATATGGCACTTGGGTTACGTCAAGTGGCGGACTTACCTGATCCTATCGGCCAAGTTTTACAAGGTTTCACAAATCTTGATGGGCTAAAAATTGTCCAAAAACGTGTGCCACTCGGTACGGTTGGGATGATTTTTGAGAGTCGTCCAAATGTGACGGTTGACGCCTTTTCACTTTGTTTTAAAACAGGGAATAGTGTTCTCTTACGCGGTGGTTCAGACGCCATACATTCTAATACAGTCTTAATTGAAATTATTAAAGAAAGCTTACATAAGCAAGGAATTAACTCCAGTACCGTAGAGCTTCTCACGGATACCAGTCATGCAGAAGCAGAAAAGATGATGCAGGCTGATCAATTTTTAGACGTACTTATTCCTCGAGGTTCTGCTCGATTGATTAACCGTGTAAAAGAAAAAGCAACAGTTCCTGTTATTGAAACGGGAGTTGGAAACTGTACCATTTATGTTGATGAAACTGCTGATTTAGACATGGCTACAAAAATAGTCGTCAATGCTAAAACACAGCGCCCAAGTGTTTGTAATGCTGCTGAAAGTCTCGTAGTACATGCACAAATCGCTGCTGAATTTTTACCTAAATTGCAGGAAGCTTTGAAAAAAGCACATGAGGTTGAGTTTAGAGCAGATGAACGTTCCTTGAAAATTCTCCAAGCTTGTGCGGAAAGCTTAGCAATTGCCGTTCAAGAAGAAGATTTTGGTGCAGAGTACTTAGACTATATTATGTCAGTTAAAACGGTTGACAATTTAGATGAAGCAATTGAACATATTAATCAATATTCGAGTCGCCATTCAGAAAGTATCGTAACTAAAGATTACTTTAATGCTCAAAAATTTCAAGAGGAGATTGATGCAGCAGCAGTCTATGTAAATGCATCGACACGATTTACAGATGGCTTTGTCTTCGGACTTGGTGCTGAAATTGGGATATCCACTCAAAAACTCCATGCACGCGGGCCAATGGGACTAGAAGCTTTGACTTCAAGTAAATATCTAATTGACGGAAATGGTCAAATTCGCTAATATTTTTTGTAACTTGAATTGTCAAGTTAAGTGCACCCCCTCATCGAAAAAGATTTCATAAGGTGTCTTCCAGCCTAAGACTTTTTTTAGGTCTTAGATTAAGTTTCTCAATATATTCGCAAATTGCAAATGCAAGTTAGCCACCTGTGAAAATCTGAAGAGGTAGCTTGTAATTGGACATTTTTCTCGGATAATTATTCATCCAATCTTGAATATAAGCCACAAATTCTTTTGTGATTTTTCTTGTTCCCTTAGGCAAATGGCTTCTAATCATTCGATTATGATTTTCATTGGAGCCATGTTCATGACTCGCATAAGCATGACAGTAATAGACAGGGCAATTCAAAGCTTCCGAAAGTTTTGCAAACTCTTTGCCGTTATCTGAAGTCACGGATTTAAACTCAATATCTAGCGCTCTCAAGGCTTGATTCACAGATTGAACAGGCTTATCAGGAATCAAACGAATGATTTCCAGCCGAGATTTTCGCTCCGTTAATGGCAATAAACACTCACCTTTGGCCCTAGTTAAGAGTACGGTATCAATCTCTCAGTGGCCGTATTCTTAACGCTCATTGATGAAGTCGGGTCTCTCATCAATAGAGAGACCTAGAGGATGTTTGGGAGCTGTTATACGAGCTTGTTTAGGTTTTCTATATTGTGGATAGAGAAGTTCATGATAAGCCACTGAAAGAGTTCCAGAAGCTATCCAGTTATAAAATGTACGTAGACAAATAACATTTTTGATTTCTTGATGAATGATTTCCAATTACAATTTGCGATAAAAATGGTAAAATAAAAAGATGATGTTATCCTAGAGAAATGAGTATGAGAGTTTGATATTTCTGGATAGAGGTCAATAGAGTAGACACAAAAAGAGAAGATATTTAAAGACTTTCAAAGTAAAGAATCTCCTTTTCATTTGGTGTAAGCATATCTAATGTTCCATGAGGACGTTTGATGTTATAGTGATATTAAGTCAAGTTCTTGGAGTCAAAAAAGTGTAATTTATTCTTTCTGATTAAGCAATTTGTTTTTCAAACTCATCAGGGCTTAAATAGCCAAGGATTTGATGAATCCGACGTTGATTTACAATGGTCGCTAGAACAAATATCTGCACGCTTAAAACATGAAAAATCGGAAATAAAAGTCAGCTCCACGACTATTTATAGAGCAATTTATAATGGCGTATTTGAGCTTGAAAGACTAAGTCATGGCAGTCGCGGATTAATTCGTTCGTTGCGTCATAAAGGCAAAACAAGGCATTCTAAAGGGCACCAGGAAAAGAGAGGAAAGATTCCTATCTCCCATACAATTCATGAGCGTCCCGAAAGCGCAAATCAACGCCTAGAAATTGGACATTGGGAAGCGGATACGGTAGCTGGCAAATCTGGAGGTTCTTGTTTAGTTACTCTTACGGATCGAAAGTCTCGTTATTTACTTGCTGGAAAAATTGATAAAAAATTATCAGAACTCGTTAAAAATAAAATAATTGAACTTTTCCAAACGTATGAAATCTTTTTTAAACTTGACAATTCAAGTTTAAAAAAGATTCGGTGACGGCGTTATCCCACGGATAACCTGGTTTTTAGGAAGAGAATGGACAATCGGATGATGGCTCTATCTTAAAATATAAGGAGTACAATATGAAAAAAAGAGCGCAGAAGAGAAAGAAAAGAATTGATATGTTAGGTGTAACATTTTTGGTTTTTATTGCTACGGTAATTGGAGTTTTATGTGTTGTTTTATATTATCAACAGACCAAGGCAAGCCCTGGCGAGCCAAGTACGCGTGTGATTAAAAAAACGAAAGAGCAACCAAAGTCAAAGCTTACCATTTACCCAACACTGTATGTTACTGGCTCAAGTGGCAGTCCTAAAGACAATATCAGTCATTTAGTTCAAGCAGTAACCAGTAAAAATAATGTCGCAAAACCCGGCCTCACTGTAATTGCGGAAACAGGAAACAAATATAAATTAAGAATTACTGGAAAAATTGATGCTAGTAATAAATATCCAGCTATTGCTGTTGGGACAGATCCTGGAACAGATAATCACGAAATCTATCAGTATGCGATAAAAGCTACAATAGAATATCTAGTGGCACACTATAATGTCCCTTGGTATAATATTTTGGGCTATTCTTCGGGTGCAGGTGGAGCTATGCGGTTTTTGATCAATTACTCGCAAGATAAAAATTTACCTCCCGCTAAAAAGTTTGTTGCCTTAGATGGTGAATTTAATCGCAAAGAAAAGTTAAGAACCAACGAGTCCATGGAAAGTCTGTATCAAAATGGTCCCGAAAACAAAAGCGCTGATTATAACTATTTTGAGAAAAATTATTCAAAAATGGATAAGGGCATCCATGTCTATCTCATGGCTTTAGATACGCCTGTCGGGTCTGACTTTGATGGCGTTCTCCCGTGGGCAGATCTCTTTTCTGTTTATAACCTTTTTGAAAAAAATGGCAATATAACGGAAAAATTCACCTATGCAAATAGCCCAGGAGAACGATATTCTCATGGTTCGATTTGTAAAATGCCTGCAGCACAAGACTATATCGAGAAGGTTTTCTACCATTCAACTTAACTTATCAACTTAATTTACCAAAATGTAAGTTTACAGACGATTTAATTATAGTACAATCATATATTATGAATAGAAAATATAAAAAATTATTCATCTTTTTGGGAAAGACACTGTTTTACTTCGTAGTTATTTTAATTCTACTTTATCTTTATTCTTATAGTAAAACAGGAGACGCACACTTTATCTACAATGAATTTTAGAAAGAAGATGTTATGAACATTTTTCACGAAATTTTATCAGGAGCAACAAAATATCCGGAGCGTTTAGCGATAGTTGAACACGACCGAGATTATACTTATCGTCAATTGCTTGATGCAGCATCACAGGTAGCTCAAAAAATATCTGCAATGCCCATCTCCCAACGTCCAATTATTGTATTTGGTAAAAACGGATTTTTATCATTAGCTACATTACTTGGTGTTTCACTTACAGGGAGGGCCTATATTCCTGTAGATGCCCATACACCTTTTGAGAGAACTCAGCTGATTAAACAAGCTGCAAAACCTTCTTTAGTCATACATACAGTGGAACTTGAAGAGAAGTTTTCACAACTTTTTACATCAAGGACATCTTATACTGGATACCAAGAAAATATCGATTTCGATTTTTCACAGCTTGACAGTCATCAAGCTGTGAGCGGAGAGGATATTAACTACATTATCTATACTTCGGGTACAACGGGACTTCCAAAAGGTGTCGCAGTAACACATAATAACTTACTTAGCTTCACTAAATGGATGAATAAGGATTTTTCTATAATCGAAAATAATCACTTTCTGTCCCAAGCACTATATAGCTTTGATCTATCAATTTTCAGTTTATATCCTAGCTTGACAACAGGTGGGACCTTGATTTCACTTAGTCAAGAGGAGACAACGAATTTCAAAAAACTTTTTGAACGACTTAATTCAAGTACAATCAATACCTGGGTTTCTACTCCATCCTTTATCGAAATATGCCTGCTTGATCCATCATTTGTCGAAAAAAATCATCCAGATTTACAGCAATTCATTTTTTGTGGCGAGGAATTAACGCACAAAACAGCATCAAAGTTGCTCGACAAGTTCCCGCATGCAAAAGTTTGGAACACTTATGGACCAACCGAAGCTACAGGTGCTATTACAAGTATTCAAGTTGATAAAACAATCCTTCAAAACTATAAGCGCTTGCCTATTGGCACTGCAAAGCCAGGAGTTGAAATTCAAATCATTAATGATGAAATTATTATTATAGGGGATTCTGTAGCACAGGGATATTTTGAAAATTCAAAGAAGACAGCAGAAGTCTTCTTTGAGTATGAAGGCAAGAAGGCGTATCATACAGGAGATTCAGGCTATTTTGATAAAAATTCGGTCCTTAACTATAATGGTCGTATAGACTTTCAAATAAAATTCAATGGTTTTAGGATTGAGTTGCAGGATATAGAAGCGCATTTATATGAAATTGCTGAGATTGAAAAAGCACTAGTGGTGCCTCAAGAAAATGCCGCACATAAAGTAACAGGATTAATAGCAGTCATCCATTCTTCTTTAAGTTTTGAAACTAAGGCTGAAGAACGCGCATTTAATAAAAAAATCAAGGCACAACTTTCAAACACGATTATGGATTATATGATGCCGACTAAATTCATTTATCTTGATGATTTCCCGCTTACTCCCAATGGAAAAATTGACCGAAAGGCCTTAACCAAACAAGTCCTTGGAGGTAAGAACTAGTGGAACCATATGCAACACCTTTTTATTTTGTGATTTTAGGATTAGCACTGCTTCCACTTATCATGGCACACGCCTACGGAAAAAAATGGATGGGCTATCAAGTCATCTTGACCATTGCCTTTCTCTGGATCAGTTTCGGCGGTAAAGTCAGTCTTTGGTCCCTTCTGGGTTTTGGTATTTTTGAAACAACTTTAATTAAGCTTTACGAGCACTATCGAAAACTCCAAAACAAAACTTGGGTGTTCGTTTTAGCAGTGATTGCATCGTTACTACCTTTAATAATCGTTAAGGTGACCCCCCTATTGGCTCCGATGCACCCACAATCTATCCTTGGTTTTTTAGGAATATCTTATGTGACCTTTAAAACTGTAAGTGTAATTCTTGAGTTACGCGATGGTCTGATTAAAGAAGTCCCCTTAAAGGAATATCTCTATTTTCTTTATTTCTTTCCTACCATTTCGTCAGGGCCAATTGATCGTTTCCGACGTTTCCAAAAAGAGCTAGAAGCGCCACTGACAGATAAGTATTCGGAGTATTTAGGAAAAGGGATTTTCTATATTTTCCAAGGCTTCCTATATAATTTCATCATTTCTTATCTGATCTCACATTATTTTCTGCATGATTTAGCGATAAAAGCGACATTGCACCCCAATTTGTGGAATATGATGGGGAGCATGTACTCTTACGGTTTTTATCTCTTTTTCAACTTTGCAGGTTATTCTCTTTTTGCGATGGGCGTTTCTTTGATTATGGGATATAAAATTCCTATTAACTTCAATAAACCCTTTCTCGCAAAAAATATTAACGACTTTTGGCAACGCTGGCATATCTCTTTATCATTCTGGTTCAGAGACTTTGTCTTTATGCGTTTAGTAAAGTGGATTATGGTTAAAAAATGGTCCAAAAATATGGTGACCATCTCAAACGTGGGTTACTTAGTAAACATGTTTATTATGGGATGCTGGCATGGTTTAACGTGGTACTATATCTTATATGGTGTTTATCATGCCTGCCTGATGATCATTTATGATGCCTGGAAGCGAATGAAGAAGAAGCACAAATGGAATATTTCTGATAATATGTGGACACGTGGAGCTGCAATATTTATCACTTTTAATGCCGTTATGGTCAGTTTCCTTATCTTTTCAGGAATCCCTAATTATGCTATAATGCATGCAATCAATGGACTTGGTAGTCCTTTACCTGATTTTTAGACAACAATAGAAGAAAGAAGAATAAATATGAAAAATGAAGTATTAAATATCATTGAAGAAGTTGCTGGCACAGATGAGTTTCGTGAAGATTTAGATATGGATCTTTTTGAAGAAGGCATTCTTGACTCTATGAGAGCCATTATGCTTATTGTTGAGCTTGAAAATGCCTTTAGTTTAAGTTTACCACCTTCTGAAATGGATCGTGACGACTGGAATACAGCAAATAAAATTGCCGATCGTATCAAGGAAAAGACGGATGAAGAAAGATAAGGTACTTCAAGAACTCGCACCTTTAGTTGCGGCCCTTACTTTGCTAGCGATACTCATCTTTTCTCCTCTCACGTTTTTTTCTAAGTTTAATAAGCATGAACTTGATGAGTTTGCGACTGATCCTAAAAATCGGACAGGCTTTGTAAGCTATGCGATTAAATCACAAGCATTCTCTAATCCGCATTATCTGCCAATTTTAGGCTCTTCTGAGCTGGAATATATTGATCCTTTTCATCCAAGTAGTTTCTTTATGAAAAATAATAAAGGTTTTACGCCTTTTCTAGCAGGTCAACCCGGAACTCAATCCTTAACACACTTTTTCTATCTGAATTCTGTTGAAAAGCAATTGCATAACCGTAAGATTGTTTTTATCATCAGTCCACAATGGTTTACACGTAAAGGTATTGGTACACCTGAGTTAAGTCAATTTGTTTCTAAAGGTGAAATATATGCGTGGTTACAATCTGCCTCACCAAAAGATGTCGCGACACAAAAACTCGCTCAACGCCTCTTGAATTTTAAAGATTTCCCTGAGGATATTGTTGTTACTCATGCACTAAAAGATCTAGCAAATGGTAAAAAAATCGACAGTATAAACCAGATTTCAATTAAACTTGCAAATCAGTTCTGGACGAAACAAGATTCTCTTTTTACGGGTTTATCAAAGCTCAGCGGTAGTCAAGAAAATTCATACGAAAAGATAGAGCGAATCAGTAAACAATTACCAAACACAGAAGATTTTGAAAAACTGGATAAAGCAGCATACGAACGAGGAGCTGCAAATTCAACAAATAATGAATTTCAAATTGTTGACCATGTGTGGTCAAGAAATCTTCAAAAGGTCTTTAAAGAACGTAAAGGTGCGATGAAAGAAGTGAGTTACCTGAGAAGTCCGGAATATCTTGATTTTCAACAGCTTTTAAACCAATTTGCTAAAAATAATAATGATGTGCAGTTCGTTATTCCACCTGTAAATGGAGCATGGTACCAGTATACAGGACTATCTTATGATATGTTACAGGAGTTTAGCGCAAAAATTAAATATCAACTTAACAGCCAAGGTTTCCATCACATTTATGACATGACAAATAAATTCAATGAAAAGTACTATATTGGAGACACTATCCACTTGAATAATCGTGGTTGGGTAGCTTTAGACAAAAAAATCGAAGAATTTATGAAGTATCCGACTAAAACAGCATATAAGATTGACAATGCTCAATTTCTTAGCACAGAATGGGCCAATTTAGCACAGAATGGGCCAATCCAATAAGGAAGTTTCTCTTATCTTAATAGATAAAAAATAAATTAAAAAACGACAGACAATTGAATATTGTCGTTTTTTGTTTGTCCGATTATCTTTGTATTATTAAATTAGGAGAAAGAGAAAAATTTAAATTAATTATCATTATATTCGCAAATTGTAAAATGAAGTTATCCACTTAGGGAATAAAAAAACACCTTGAAGATGTTAGACTTGTAACAGAACACAAGTAAAGGACTTCAAGATACAAGAACATTATAGCACAAAGACAACATCTCACATTTACTCAGCTCAAAAAGGACAAAAAGTTTATGAATCTAATCGTGAACGTTCCAAACGTCCTATCAAGCTGACAGCTGAGTTAAATAAGAGGATTAGTCAAGGAATTAAAGCTAAATACTCTCTGGAAGTGATTCATCAGGAGCTAGAGACAGCTGTGTGCTTACGTACGCTTTAAACTGGCTGCATATGGGGAGTGTTAGCTTGTTGCTTATCATGACTTACTTTACCCTCAATACCGCTCTAAACAAGTCAAAAAACGGAGAACATCTCCTAAACGCCCATTGGGCTTATCTATAGAGGATAGACCTCCCCCCATCATTGGGGCATTAGGAGATTGATACATTTTTACTCACAAAGACACGTGGAGAGTGTTTATTGACTCGGTGACGTCTGATAATAAAAGAATTTGGGATATCCTATGACATCTTTCCGAAAAACTATAATATTCTTGAAAGTTTTATAAATTTATGGTATACTTAAAAAACTATGAAACGTGAACTTCTACTTGCAAATATTGACCGCATAAAAAAACGTATGCCCGACTTCGTTTTGGAATATTATCAATCAAAGCTTAGTATTCCTTATAGCTTGACTACGCTCTATCAATATCTTTTAGAATACGAGAGATTTTTTAATTGGCTTATTGATAGTGATGTCAGCAAAGCAAAAAATATTTCTGGTATAGATTTAGATACATTAGAAAATCTAGCACGTTCTGACATTGAAGGTTATATCCTCTACTTACGTGAAAAACCACGTCAAAATAATAAGTCTGGACTAACACAAAACTCAGTAAAACGTACTTTAGCTGCACTTTCCAGCCTTTTTAAATATCTTACGGAGCAAGCTGAAGGCGTAAATGGCGAGCCATACTTTTACCGTAATGTTATGAAAAAAGTGCAGATTCAAAAAAATAGAGAAACTTTGGCTTCCAGGGCTGAGAATATTAAAGGAAAACTGTTTTTAGGCGATGAAACACAAGGTTTTCTGGATTTTATTGATAATGAATACGAAAAAAGTTTGTCTAATCGAGCCCTCTCTTCTTTTAATAAAAATAAAGAACGTGATTTGGCGATTATTGCGCTGATGTTGGCTTCTGGCGTACGTCTGTCTGAAGCTGTTAATATCAATATAGCTGATTTGAATATGAAGACTCTAGTTGTGGAAGTTACACGTAAAGGGGGCAAAAGGGATGCCGTTAATATCGCAAAATTTGCTGAGCTTTATCTACTCAACTACTTAGAGATTCGTGAACAGCGTTATAAACCAGAAAAAAGTAATAAAGCCTTCTTCTTGTCTATTTACCGAGGGCAAGCTTCTCGGATTGATGGATCAAGCATTGAAAAGTTAGTCTCTAAGTACTCGCAAGCTTTTAAAGTAAGAATAACACCACATAAACTTCGTCACACCTTAGCGACTCGCCTTTACGCACAAACCAATTCTCAAGTTCTGGTAAGTCATCAGCTCGGACATTCTTCAACACAGGTTACTGACCTCTACACCCATATTATTAGTCAAGAACAGAAAAATGCACTTGACGAACTATAAGCAAGACTGGTAAAATTTAAGTAGACTATTAATTTAAGATAAAAACTATAAGTGGAAAGAATCGAATGAATAATACTACTCTAAAAATGTCACAGCAAGAAATTATTTATGAATTGAAATATGCTTGGAGCAGACAAAAATCCGTTAGCATACGCTTTTTGCAAAATTCGCAAGAAACTACTTCTCAAGGTAAAATTTTTGGTATTGACTATGATTTACTTTATATTAAAGAAGAGAACTTGGTGCGGAGAATCGCCTTAGATGATATTTTAAGCATAAATATATAACATTTTACATAATTAATTTTATGTAAAATGCACTCGATAATAAAAACCTCTAAATTAATAGAGGTTTTTATTATTACATTTTTTCAATGATTTGGCTTAAGTCTTCTAATGCTCGCTCAGCAACCTTCGTATAACGTTCCTTTTTATCACGGATACGCGGACCTTCAAGTTCTTTGACAATACCAAAAGTCACATTCATAGGTTGGAAATGTTTACTGTCTGTATGTGTGATGTAATATGGGAGAGCACCAATAGCTGTTGTTTGCGGGAATATGATTTCTTCTTCACCCTTAAAAAGACGAGCAGCGTTTATTCCGGCAACCAAACCACTTGCTGCTGATTCAACGTAACCTTCTACACCAGTCATTTGACCGGCAAAGAAAAGATTTTCTTGTTTTATTGATTGGAAAGTTTGCTTGAGTAGGTTAGGAGAATCCATGTATGAATTTCGATGCATTACACCATAACGTACAAACTCAGCATTTTCTAATCCAGGTATCATTTGGAAAACACGTTTTTGCTCCCCCCACTTAAGGTGAGTTTGGAAACCTACGATATTATACAAAGATGCCGAAGCATTATCCTGGCGCAACTGTACAACGGCATAAGGCGTTTTAAAATCACCATCACGTGGACCTGTATATGTATCAGGATATTCTAATCCAACAGGTTTCATTGGACCAAATAACATTGTTTTATAACCACGTTTAGCCATTTCCTCGATTGGCATGCAACCTTCGAAAACTTTTAGATCTTCAAATGAATTGAGTGGAGCCTCTTCAGCAGTAATTAAAGCTTGTTGGAAATTATTGAATTCTTCCTTTGTCATTGGACAATTGATATAGTCGGCTTCTCCTTTATCGTAACGAGATTTTTTATAGACTTTATCGTAATCTATTGTATTCGCATCAATAATCGGAGCTGCAGCATCATAGAAATAAAAGCCATCCCCACCATTAAATTCATGAATTTTTGCAGCTAAAGCATCACTTGTTAAGGGACCCGTTGCAATAATTGTAATTTCTTCGTCTAAGTTAGGTAAATCTGTAATTTCACCGCGGATTACCTCAATCAAAGGGTTTTCTGAAACAGCTTGAGTAATAAAAGCTGAAAACTCTTCACGGTCAACTGCTAAAGCTCCGCCAGCTGGCACTTGTGTTTTTTCGGCAGCTTGCATCATGACAGAATCCAAACGACGCATCTCCTCTTTCAGTAGTCCCACAGCATTTGTGATTGCTGCTCCACGGAAAGAATTTGAACAAACCAACTCGGCAAATTTGTCTGTTTTATGCTGAGGCGTAGCTTTAACGCCACGCATTTCGTAAAGTTTTACTGGAATGCCACGTTTTGCAATTTGGTAAGCAGCTTCAGAACCCGCAAGACCTGCGCCAATAACGTTTATATGTGTTTTATTCATTTTAACTTTCTATATTATTAAACATAAAATTAATTATGTAAAATGACTTTATTTTTGTTTTTCCTCTTTGTAGTCACAAGTTTCATTACTACATACTACTTGTTTGCCACCGCCACGTACTTTCTTTTCTACCAAATAGTGCTCACATTTTGGACAAGAACGGCCAACAGGTTTATCCCAGCTTGTAAATTCGCACTCAGGGTATCTGTCACAACCATAGAAAAGACGATTTTTCTTTGTCTTACGTTCAATGATTTGCCCTTTGTGGCAACTTGGACAGGTTACGCCAATTTCTTTTACAATGGCTTTGGTATTGTGACATTCAGGAAAATTACTACATGCATAGAATTTGCCATATCGTCCCAACTTAATTACCATTGGATGTCCACAAACGTCACAATCAAAACCAGCTGGTTCGTCTTTAATGACGATTTTTTCCATTTCAACTTCGGCTTTTTCAAGTTCGACGGCAAAAGGTTTATAAAATTGATCAACGACATCAACCCAACGGCGCTGGCCTTCTTCTACTTTATCCAGATCTTTTTCCATTTCGGCTGTAAATTCAGTATTTACAATATTCGGGAAAAATTCAACCACAAGTTTATTTACAATTTCGCCTAGTTCAGTTGGTTCAAAACGTTTGGCCACTAAACGGGCATAATAACGTTTTTGGATTGTTTCAAGAGTTGGTGCATATGTTGATGGACGACCAACTCCATTTTCTTCCAGAACTTTAATCAAAGTTGCTTCACTGTAACGGGCGGGCGGCTGAGTAAAGTGCTGTTCAGGTTTGAGATTTGCTTTCTTAACAACATCTCCAGCTGACATATCAGGAAGCATGTTGTTTTTCTCTGAGTCGTTATAGATAGCTAAATAACCATCAAATTTAACTTGTGAGCCATTAGCAATGAAAATCACACCATTTTGTGAAAGATTGACTTTCATCGTATCAAAAATAGCAGCTGTCATTTGGCTTGCCACAAAGCGATTCCAAATTAAAGTATAAAGTTTTAACTGATCTTTGTCTAAATATTTCGCAATTGCTTCAGGAGTATTAAGGACATTAGTAGGACGGATTGCTTCATGGGCATCTTGAGCTCCGGCTTTATTAGAAACTTTTGAAGAATGCTTGCTATACTTAGCACCAAAACGCTCTGTAATGAAGTCTGCAGCTACGCCTTGCGCCACTGGAGAGATACGTGTTGAATCGGTACGCATATAGGTAATCAGCCCTTGGTGGCCTTGTGCCCCCAATGTGAGCCCCTCATATAGTTGTTGGGCAACCATCATGGTTTTCCGTGTACGGAAATTAATTTTATTGGCCGCATCTTGTTGCATTGAGCTTGTTGTGTATGGAAGTGGTGAATTTCTACGACGTTCTTTTTTCTCTACTTTATCAACATCGAAATCTGGACCAGACAACCGAGACATAATTTCCATCACATCATCGTTGTTATTTAGTGCACGTTTCTTACCATCAACACCCCAGAAAGCAGCTTTAAACTTTTTAGCTCCTTTTTTAAATTCGCCATCAATTGACCAATATTCTTGAGGGATAAAAGCATTAATTTCGTTTTCTCGATCAACAATGAGTTTGAGGGCGATAGACTGGACACGACCAGCTGATAATCCTTTTTTAACTTTTTTCCAAAGAATTGGACTGATTGAATACCCAACTAAACGGTCTAAAATACGTCGTGCTTGTTGTGCATCTACCAAATCAACATCAATACTACGTGGTTCTTTAAATGCATTTTTAACAGCATCTTTAGTAATTTCGTTAAAAACAACCCGATTTTTATCTTCCAAAGGAAGACCTAAAATATGTGCCAAGTGCCAAGCAATGGCTTCTCCTTCTCGGTCCGGGTCACTTGCTAAGTAAACAGCTTTTGCTGCTTTAGCCTCTTTTTTAAGAGAATTGATCAGCGGTGCTTTTCCACGTATATTAATATATTGTGGTTCATAATCATTGTCAATGTCTACGGACATTGTTGATTTTTTCAAATCACGTATATGCCCAACAGATGCCACAACTTTGTAGTTTCGCCCTAAATATTTTTCAATTGTTTTTGCTTTAGCAGGTGACTCAACAATTACGAGATTTTTGCCTTTAACAATTTCTTTTTACTCGCAGTTTTCTTACTGCTCGTTTTCTTTTTTGTAGTTGTTTGTTTTTCACTTGCTTTCGCCATATATTTACCTATTTTTTCAAAATTCAATAGTCTAATAATATAGGCTTTTAGGTCAGATGTCAAGTAATAAAACCAAAAGTGTTTTTCTTATAGGAGAATTAAACATTTATTAAAAGGAAAAAAGTTCTGTTAGTCCTTGGTTTTACTAATTTTACATTGATTTATAAATTTTCAATTTTTATAAAAAATTAAGGAAGAAAATTGCCTTCATATAAATAAAATTCATCTAAAATATCTTGTCCGTGAGTGACAAGCTTGGCTGCACCTTGTTGGATTAATTGATTACAGCCAGAAGCATTTCTATTCAAAATATCTCCAGGTACAGCAAAAACTTCTCTATTTTCCTCTAAAGCATAACGACTTGTAATAAGGCTACCGCTACGTTGTTTTGCTTCAACAACGACAACACCACGGGACAGACCAGCAATGATTCTATTTCTCTCTGGGAAATGAAACTTGAGGGATTGCTCTCCTACAAGGTATTCTGATAAAACTAATTCATGTGCTGCTAAGTATTCTTGTAATTTACGATTTTCTTTTGGATAACTAATATCTACCCCATTACCAATGACAGCGATGGTTGGAGTTTTTTGTTTTACAGCTGCTACATGGCTTGAGGTGTCAACACCGCGTGCTAATCCGCTCACAATAACAAAGTTTTGCTTTAATTCCTCAATAAGCTTGTGGATTATTCTTGGTGCTTCCTTAGACATTTCACGACTGCCTACAAACCCAAGTTTAGGAAGACTAAGCAATTTAAGATCTCCTCGGTAAAAAAGGAGGGCAGGCGGGATTATATGTTTCTCTCAGCCATTCGGGATAAATGTCATCTAAAATGGAAAAGGAGGGGAAGACTTTGTATTGCTCACGAAGTCGTTTCACATCTTGACTCTTATAACTCTCAATAAAATTAGGGACAGTTTTGACCTCTGCAATCCGCGCTAACTGGCGTAGAGTGAGTTTTGCTTCATGACTCCTCTGATAATCAATCAGTTTCAAAATCCCTAAATTAGACATTCCTGCTTTTTTCAAACGTAATATTTCAAAGTTTTTAATCATGCAGCCTCCATTTTTGGTGTCATTCATTAATTAATACGCAAAAAATAGAAGTTGTTCACATAAAAAAACTGCATTTCTGCAGTTTTTTATTCCGCTTGTTCAATATCTTTTTTGAGTTGATCAAGATTAAATTTGGCTTGGAGGAAGTTTTGAGATTTTATTGGGAAATTTTGCTCTAAGGCATCCACTTGGCCTATTTCTACTTTACCGGAAAAGCCAGTAAATCCTAAAATATGGCCACCAAAATTGCATGAATCAGCAAGAAAATGCAGATGATATCCAGCGACACTTACACCATGAAACATTTCTGGAGTCCAAAAACCGACGATAGTTCCCTTGACGTTCTCCTCTTTATATTCAGGTTGATTTTCTGCTACTTTAGCAAAAGGTTCACCTTCTGCTGCGCCTGGAGCCATGCGCACATGCATCATATCAAAATCACCAGACATTTTAATTGTATAAAAGGTATTTTCGCTATTAAACTCATTTTCAATTTTTTTGAAGAGTTCTTCGCTGGCGATTTTTTCTTCTTGTTGGAAAGAAAGTGTTGCTTCATGATGAGATACTGCAGCGTATGGGACAGTTTCATTGTCTTCTACTTGACGTACTTTTTTGTCTCCTGTTGCAATATAAGCTTTGCCATCCAAGACAATCAACTCACCATTGATACCTGACAAGGTTCCAATACCAAAGTTGCCTTTTTTCAAAAGCTCTCCAATCGTTAAAGTTCCTTCATAAAGTCCTGACATCAAAGCTGCAAGGGTGTTGTGTTGAAATAATTTCATTTTTCTTTCCTTTCAAATTTTGTAATTTTCAATACTCTAATTTTACCATATTATTACTGTCACGATAAAAATACGGATTGTTTTTTTTAAGGCATTTTCTAAAAAAAACTAAGCAATATTGCTTAGTTTTTGATTAATTATGTATTAGTCTTCAAACCATTTATCAACTTGTTCTTTGTGAGATTTAATCCATGTTGCTGCTGCTTGTTCTGGTGTTTTACCATTTTGAACATCAAGCATTACAGATTCCATATCTTTTTGAGACCAGTTAAACTTGTCTAATACTTTATATGCTTCAGGATTATCTTCTTTAAGTCCTTTACGTACAATAGTATTGATGTCTTCAGCTTTACCCATTGAGTTTTTAGGATCTTCTAAATATTTCAAATCATACTTATTAAACATCCAGTGAGGTGACCAGCCAGTGATTACGATATCTTTATGTTGCTTGATAGCTTCACCAAGGGCAACAGTCATCGCACCTGAAGACGATGGTACTAAGTTCCAATCTTTCAAGTTATCATAATCTTTCAGAGCTTTCTCTGTTGCGGCCATAACACCAGCACCAGGTTCAATACCGATAATTGATTTATCTGCTTGATCCTTCAGGTCTTCGATAGAATTTGCTTTCATGTAGCTTGGTACGACAAGACCAACTTTAGCTCCTTTAAGGTTAGGGCCAAGTAATTCAACGGACTTGCTGAATTTTTTCCATTGTGTTTCATGGGTGTTTGGGAGCCAAGCAGAAACCATACCGTCAGCTTGACCATTTGCTACAGTTTGCCAAGCAACTGTATTATCTAAAGCTGTCTTCTTAACGTCAAATCCATGTTGCTCCATAGCTTGACTTAATACGTTAATAGATGCAACTTCTGAGTCCCAGTTCATATATACAAGCTCAACATTTTTATCTGCTGCTGTTTTCGTAAGTGTAACACCAGAAATACCACCAATGATAAGAACGATAAGGGCTACTAGCGCTCCTCTTTTTTTCCATTTCTTAAGTTGCGGATTGCCTTGTTTTTCAGTTGGGGCAACATTAAGTTTTTGAGTGAAACGGTCAATGATAATAGCTAAAATAACTAAAGCAATACCGTTTACAAAACCTTTACCGATATCCGCAGATTGAACAGCCGCTAAGACGCCACGTCCAAGACCAGGTGCACCGATCATTGAAGCAATAACGACCATTGAAAGTGCCAACATAATAGTTTGGTTAACACCTGCTAAAATTGTTCCTTTTGCTAACGGAAACTCTAACTTAAAGAGCTTTTGTCTTGGTGTTGACCCAAAAGAATCTGCTGCTTCGACCAATTCAGTAGAAACTTGACGAATACCCAAGTTTGTCATACGAACTGTTGGTGGCAAAGCAAAGATAACTGAGGCAAATACACCAGGGACCACACCGATACCAAAGAAAGCAACGGCCGGAATCAAGTAAACGAAACCGGGCATGGTTTGCATGAAGTCCAAAATGGGCTGCACAATCTTAGCAACAAGTTCGGACTTAGCCATCCATATACCTAAAGGAATACCGATAATAATAGAAACTAAACTAGAAAGCAAGACCAATGTTACTGTATTCATCAAGTCTGTCCATAAACCTTGATTGGCAATAAGAACTAAACCTAAGAATGTAAAGATAGGGAAGGCAATTTTACGTCCAGAAACTAAAACTGCCAAGAAAGTAACAACAATAATCATTAACCAAAATGGTACAGCTGTAAGTCCTGCAGTTACTGTATCCATAATTGCTGTACCAGCTTTTTGAATAATATCAAAACCAGCACTTAGATTACTTGTAATCCAATCTGTTGCAGTCGAAACCCAATCTGCTAAGGGTATCTTACCTATTGCTAACTCAATCATTATTTACCTCCTCATCGTCTACATCTGCTAAAGCTTCAAGTACTCGTCCGCGGATAAGAATACCTTTGAGGAATCCTTCGTCATCTACCACGGCAACAGGCGTTGGAGAGTCATATATGATAGGTAAGATATCACTTACTAATGTTTCTTTACCAACTTGTCCAACATCTGTCATGAGAACTTCGCGAAGAGATTTATTCGCTTGTTTTGCTTGAACTGCTGCTTCACTGGTAATAACACCATAAAATTGACGTTTTTTATCGACAGCCATTAAAGAACTTACTTCTTCTGTCTTCATCTTTTTAAGCGCAACACTTGGACCATCAATGTCAATGTTAGTTGTTAAGGCAGGAATCATAATGTTCTCCGCTGTGATAACTTTTGCACGATCGACATCTTCCACGAAGGTTTTAACGTAATCATTAGCAGGATTAGTAAGAATTTCTTCACCTGTACCAATCTGCATGATTTTACCATCTTTCATAATGGCAATGCGGTCACCGATACGTAATGCTTCATTCAAGTCATGCGAAATGAAAATAATTGTTTTTTGGAATTTTGCTTGAAGTTCCAAAAGTTCATCTTGCATCTCACGACGAATCAATGGGTCCAAAGCTGAGAAAGCTTCATCCATCAGAAGAATTTCTGGGTCATTGGCTAAAGCACGAGCCAAGCCGACACGTTGTTGCATCCCTCCTGAAAGTTGATTTGGATATTGATTTTTAAAATCAAGTAAGTTAGCATTGTCTAAAGCTTTTTCAGCACGCTTGCGACGCTCTTCTTTTGGTACGTTTTGTACTTCCAAACCATACTCTGTATTCTCAAGAATCGTTCTATGAGGGAAGAGACCAAAATTTTGGAAAACCATACTCATCGTTTTGCGACGCACTTTCAGCAAATCTTCTTTATTTAACGTAGCAACATCTTCACCGTCAATGAAAATCTTACCGCTTGTTGGCTCAATCAAACGATTAAGCAAACGTAATAGTGTGGACTTCCCTGAACCAGAAAGTCCCATAATAACGAAAATTTCGCCTTCATTTACTTCGAAGTTGGCATCATAAACACCGACACTCGCACCTGTTTTTCTTAAAATTTCGTTTTTCGAATCACCCTGCTCGACCATTGCCAAAGCAGTTTTTACACGTTTACCAAATATTTTGGTTAAGTGCTCAATTTTAATTTTTACTGGCAAAATATTCTCCTTTACTCTTAATAATTAAATACATTTCATTATTTAATGTTCATCAAAGTGACCATTCCATAATAACAAGGTATTGTCACTTTGTCAAATAAGTAAACTTACAAATATCTTAAATTGCCTAAATTTGAAAAAAATCCTCCTATAGCGACAGTTCCTATTGCCTGTCTCTATAGAAAGATATTTCTCAATGTCAAAACTAATTTTTATAAAAGAAATTTTGAATAATTTGTAAAGAATCTGCTCCACCAACAAAATACAAGGTATCATATTGGTTCAATGTTGCATATGGACCCGGCGAAATAATTAATTCGTCATTCTGTAAGATGGCAATAACGGTTGCACCTGTATTTTGCCATAAGTTCATTTCTCCGATAGTTTTACCTAAGTTTTCGGAAGGTTCATTAAGCTCAAGTTCAATCGGAGTCATTGGATTGGATTTTTGAAAGTGTGCTGTTTGTCCAACGAGTTTATCTAAAGTCGATGAAAAATTGGCAAGTTCCTTTTGTTGGCGAGCGACACTTTTCAAAATATCAGCTTGTAAATCCTGAATTGATTTAACTTCTTGATGTTGAGTCAAAAACTCTTGAGCTTTTTGACGTGAAGCAATAACGACGCCACTTCCATGAATTGAATCCACAATCCCTAAATCACTAAGAATGCTTACTGCTTTTCGTGCTGTTTCGGGAGAAACACCAAAAGTTGTTGCTAAGGTCGATCTTGCATAAATTTTTTGACCGATTTTTAATTCGTTGCGTACAATATTTTCCGCAATTAATATAGCAATTTGCTGATATTTCGGTTGTCTAACCTCTTTCACTTTTTCCTCC
>ERZ1034962.335-NODE-335-length-23720-cov-27.698035_pt1 | contig 23720 bp, 20 predicted proteins | sample MGYA00520696_ERZ1034962 | MGnify/ENA primary metagenome ERZ1034962 (study PRJEB33766, sample SAMN09781770) | gut metagenome | biome: gut microbiome | host: Homo sapiens | place: Madagascar | study: EMG produced TPA metagenomics assembly of the PRJNA485056 data...
GTTCTAATTTCTTTAATAAAATCTTTCCCAGTACACAAAAGTGCTTGTTGAGATAACTGCGGTAGCTGGCATAGGTGGACTGTTTAACGGTGTCCTTCATATAGGTGTCCAGCCAGTATTCATACCATTCGCCCAGTGTTACCGACATAGGATCGCGCCAGCCCTGTGTGCGGACTTCGTGGGCTTGCTGCTGCAAGATTGCGATTGCCTCTTGTCTGGTGTTGCAGCAGGTGGATGTGCGTCTGGGCTTACCGGTTTTGTAGTCGATTCCGGCTGACAGCCTTACCTCCCACCGCCCGTCTGTTCGCTGACGGATGTTGCCCTCGTTATGCCCACGGCGCAGGGCTTTTTTGGACGTGTCTTTCACGCTGCATCGTCTCCTTTCGTGACACAAAAACTACCACAAGAGTACGGAGAAAGCTATTCATCAGACCCGACAATCTTCGGGTTCTCGTTTTGGGCTTTATTGACCTTTTGCTGTTCCAGCCAGTCCAGTAACTCATCCCGCCGCACCAGCAGTCGGTTTCCAATGTGGAACGCCGGAAAAGTCGCGTCGTGAAATATGCGGTAGGTGGTCGAGCGTGAGATGCCGAAGTAAGTTTGCACTTCCTTGGGGCTTACAACATTGGGTAAATCTTGAAATTCCGTGTTCATGGGTTCCTCCTATGTAAGTAGTGAAAAAACGCTTTCACTATATAGCCACTGGGAAAGGGCAAAAAGTATCGCAGGCTTTTGAGATGTAATAATTTGTAATAAAATGTCGACATTATGTAGCCAGTGGGAAGGCGCAAGATTTGACCTGTATCCAACAAAAATTTTCATCAAAATTAAAACAGACAAGCCGCAGATTAAAACGGCTTGCCTGTAGAATGACGATGCTGACGGTAATGACGATGTTTTTGATATACCCCTTTACCCTATCCCACGAACACCGTCACCATCGTCATCACCGTCACGCTTATAGTGAAATGACGCTTGCAGTTTACTACTGCTCGAAACAAAAATAGTGATATTACGAGAAACACAAAATCAGAATGACGCAGATGACGCTAATGACGCTGAATCTGGGATATGGTATAGGGATATCCCCAAAACAGCGTCATTAGCGTCATCTGCGTCACTATCGTCACACAAGAACAGCGCGGGGGTCTGGGGTACACCCCAGAAATGCGTTTGTGGATATCCAAACGCTATGCTAGCAGTACACTTTCGCGACCTATTCCAGCACAGAAACCGTTCCAGCCTGTAAATCCCAGAAGGCTGTTCGCCTAATCAGAGTGAATCTCACACAGATTCACTCAAAAATCTTGACTCGAAAAAGTGAATCAGACGTTGATTCACTTTCTGGAAATAAAGCGGTAGGCTTACTGTAATGATGGATTTTTAGATGGCTTACCGGTTGTATGTTGCGCAGTATGCTTTTTCCGGTATGCGTTTGGTGTTAAACCAACCTCTTTTTTGAAGATTTTAACAAAGTAATTTGAATCCGGGATTCCTATATAACTGGAAATATCTCGTATTAACATATCAGTATCCGCAAGCATCTGCTTGGCTATACGAATGCGCTGCTGTGTGATGTAGTTGACAAGCGTCATACCGGTTTCTTCTTTGAACTTATGGGAAATATAGCCTGGGGAAAAATTTACGGCAGCAGCAATGCTTTGCGGGGTTAAATCATTTGACAGGTTTATAAGAATATAGTTAATGATTGTCTGGACATTTTGGCTGTACTTTCGGTTGGGATATTCGCGGCATAGGCTGCAATATGCTTCTATCATTTCTTGGTATACTTTATCGAGCTGATTGTGGCTGATACAGTTGGCGAGCTTTTGAACATAAAGATTGGATATATCGTCAAGATAAACCGGATGAACTCCAACTTGCTGAGCAACAATTCGAAAAGAAGTGTTGGCAGCGTACAGATAGGAGCGATGGGATGTGCGGGAATCCAGTGTACCACGATTCAAAGTGGCCGTTGAAAAAAAGCGGGATTCGGCATAAGCTCGTTCAAAGTTTCCTTGCGATATGTAGAGAGCCAATAAATGCTGATGGTGATAGACTTCTTCAATCCAGCGGGCGTGTTGATTCAAGTCTTGTAAAGAGGCCACGGAAGGAGTATGCGCCAAAGTGTGCTCGAGATTGACTTCCTGCGTGGCAGGATTATCAATTCCAAAAAAATGGGAAAGGATACTTTTCGCAATCAACTGTGCGGAAGAATTTGTGATGGTGCAGGGAATATCCTGTAAAAGAAGGCGCAACTCCTCCGTTTGAGCGGTCGTCAGATGATTCTTCTGGATCAGCACAGCAAAGTCTTTCTCATCATATATGAGGGACCGATAGGGACCAATTACATAGAAATCCCTGCTGTTATTGCCGCGGATAAGGGTGTAGTTCAACAAAAAAAGGTCGTGTACGGTAAAAATGACACCAAAAGGAATCTTTTTTATGACAGAACGAAAATGGTCGTACAAGACACCATTGTTATCCATTTTAGCGCGCAAATGCAGGTCGATTTGAGAAATATCCTGATTCCAGTCCTCAAAATATATGAGTTGAAGCTTTTCAACGTCAAGCAGAACACTCTTGAGAAGAGTGAAAGAGTCATTATTTGTCATTTTTCACAAACCTCCCTGAAATTACTTGTACAGATTGCCTATAGCGGTTTCGCAAAGTGTCTTTCTTTTCATTAGATTGTACCATGATTTCTAATTTTGTGCAGCATTTTTCTATAATTGTGGATTGAGAAATACTATAATGAGGTCAACGAAGGAAAGGCGCTGCTTTTATACAAGAAGGAGGAAAAAAGAATGACGTCAGCAGACACTCCAATCCTTGAAGTCAAGGATATGTGTAAAAATTTCGGCGTCACCATTGCATTGAATCATGTGAATCTCACGTTGAAACGCGGAGAAATCCGAGGACTAATTGGAGAGAATGGTTCCGGAAAGTCTACAGTATCGTCCATTGTTGCTGGTATGCAAAAAGCAACCAGTGGAGAAATGCTGTACGATGGAAAGCCTTGGAGTCCTTCCAATACATTGGAAGCGCAAACCAGTGGGATTTGTATGATTGTGCAGGAGGCGGGAACTATTCCAACGATTCCGGTGGCGGATAACGTTTTTCTTGGGCACGAGGAACTGTTTGCAAAAGGCCTTTTTGTGGATCACTCCAAAATGGTGAAACGCGCACAGGAATTGTTCGATAGCCTTGGAATCGAAATTGATGCTTCGATGCGCACAGAAAAGCTGGATTTGCAGCAATGTAAGCTGATTGAAATCGCGAAAGCGATATACTGGAAACCAAAGATTCTGATTGTAGATGAAACGACTACGGCACTTTCTCAAACAGGCCGTGAGCTTCTGTACAAATTGATGCGGAAGCTGGCAGATGAAGGCAGCAGCGTTATGTTCATCAGCCATGATCTTGAGGAACTGATGCTTCAATGCGATGCAGTTACAGTCCTGCGTGACGGAAACATTATCGGCTCACTGAACAAAGATGAATTTGATGGTGAGCTAATGAAAAAGATGATGGTCGGCCGTGAGGTAAAAGGTGACTATTACCGCAATGATAATGATCCCTACAGTGATGAAGTTGTGCTGAAAGCCGACTGCATTACCACACGCAAGGATTTGCTCTGCTTTGACCTTGAACTACATAAAGGCGAGGTTCTGGGAATCGGTGGACTTTCGGAGTGCGGTATGCACACATTGGGAAAAGCACTTTTCGGATATGAAAAAATCTTGGACGGAAAAGTCCTGGTAGGTCCTGAGCAGGTGGTTGTGAAAGATCCGGAGACCGCTATCGCACACGGTATGGCCTATACATCGAAGGACCGCGATCATGAATCGGTTGGCCTTTCCGGCACCATTCGGGACAATATCGCCTCCACAGGTTATCTGAAAAATTGTCTGTTTGGCCCGATTATTTCTTTCCGCAAGGAAAAGAAATATGTTGAAAATCAGATTGATGGATTGTCCCTGAAATGCGCATCGCAATACCACGCAGTTAGTACACTGTCCGGCGGCAATAAGCAGAAAGTGGTGTTCGGAAAATGGATTGGCGGAGACGCAGATATTCTGATTCTGGACTGCCCTACGCGAGGAATTGACATCGGTGTCAAGTCGGCCATGTATAAGCTGATTTACAAGATGAAAAAAGAAGGACGTTCGATTGTACTTATCAGCGAGGAGTTGCCGGAACTGATTGGTATGTCAGACAGAATCCTGATTATGAAAGACGGTCATGTGGCGCATGAGGTTCTTCGCAGCGAACATCCGACAGAGCATGACCTGATTAATTATATGATTTGAGGAGGTGAAAGCTGTGAAGACCATTGCACTGAAAATCAAGGAGAGCCGGTGGACAACAAGGTTGCTTTCTCCGGCAATCCTCGTGCTTTTGATTGTAGTCTTTTCGATTATTACCGGCGGAAGATTCAGCAACGCCAGAAACCTGTCGATTGTTCTGCAGCAGGCACTTATTGTTGGAACTGTTGCGACGGGAGCAGTGTTTATCTTCTCAACAGGAAATGTCAACATTTCAATGGGTGCAGCAACCGCACTGGTCGCAACGATTGCAGCGAATGCCTATCTGGCAACCGGTTCGCTACCGGTTATGTTTGCGGTGGCGGTGATAGCGGGTGTGGTTGTTCTTTCTCTGACCGCACTGCTGAGTACAGTTTTGAATGTCCGGGTTCTTTTTGTTACAGTTGTTATGATGACCTTGCTGGCCTCGATTCAGAAAGCAATTCTTGGTAGCAACACATTGAAAATCCCTTATGAAGTGACAAGCGCACTGAATGATGCCAATGCTCCGCTAATTATTTTTGTGCTGTTCTTTCTGTTCTGCACGGTGTTGTTCCACTTTACGGCACTTGGCAGAAAGCTCAGATACATTGGTATCAACGAAATTTGCGCGGAACTTACCGGGTTTAAGCAAAGTCGATACTTGTTTATCGCTTTTGCAATCGCGGGCATCGGCGTGGGTTTGGGCGCGATTATGACAATTATACGCAGCGGCTCCATTACAACCGATACCTGCGCAACCTTAAATATGGATTGTATGCTGGCCATCGTGCTGGGCGGTATGTCCTGCTTTGGCGGAAGCCGTTCCAATACCTATTCTGGTATTGTAGGAGCTTTGATTGTTACGGTACTGAATAATGGTTTGCTTATGGTCGGCGTTTCCAGCACAGTAATTCAGGCAATCCGAGGTATTGTTTTTATTGTGCTGGTATGCGCGAGCCAGAAGCGCCCGCAGGGCTTACCGAGCCGTGATGGCTAAGTGATTTTTCCACAAGAAATAACTATAAAAAAGGAGAAAAAACAATGAAAAAGAAACTCATGTCCGCTGTAGCAGTTGCAATGGCTGCCTCTATGACTATGACTGCCTGTGGCGGAGCTGCTTCCTCCGCAGCAAGCGCCTCCGAAAATACTGCACCGGAAGCGGCAGCTACCGAAGCAGAGAGCAGCGAAGGCTACAAGCCGATGAAAATTGCTTTTGCGGCACAGGCGGTTGACGAAACCTTCGTTGAGGCAAAAGATGCACTGGAAAACGAAATCGGCCCCGCATTGAACATCGAATTCATGTTCTCTGAGGCAATCAGCGATAACGGCGCCCTAAACACCTTCATCGAAAATGCGTATGCCTCCGGCTGCGATGCAGTGTATACGAACGTTACCGGCGGCATTGATCAGGCTGCTGCTGTCTGCAATGATTTGGGTATGTATTTCGTGGGTATTTCTTCCGCCGGTGCAGAGGAGAACATGGAGATGCCCTATTATGTCGGCGTAGCCGGTGCCTCTGCAGAGGGCTACGGCGAGGCGTATGCCAACGCACTGAATGCAGTTATCGGTGACGGTGCAGAGCACAGCATCCTGATTCTGTCCGGTGCTGCCTGCTACGGGGCAACGTCCTTCATCGAGGCTACTGCAGGCTCTCTCCGGGCTCTGCAGGATATTTACGGCCTGACCTACACCGAGGATGTTAACGCGCTGGCAACTTCCAGCACGCAGGTTGACGCCGAAAACGATAAGGGCATTAAAATTACGGTCTGCCCCGGTATGCAGGATATTGCAACTACTGTTTCTCCGCTGCTGCAGAGTGGCGATTACGATGTGCTGGTTGGCACCTCCAACATTTACGATTCTCTTGGTGTTGCCGTGGATGAAGTAGAAAAGGCGTTGGGCAAGGACATCAAGTTTATTACCAGAAGTATGTTCTCTGATTCCACCAAAGCAGCATTCAATTCCACCGATTCTCAGGGAAGCCAGGTTATTGATGCCATCGTTCTGAATGGTACCTATGAGCATCTGGCAGCAGTCATGATGCTGCGCAACGCATTTGACGGTCATGCAGATGCCATGCGTGATGGCGACCATTGCAGCCGTGTGCCCGGTCAGATTCCTCTGGTTGTTACCACTGCCGAGGAATATAACGCTCTGTCCGGTGATGATATGCCGTTCTCTTTTGTGACGGTTGATGAAGTTGTTGGCCAGTGCAATGCTGATGCTACTTTCCATTCTATCGATGAACTGGGTGCTTCCTTGACTACTGAGAACATTTTGAAAAAGTTTGGCTGATACTTCCATAAGAAAATGGAGGACAGGTATGAAAAGTAACAGTAAGGCAATCAGGCTGCTAAAGGGAATCGGCGTTGCATTGGCGCTGCCTGCAGTGGTTTTGATTGTAATGGAACTGCTTGTTTTTACAACGCAGGGAACTCATGTAATCAGTTCAGGGCTCGATGTAAAGAATCTAATTCGGGGTGCAGGCATTTCGGCTGCGATTGCGTTTGCTCTGTCAATGAACATGACAAGCGGAAGAATGGACCTTTCTTTGGGCTCACAAAGAATTACAGGAACGATTCTGGGCGGTGTGCTGGCCGCGCAGCTTGGTCTGGGCGGTATCTGGATTATGATATTTGCAGTCGTTTTTGGACTGGGCTTGGGCTTCGTTGTAGGCTTTCTGTACGTTACCCTACGCATTCCGCCAATGGTATTGGGCCTTGGCATTGCCTGCATTTATGAGTGTATCGGCTTTGCGGTCACAGACGGCGTTGGCTTGCGGCTGGTGGGTACAGACGGTGCAGCAATGCTGGCGGATGTGAACTTTACAATCGTTGTAGTAGCGATTATTGTGGTTCTGATGTTCATTCTGATGACCTATACGAAATTCAGCTACAAATTCCGGGCCGTGCAGGGAAATCAGCAGATAGCAAGAAATGCAGGCATCAATGTCTTTGTCAACGTTGCAATCTGCTACACATTGGCAGGCGCCTTGGTGGCAGTTTCCGGCGTACTGGACGCAGCATTTTCCGGTTCTATTGCAGCGGCAATGGGCCTGACGAGCAACAACAGCATTATGAGCAATATGTTTGCCATGATGATTGGTGGTACGCTCCTGTCTAAGTATGTAAACCAGTCTGTGGGTATTGTTTCCGCTGCAGTTGCACTGAAAATTTTTGGCATGGGTTTGACTTGCTTCCATGTATCCGATGCCATGAGCGGCTGCATCAATATGCTGCTGTTCATTGCCTTCCTTGTGTATCAGGCAAATGCTTATCGCGTGGATCAGTATAAATCGGATAAGGCCCGTATTGCTGAAGCAAGGGCGTACAAGCAGGCGCATTGTGTAGGCTAAAACAGTTTCCTGCAAAGGGCACAGACCAATATGTCTGCGCCCTTATTTTAAGTATATAAAGACAGAGGAGATGGGCTAAATGGTAAATCTCAGAAAAAAGCCTTTTTATCTGAACGATGAACAAATTGCGTGGGTTGAAAATACAATCCGCGATATGACACTGGAAGAAAAATTCGGTCAGTTGTTTGTCCTTTTAAAAGCCACCCCCGGTGTGGATGAAAAAACAATTAAAAGCACGCTTGCACAGAGCCATCAGGGTGGTCTGCGCTGGCAAGGTGGAAACAAGGAAACCGTCTATAAGCAAAATATGACCTACCAGAAAAACAGCAAGGTTCCGTTGCTGATTGCAGCCAACTGCGATGACGGTGGAAACGGCTGTTGCCCGGAGGGAACGTTTGTTGCTACTGCTGCCGAATGCGGTGCCGGAGAAGGTACTGACAACGCCTATCACCTCGGTTATGTGGCCGGTCGTGAGGCAAGTGCACTGGGGTGCAACTGGATGTTCAACCCGGTGGCGGATATTTACAAAAATTGGCGTAATACCATCGTAAATACACGCAGCTTCGGCGATGATACGGATGCGGTTCTTGCCAATGTCCGTGCATACATCAAGGGTGTTAAGGATGCAAATCCGAATATGGCCTGCACCGCAAAGCATTTTCCCGGTGACGGTGTTGAGGAATTGGATCAGCATCTGGCGCTTGGCGTCAACAATCTTCCGGTTGAAGAGTGGGAGGCAAGCTACGGCAAAATTTACAGCACCCTGATTGATGAGGGGTTGGAGGCTGTTATGGTAGGGCATATTGCCCTGCCGGAGATGAGCCGAAAGCTACGGCCGGGCATCAAGGACAGTGAGATTATGCCCGCTACCCTTGCGCCGGAACTATTGACAGGGCTTCTTCGGGAAAGCATGGGCTTTAATGGCGTTATTATTACAGATGCCTCTCACATGATTGGCATATCTGCGATGAGCAAACGTTGCGATGCGGTACCGGGAGCAATTATTGCAGGGTGCGATATGTTCCTATTTGCGAATGATATTGAAGAGGACATTGGGTTCATGAAAGCGGCCTATGATAAGGGACTGCTTACCGAGGAACGCCTGTCGGACGCACTGCACCGTGTACTGGGCTTAAAAGCACATCTGAAACTGTACGATGAAGCAATTCGCTGCCCGGAAGAAGAAAACCTGAAAGTAATCGGCTGTGAAGAACATCAAGACTTTACTGTTCAAGCAGCAGACAGCTGTATTACACTGGTAAAGGATACGCGTAAATACCTGCCGATTAACCCGGAAAAGCAGAAGCGGGTTTTTCTGGTATATGTCGGGTCAACGCCCACCAGCAAAGGCTATAGCGGAGATCCCACTAAACAGGTTGTGATAGAAGAACTTCAGAGGGCCGGATTTGAAGTGGACGTCTGCCCGAACTATCATGATTTGGAAGTGGAAAACGGTGTGAGTCCGATGAATTTCATCAGGATGCTTCATCAGGGTACGCGGGCAGAATTTGTAACCAATCATGATTTTGCCCTGCTTGTTATTAATGTAAAGGGCTACGCACAGGAAAACAACGTGCGGGTACGCTGGAGCATCAACCACAGCTGTGAGCTGCCGTGGTATAATGAGGAAGTCCCTACCATTGGCATGAGCCTGAACTATACGAATCATTTGATTGATGTGCCCCAGCTACATACTTTCATCAATGCGTATGCCCCGGAACGGATGCATATCCGTGCGGCAATTGAAAAAATGACAGGGAAAAGCGCATTTAAAGGAAAGGCCAACGAACTTGTTTTCTGCGGCCGCTGGGATACAAAATTGTAAAGGAGGCACTAAGATGCCGGTAAGCTTACAGGGATTCCAAAAGAAAAAGGACTATCTGATTTGTGTTGACTCGGATGGCTGCGCAATGGATACCATGAACATTAAGCATATAAAGTGCTTCGGCCCCTGTATGGTGGAAGAATGGGGTTTGCAGCGCTGGGAAAAAGAAATCCTTGAACGGTGGAACGAAATTAATCTTTTCACAGAGACGCGTGGAATCAACAGATTTAAAGGTCTTGCGATTGCACTGCAAGAAATCAATGAAAAATACTGCCCGATTGATGGTATTGATGAACTAATCGAATGGGTGAATAAAAGTCCGGAACTTTCCAACAAGGCTGTTAAAATTGTCGCAGCAACGGCAGCAGGTCCTTGTTTGGAGAAAGCGTTCTCTTGGTCGCAGAAGGTAAATGCAGCTATAACGGCGTTGCCACTTGGGCAGAAGAAGCCGTTTGTTTACGCAAAAGAAGGACTTATGGCCGCACATGGTGTGGCCGATGTCGCAGTGGTTTCTAGCGCAAATATTGAAGCCGTAATAGAAGAATGGCAGCGTTGCTGCCTGCTGGAGAGCGTAGACGTACTTTGCTGTCAGGATGTTGGCAGCAAAGCGCACTGCATTGAGGAATTGTCCCGCAAAGGATATGCGAAAGACCATATCCTTATGGTGGGCGATGCCCCCGGCGACCGTGATGCAAGTGCAGTGAACGGGGTGCAGTTCTACCCGATTCTTGTCAGACATGAAGCCGAAAGCTGGCAGGAATTTGCAGAAACGGCATTGCCAAACTTTATAAATGGGAACTATGCTGTTTACGGAAAGCAAAAAGCAGAAGCCTTTTCTGCAAACCTTCGCGGGTAACATTTTGGAGTGAAATGCGATGCGTACAAATAACGAGCTGATTCAGACGTTGCTTGAAAATAAAGAAGAAAATCACATGATGCCGTTCTTCTGGCAGCATGGCGAGGATGAGGCCACCCTGCGTGAATATATGGGGGCGATACAAAACGCGAACTGTGGAGCTGTTTGCGTAGAAAGCCGCCCTCACCCCGATTTCTGCGGCCCGAAATGGTGGCAGGATATGGACATCATTCTGGACGAAGCCAAAAAACGCGGTATGAAGGTTTGGATACTGGATGACAGTCATTTCCCTACCGGATATGCCAATGGTGCGCTGAAAGAAAAGCCAGATTCGCTCTGTAGACAAAGTATTTATGTAAGAAAGTATCCGCTGGGAAAGGATTATAGCGGAACGCTGAATCTTGCTGAGAAAAAGCTGCTGTCCATGAAAGAAAAGAAACCGACCGGAATGGCGGCATTTCTCAACTTACAGCCTGCGCGTACATTTGATGATGACAGTATCATCGGAATAACATTACAGGAACGCGGGGGAAAATCCGTTGATGTGACAGACTGTGTTGACGGAACAGTTTTGCGCTGGGAAAAGCCTGCCGGTGAGTGGACGCTGTGTGTCTGCGGTAAAACAAGAAATGCAGGTCCGCACCGTGACTATATTAACATGACAAGCCCGGAAAGCTGTAAGATTCTTCTGGAAACTGTGTATGAGCCACACTGGAAACACTATTCCGAGGAATTTGGGAAAACCATCGCAGGTTTCTTCTCTGATGAGCCGGAACTGGGAAATGCAGAACTGTACATTAAAGGAAATGTGATGGGCTGTGATCAGGATCTCCCGTGGAGTGACTGTGTGGAAGCAGATTTGTCAGCAAGATTGGGCAAAGAATGGAAAATGATGCTGCCAATGTTGTGGGACGAACTCCTGCCGGACAGTCTCACTGTCCGAAAAAACGCTGCTATGGTGCGCACCGTGTATATGGATGTTTTGACAAGGCGTGTCAGAAACGCATTCAGCGAACAAATTGGCGGCTGGTGCAGAGAACACGGCGTACAGTATATCGGTCATATGATTGAGGATGAAGGTCAGCATTGCCGGACTGGCTCTGGTCTGGGTCACTATTTCCGAGGCCTACAGGGACAGGATATGTCCGGCGTTGATGATATTGGCGGGCAGATTCTGCCGCAAGGCGAGGAAGAACCGAAACAAAATTCTCTTGGCAGTCCGCGCAACGGAGAATTTTATCATTACGGACTTGCCAAGCTGGCAGAGTCGGCGGCACAGATTGAGCCTCAAAAGCATGGAAATGCTATGTGTGAGGTCTTTGGAAACTATGGTTGGGCAGAAGGAATCAGACTGGAAAAATATCTGGCGGATCATTTGTTGGTCAGGGGCATCACGCAGTTTGTCCCACATGCATTCAGTGCGGCCCCTTTCCCGGATCCGGACTGCCCGCCGCATTTCTATGCACACGGCCATAACCCGCAGTACAGATGGTTTGGAAAATTAATGGCTTACATGAACCGTGTTGCAACGATTACATCCGCTGATTTACACATTGCCCATGTTGCTATACTCTATCATGGTGAACAGGAATGGGCGGATTGCTCGGCTATGCCAATAGAAAAACCGTTGCATAAACTTTACGATGCGCAGATTGACTGCCATATTTTGCCTGCAGATGTGTTCTCAGAAACAGAGCGTTATCATACGAGAATCACCGACAAATTGGAGGTTAACGGCCATACATACACGCTCTTTATTGTTCCGGGATCGACATTTATATCTGAAGCTGCAGCAAAAGGAATAGATGAGCTTGTAAAGAGGGGCGTAACGGTTTTATTTGTTGGGAAAAAGCCCCGGTGGATTGCTGAAACCGAGAAACAAACAAGTGTAACATGGAACAGCTGCCCAACAGTCAGTTTGGATGAATTGCTTCCTAAAGTGTTGGAATATAGGATTTCGCATCCCAAACTTATGCCTGCCGATAACAGAATCCGTATTTTGCAAGTTGGTGAACCGGCAAAATTCTATTTTGTGACAAATGAAGGAGCAGGAACGTATGACGGCTTCCTGACCTTACCGGGAAACAGGAAGTTCTTCGGTTATGATGCGTTGCAAAATCAATGTATGGAATTGGCACAGACCACAGAAATAAACACCCGTGTGAAATTGACGCTGGAACCACTGCATAGTCTTGCAATTGTGTGTGGCAACTCGAATGAGAAATTGAAAAAAGCGACCACTTTGTCAAAATCATATACAGAACTGAGGGACTGGACCAGAAAGACCTGCAGCGCTATTGAATACCCGAACTTTTCGTGTGCTGAAGAAATTCAGTTGCCCGATAGGCTGGCGGAAGAACGGCCGGAATTTTCTGGCTTTGTGCGGTACGAGACCGTATTTGAGTGGGACAATACTTCCTGCGTACTGGATATTGAAGATGCAGGGGAATGTGTTGAGGTGTTCCTGAATGGAGAAAGCCAGGGACTGCAGTTAATCCCGCCTTTCCGATACGACTTGTCTGGCAAAGTGAAACCGCATGATAATCAGCTTGCCATTGAAGTGGCCACTACGTTGGAACGCAAAATGTACCCGCTTTTATCTGGATATCAGAAGATGATTGCACAAAAGCCGCACTCACAATCGGGCTTGAACGGAAGAGTAGTATTGAGAGAAAAGATGGATGCTGTCGGCATAAAATGATTATACCGCCTTTGTGAACACAGATGCAATAGTAGAGTGTGCTGTCCAGTATCGTTTTGTACTCATGCCCTATCAAATTCGTAGCAGATTAAAGGGCAAAAATCCTTTTTGCGGATAGGATAAGATTGTTTAGTCTTTATTTAGTTCTATTAGTTATTTAGTTGTGCGGGGTTTACCTGCACAGGAAAATCCCACACAGGCAAAACCTGTTATTGAAAAAATCCCCGTAAAACGGGGGATTTCGGGCGTAATAGTGATGGAACGGGCATGGTGCCGATGAGATTGGTAATCGCCCAAACAGGGGCGTTTCTCGCGGCAACACGGGCTGTGATGGGCAATGGTGCAGGCAGACAATGGCACCGCTGCAAAAGCTGGTTGAAATGTTCACGGCATACAACTTGATACTGGAAAATAGAAGTTGTTACTTATATCGCGAGGCTCTGCCCCCTTGTATGAACCCAAAGAAATTTGTGCTCACAATGAGACCAAAGCTGCGCAGATAAATGAGCGCAGGGTAGAAATCCCTCCCGCAAAAACCAGCCTAATTTTGCCCCCAAAACTGCCCCCAAAAGCAAGTGGGACAGAAGAGCATTGCGAGGAACTATTGGTACACATGGGACAAAATCCGTGCGGAGATGTGGGACGAAATACCATCATACCACACAAAAAAGCACGGTAATGCACTGACTTTGAATTTCTCATAACCCGGAGGTCGCAGGTTCAAGTCCTGTCTCCGCAACCAACAAAGAACGGTAAGACGTCAAGTTTTACCGTTCTTTTTCTTTTGCAGGCCGCAGAAAAAAGAAAAGTGGTAACAAAGTGGTAACTCATTTGTTACCATCTCCGAAAATCACGCTGCTCAGGGTGTCCCCCGCCCTGATTTTGGCGGAGTCGATGACGTGGGCGTAACGCTCGGACACCGTGGCGGGTTTGTCACCGATAAAGGCAGCTGTCGTCACAACGTCGGTACCGTTCGCCACAAGGATGGATGCGACCGCATGGCGGAAGGCGTGGGGGTTCAGGTGGGGAAAATTCGGGTTTTCCTTTTGCAGCCTGTCCCCCATGCGGTTCAGATACTGTGTAATGTTGTCCGGATTCATAGGTCCACTGTACTCATTGGTAAACAGGTAGCCGCTTCCCTGCCAGAGATCCCCGTACCATTCCGGCTGTTCGCCGCGCCACTTTAGGTAGCGGCGCAGGATTTCGTCCATCTGCGGGGTAATCGGCAGCTGGCGCGGCTTGCGCTTTTTGGGGTAGGGCTTCTCGTACACACCGTTCTTGGGGTCGTACATGACGCAGGAACAGATGGTCATGGTCTTGCTCCTCAGGTCTACGGCACTCAGCTGATATCGTGCGAGGGTGCTTTTCTCCTTGCCGGTGCGTTCCTTAATTTCCATAACCTTAGCGGCAAAATCCTCGAACGATATACATTTCGGTTCGGCGGCTTTTGCCGCTTCTTCTTTTTCACGGGCTGTGATAAGCTCGCACTCCTCCTCAAAATGGACGGTTTCGCGCCGGATCAGCGTTTCGATCTGCCGCGCGTTCAATTCGGGCGGAACACGGACCGTTTTGATAAAAGGCGGGAGTTGCTTGCCGAATTCATCCCTCCCGTGAAAAGCGTGGATACGAAAAGAAATCAGGGTTCCGGACTTATTGCAGCGTTTCTCAACCGATGCCATGGTTCTGTTTGTTTTCGTCGATGGTAAGTCCGAAATAGCGCTCTACATCGTCCGGCGCCACCAGACACTTTGACCCGCTTTACGGCTGGGAATTTCCTTGTGCAGCACCAGCTGACGGATGTTGTGTGCACTGATGGCACAGCCGGGATCACGTTTGCGCAGTTCATCGGCTGCGCCTTGAATGGTACGGATACGGTTCATAAAAGAGGTCCTTTCTCGCGTTTTACAGATGCGAAATAAGCACCACCAAGTTAAACTTAGTGGTGCTTATTTGCTTTCTGCAGTTCAGACCGTTCCGGGCATCCCCGGCGCTTTTTATAACCTGTGTTTCAGTTCTTCTACAATGCTTACGCTGGCTGTGGAACCGATACGGGATACGCCCAGCTCGATCATGCGCAAAGCGGTATCCAATGTGCGGATGCCGCCGGCCGCCTTGATCTTTACCTCGTCGCCGACGCATTTTTTCATCAGCGCCACATCTTCAAAGGTTGCGCCGCCGGTGCCAAAGCCCGTAGACGTCTTTATGAAATCCGGGCGGACCTCCCGCGCGATGGAACACAGTGCGCGCTTTTCCTCCTCGGTCAGGTAGCAGTTCTCAAAAATCACTTTCGAGATCACCCCTGCACCGCGGCATTCTTCTACAATGCCGGCCATCTCATGCTCAATAAAATCGTAGTTCTTCTCTTTCAGCTGCGTAATATTGATAACATAATCGATCTCATCCGCGCCATTGGCAATCGCATCTACGGTTTCGTATTTTTTGACCTTGGGCGTACTCTGCCCCAGGGGGAAACCAACCGCCGCGCCCACATGGACCGATGTCCCCGCCAACAGATCCTTGCACAGGGAAACGGGAGCCGGATTGATCGCCACCATGGCGAAGCCGTACTCGCGAGCCTCTGCGCAGAGCTTTTCAAAATCCTTGCGCTGCGCATAGGCGCGCAGCTGGGTGTGGTCAAAATAAGCTGCCAGTTCGGCAGGTGTAATAGGATTCATAACAAATCTTTCCTTTCTTTTCGTGTGCGGCAGCAGCCTTTACAAAAACGATGCTGTCTTGCCGGGGTCAACGAAGCCCTCGCCGTAAACCTCGCCGGTTTCCGTCACCATGACCATGCAGCCGGGGTCTATGCGGTAGGCGGCCATCCGGATGCGGTACACCTGCGGTCTGGCACAGACGCAGAGCAGCATCTGCCGTTCCGTACCGGTGTATGTGCCCACCGCTTTGACCATCGTTGAGCCGCGCTCGCACTGGCGGGAAATTTCGTCCGCAATTTCCTGCCCCTTGGTAGTGATGATCGTCAGCATTTTGCCGGCATTGCTGCCGTACATAATTTTGTCGATAACCAGCGAGGTAACCGCCGTTGTGACAAGACCGTACAAAACGGCATCGACAGAGCCAAACACAGGCCAACCTAACAGGATGACCACAAGGTCTATCGCACCGGTCACAACACCGACCGACAGATGCGGGCGCAGCACTTTGATCGACATCGTCAAGAAATCGGTGCCGCCGCTGGACGATCCCCGCATATACAAAAGCGCCAATGCGCCGCCCCATGTGATACCCGCAAACAAGGCCGCCAGCAACGGATCGCCGCCGTAACCGGGCTGGTCTGCAAAGACAACATCCTGAAAAAAGGTACACCACAGCATACTGATGACGGTTTTTCCCAGAAAGGCGCGTCCCACAAAGCGGAAACCAAGCAGAACCAGGGGCACATTCAGCACCAGCGTTGTGATGCCGATGGGGAACCCCCACAGATAGTTGCCCAGCAAGGCAAGACCCGACAGCCCGCCGGGTGCAAAGTCCGCGCCCTTGGCAAAATAACAGATGCTCAGGGCGTACAGAAACCCCGCAGCCAAGTTATACAGCTGATCCGTTACAAGGGTCTGCGTTTTTTCTTTCATCATAGAACACTGCCCCTTTTGGAAAACGAGGAGCCTTTCGTGCGGGAAAGCGCTCCTCGCTTTATAATTTATCCAATCAGTTTTAATTTTTGAAGTGCATGGGCAATGCCATCATTTTCCACGGTGTCTGTGACCATATCGGCACAGGCGCGCACCTGCGGCAGAGCATTGCCCATAGCCACACCGATACCGGCCAGCTGCAGCATTTCCAAATCGTTGTCGGCATCTCCAAAGGCAATGGTTTCCTCCGGGGTGATACCGATTGCCGCACACAGGGCACGGATACCGTTTTCCTTGCCGCCGGATCGGCTCATCAGATCCACCACAGCATCCCCCCAGCGCTTTGTCCGGCAGTGGGGCATCTGCCGCAGCAGTTCTTCTTCCTCCTCCTCGTTCACGAAGGGGATGACCTGATATATGCGGCGGTTTTCCAAATCGGAGATGTCACGCACAGCCGGCACGGCGGTGCCGATTTTTGCCTGCTCGACCTCCATGCGGGAATCCACGCAGTTGGCGTACATCCTGTCTTTTTCAAGAAAAATGCAGCTGCAGTTCTTTTTTTGTAAAAACTGCTTCAATGCCGACAGATCCCCGGCGGGAATGGGCGTTTCCCGCACGATCTGCCCCTGCAGCTCGCAGAGCTGGCCGTTCATATAAACAGCACCGTCAACCGTGATCCCGGGCAGCATGTTTTCTTCCGCGATTTCCAACGCATGGCGGCCGGTACACAGAAACACCTGCACACCGCTGCGCTGTAAAGCCTGCAACGCAGGGGCCACACTGGGCGGCATCCGATGCCCGCCCACGGTAATCAGGGTGCCGTCCACATCAAAGAAGGCTGCGCGTATCCTTTTTCCGCCGCACGCCGCCAGCGCAGGCAGCTCGGCAAGGCTGTCGATATGCAGCTGCGCCGCCCGCTGGTCAAACGGGAATCTTTCGTCCCGCAGGGCAGCCACAACGCCGCCCGCCGCCGTACCCGCCTGCACACCGTAGGTGGAATCCTCCACGATCAGACATTCCTCCGGCTTGCGCCCCAGCTTATCCATGGTGAAACGGTAAATTTCCGGGTCCGGCTTGCTGCGGGTAAATTCGTGACCGCTGACGATGCAGTCAAACAGTTCCCGAATCTCGCATTGTGTCAGGACCTGCTCAATACATTCCCGGCTGCTGCTGCTTGCAAGGGCTACCTGCAGCCCCATCTGCTTTAATTCATGCAGCAGCGGGCGAACCTCTTTGCGCAGAATGTCCGGGTAATACACCTGACACCCGGCGTTCATGGCGTCCATCTCCTGCCGGAACGCGGCATCGTCGGTGCGGCGGCAGAGTTTCGCCATAAAGGGCATATATTCCTGCCCGGAAATGCCCACCAACGGGTACATGCTTTCCAGGGTGATCCACGGGTAGGACGGTTTCAGCTGCGTATACTGATGGTGCAGGTAGACCGGTTCACTGTCGATCAGCACGCCGTCCATATCAAAGATGACTGCCTTGATCGGCCTCATGGCGTTTCTCCCTTCAGATACCGTCCTCGTCCTCCTGCGGCTGGGCGGGAACCTCCAGCACAAACTTGCCGATGTTTTCGTGCCCGGTCTGCATAATGTCGGCAGCCAGTGCATCCACATCGGGGCATTCGTCACCGGTGATGTTGCGCATGCACAGATCCATCAGCATACTGCTGTTCAGCCCGGAGATCACACGCACCTTGGGGCGGGTCATCGAAAGCCCCGCTGCGCGGTTGTACGGCGTACCGCCGGCAATGTCTGCCAGCACCAGAACAGCCTCGCAGTCTGCATAGCTGTCGATTGCCTCTGCCAGCTGCTTTTCAAACACTTCTACATCCATGCCGTCCGCAAAATCCACGGCTTTCAATTCTGCATCACTGCCTGCCAGCATTTTTACATTGGCAGCCATACCGGCGGCAAAGCCGCCATGCCCGGTCACAACTACACCTACCATAGCAAACTATACTCCTTTAGCAAGACCGGGCGCACAGACCCGGCTTATTGGTTTACAACTTCAAATTCAAATTTCTGGGTAACGCCGTCCAGATACTCTTTACTGAGGTCGATCGGACGGTCATTTTGGTCCATGACCGTGTTTTCGACATACAGCACGGGGGAACCGCGGTGTACGCCGAACAGGTTGGCAAACTCGACGTTGGCGGTCTGCGCCATCAGCACACGGCGCGATTTAACGATCTTCTCGTGATAGACGGTTTCAAAGACATCGTACAGCGAGCGCTGGGCAAAGTCGTAGGCATCAATACCGGGAAACACAGATTCCGGCACATAGTTTTCCACGAGAACAAAGGGCTTACCGCTGACATAGCGCATACGCACAAGATGATAGCAGCGATCCCCGCGTTCGAGCTTGAGCCGTGCAAAAAGCTCCGGGGTATAGCTTACCCACTCTGCACGCAGCACCTCGGTACGGTGCTCCAGATTCAAAACCCCCATCTCGGCGGCAAAGCTCAGCTGCTTGTTCAGAAAGCGTCCGCGGGTATCGGGGCTGCGCACAAAGGTGCCGCGCCCCCGCATGCGTTCCACAAAGCCTTCTTCGATCAGCATATTGTAAGCCTGCCGCGCAACGGGGCGTGAAATGCCGAACTGGGCGCACAGCTCCTCCTCTGTCGGCAATTTTGTCCCTGCCAACAGTTTCCCGCTGGTGATAGCCTCCAGCAATGCCTTACGCAGCTGCTCGTACAGAGGGACTGCGCTGGTTTTGTCAAGCTGTATTCCGTTCAGTTCGATCATAATAGGAAATCTCCTTTTTGTTATTCAATGCTGTCCCGGGAGATTTCCGCTTTACAGCCAAAGCCGCCCTGTGCCATACAGTTGCGTGCCGAGACCTGCTGCCCGGCAGCCAGTGCAGCCAGAAGCGCCTGCTCCGGCATGGGCTTTGCTTTTTGCCACCCCGCAGTATACAGCGAGCAGAGGAAGGCGGCAAGGAAAGAATCTCCTGCCCCCATTGTATCACTTGCCTCTACCATTTGGGTAGTCTTTTCCACGATTTTTCCCTGTACGGACAACATTTGCCCGGCTGCGCCCATTGTAGCCAGCACATGCACCACGCCCCGGCGGTGCAGCGGCGCGCACAATTCCGCAAAAGCAGCCTTGTCCATCGGCTTGCAGGAAAGCATCGCCAGATCTATGCCGTGGCAAACCTCGTCATAGTAGGCATCGGTGCGGTACTTTTCCTTTTCGCCGAAGTCATAGGCGAACACAGCGGGCAGCGCCTGCACAGCCGCCATCTGTTCGGGCATTTTGGCGTTGCAGCTGCTGACGATCAGATCGGCGGTTTTCAGCTCGTCCAGCTCCTGCGCACCGATCTGCAGCGGGCCGGTCCAGCTTTCCCCGGTGATGACCTCGATAAAGCTGCGCTCCCCGTTGACCACATCATAGCTGCACACCTTGGTGGTACGCCCTTGCAAAACGGGGCAATGGCTGATGTCCACGCCGTTTTCCCGGAGTGCTTTCTCCACAATATGTGCCATCTTGTCATCGCCGAGGGAGCCGAGATACTCGGCCTGTGCCCCCAGCCGCGCCGCATGAACTGCGACGTTTACCGCATTGCCGCCGGGGAAGCACTCCTGTGTATTGTGGTAATAGTCTATTACGTTATCCCCTAATGCAATCAGTTTCATACTCAATAGCTCTCTTTTCTGTAATAGCGGCGGATATCCAGAGAATGATCCGTGATGACCTCAATGTTCTTGCTGATGCGCTGCAGAACAGCCGCCATGACAACAGGGCTGAGCAGCGGGCGGAACTCATCGCTGATGCCGGGCAGTGCATACTCCTTCGTGTCAAAGCAGGTCAGCTTTTTGGTATGGCGGGCGGCAAACTCCTTTACGCGCTCGTCCTGTGCACGGGTGGGACCCTCGGTCAGCAGCAGCGTGGTGCAGACATCGTCCTCCAGCAGCTCCAGTGTGCCGTGGAAGAATTCCGGGCTGGAAACGCTCTTGGTGCGGATCCACTGGCTTTCCTCCAGCACGCACATGCTGTAACTGTACGCAGTGGGCCACAGATCGCCGCTGCCGATCCAGATGTTATACGGCTCCTTGCAGTAATCCTGCGCATATTTCAGGCACTTGGCATCTGCCTGCTTGCGTACCTGTGCCAGCGCAAAGGCAAGGTTCTTCAGCTCATCCGCAAAGCGGGGATAGGCATCAAAGTTTCCGCTGCGGTACAGGATGCGGCCAATCAGAAGGTAGAACACCAGCTCCTGCGGGCGGCCCTCGCCGTAGACGATGGTGTCATCGCAGATGGATTCCAGCGTGGAGTTCTCCTTGCCGACGGCGGCAAACAGGCGCACGCCCTGCTCCTTCAGCCAGTTGGCTGCCTTTACGGTCTCGGCGGTGTCGCCGGACTTCGAGGTCAGGAACGCTACGGTCTTATCGGTGATGCGGTTGCAGTCACCGGTCATCAGGTTGGCGGACAGTACATTTTCGACCGGCAGACGGGACATATGGCGGATGTAGAAGGCGAACGGATCCAGCATCGCCTGAGAACCGCCGCTGCTGGTGAACAGCAGCAGGTCAAACCCGTTATCCACAATCGAATCCGCGATTGCCTCGATCTTGGCGCGCTGGTCGTAGATCTTGGCGCCGTTGGCAATGATCTGGTTTTCGTCAAAGTTTACCATGCTCATAGGTACAATAGCCTCCATTTGTAATTATGTCATGACAATATAGCTTGTGAAAAAGGCGGCTCGCGGGGGAATGCTGAACCGGCGCGAGCCGCCGCAGTAAAACTTACATGATGCCCAGGAAGGACAGTGCAACCGACAAAGCAATGACCAGCAGGATCAGCTTCATGGTGTTGACATTCTTCTTCTTGAACAGCCAGTAGAGCAGGAACACAAAGCCCAGCGGCAGAATGTTGGGCATGATGGAATCAAAGATGCCCTGCACGGAAACGCTGGAGATGACAAGCGTTTCGGGGAAAGCAAAGGATACATAGCTGGGGATCAGTCCGCCGACGACCATAACGCCCAGAATACCGGCAGCCTTGCTGATATAAGCGGCGTTATCACCGATGAACTTGATGGAGCTTACACCGGCATTGTAGCCCAGACGCACGAACCAGATGCGGCTGAAGATAGCGGTCAGTGCCCAGAACAGGATGTAGAAGATGGGGCCCAGAACATTGTTCTGCGTTGCCAGAGAGCAGCAGATAGAGGCAATGATGGGCATGGCGGTGTACCACCAGATGGCGTCGCCCAAACCTGCCAGAGGTCCGAACAGACCGGTTTTCAGGCTGTGGATCATCTCACGATCCTGACCTGCCTCCTCCATGGAGACGATCAGGCCCTGCAGGATCGCGGCCATGTGCGGCTCGGTGTTGATGAAGTCGAGGTTGTTTGCCATCGCGGCGGCCATTTCCTCATTGTTGTCGCCGTGGATCTTACGGAAGCACTTGGTCATGCCGTAGCAGAAGCCTACGGCCTGCATACGCTCAAAGCTGAAGCAGCACTGCTCCGCCATAGAACGGACGGCCATTTCGTTGAGGTCTTTTTTGGTAATCTTATTAGATGCCATCTTCAAAATCTCCTTCCTGGGCGGCAGTTGCAGCGGATGCAGCCGTCAGCTTGGCAGTCTCCATATCGCGGTTGAAATTGACATAGGCGATGCAGCCCGCAATAACAGCAATGGGCAGGATGTTCTGGCAGTTGGTAATGACCATAATGACAAAACCGGCAAGCAGATAGGCTGCGTTTTCCTTCTTGAGCATAACGACCAGCAGCAGGGCAAGGCCGACAGCCGGCATCAGACCACCGGCAACTTCAAAGCCGTGGACAAGCCATTCCGGGAAGGCTGCCACAAAAGCGGAAATACCGCTCTGCAATGCGTAGGTGGACAGGAACGCGGCAAGGGCAAACATGGCGGCATACAGGATCCAGCCGGTATACATGACCTTGGCAATGCCTTTTTCGTCACCGGCGGCAGCGCATTTGTCAACCTTCGGCAGGAAGCCGGCGTAGAAGGTGTTGGTGCCGGTGTTGATCCACTGGCCGATCAGCGCGAACGGAACCGCAAGACCCAGCGCTGTGTTGACATCGCAGCCGGTGGTGTACGCCAGCACGGTGGTCATCAGACCGGCAAACAGGGGATCCGGCGGCACGGTGCCGCCAACGGTCAGCAGACCCAGGTAGGAAAGCTCCGCAACGGCACCTGCCTGCATGCCGAGGCGTACATCACCGAGGATGATGCCGGTGAAAAACGCTACGACCAGCGGGCGGAACCACATAAAGGTTTCCATGTGTTTGTCGATTGCGCAGATGAAAACGAGCAGCGCAATCAGCAAACCTTGCACGAGTGTGATTTGCATAGATTTTCTCTCCTCTTTATAAAATATATTTTTTGCTCTGCAGACCGCCTGCAGAGCCGGAACCTTGGGTTACTTTTCAAAGTCCAGCTTGTGGTCGCCGGGTGCGATCTGGATGTAGACATCCACACCCTTGGCACGGATGGCGCGAAGGTCGTCCTTGTCCTTCTCGTCCATATAAACATGTACATCGCCGGTCACTTCCTTGCCGGGGCCGACGTGCATATTGCCGATGCACAGTTTATCAATGGGAACGCCGCCCTCCACCAGCTTGCGGGCGCTCTGCGGGTTGCGCACGACCAGGAAGATGTGCTGGCTGGCGGATGCCTTGTGAATGACTGCAATGGTCTTGTCCAGCGTAAAGAATCGGATGCCGCAGCCGGAGCTTTTCGCGGTGGCGGTCATCAGGCTTTGCTGCAGCGGGTCGGCAGCAGCCAGATCATCTGCCACAACAATAAGGTTGACACCCTGTAAGGCGGTGGTCCACGCCACACCGACCTGCCCGTGTACTAAGCGATTGTCGATTCTTGTCATCAAAATATCAGGCATAAATTTTTCCTCCTTGTAAAATGCTGCAAAGCTTTTAGACTTTTTCTTACTTTTTAGAAATTTTCTCTAAAAACTTTGTAATATTGTAATGACAATATACCAAAGTTGTGGTATAATGTCAATAGAGTTCGGGGACTTCCCGAAGATTTTAACGTTTTACACAAAGTAAGCGTTAAAAATTTAGGCAATACCGCATAATTCTAAGTGCCGATACGGCGAGCGAGGTGCGGCA
>ERZ1034962.336-NODE-336-length-23713-cov-7.458999_pt1 | contig 23713 bp, 15 predicted proteins | sample MGYA00520696_ERZ1034962 | MGnify/ENA primary metagenome ERZ1034962 (study PRJEB33766, sample SAMN09781770) | gut metagenome | biome: gut microbiome | host: Homo sapiens | place: Madagascar | study: EMG produced TPA metagenomics assembly of the PRJNA485056 data set...
TAAGCCATCAGGTCCAGAGGTTAATGCTGTAACAGGTTCAAAAGGAAGTGAAGATGCTTTTAAATGATCATCATTGTCCTCTATATAAGGAGGATTTGAAACTATCATTGAGAACTTTAAAGTTTTATCTATAGCACTAAACCAGTCAGACTCTATAAATTCAACCTCAAGATTTAAGTTTTTGGCGTTCTCCTGAGCAACCTCTAAAGCCCCATGAGAAAAATCACAGGCATAAGCTTTGATGTTGTCTTTAAGCTCAGACTTTAAAGCTAAGATGATGGCGCCTGTTCCTGTTCCCATATCAAGAACATTACCAGATGGTCTGCATTCTAAAGCTGACTGTACCAAAGTTTCGGTATCAGGTCGCGGGATCAGAGTATGCTCATTTACCTTTAACTTTAAGCCCCAAAATTCTTTGTAACCTAAGATATAAGCTACAGGATAACCTTTAGCTCTTTTTTCAATTAATGCATTGAATTTAACTAAAAGAGAGTCATCTAATAACTCGTCATCATGAGTAATTAACTGAACTTTGGTGTAGTGGGTAAGATAAGAGAGTATTAAAGAGGCATCTAAGGATGAACTCTCAATGGAAGCGGCGCTAAGAGTTGCCCTAGCGCCTTTTAAAGCCATAGCGATACTTAGCACTAGAGAGCGCCTTGTGATGCCATCTGAGCTAACTGCTCAGCCTTAAACTCTTCGATAACTGGCTTTAAGATAAGATCAAGATTACCTGATAAAACCTCATCTAGTCTGTATACAGTAAGATTGATTCTATGATCTGTAATACGGCTCTGTGGGAAGTTATAGGTTCTGATTCTGTCAGATCTGTCACCTGAGGATAAGATGCTGTGACGCATCTCAGTTGCCTGAGCATTACGCTTATCTTCTTCTAACTGAGCTAAACGAGAATATAAAACTTCCATTGCACGAGCTCTGTTCTGATGCTGTGAACGCTCATCCTGACACTCAACTACAATACCAGTTGGTAAGTGAGTAATACGGATTGCAGAATCTGTCTTGTTAATATGCTGACCACCGGCACCTGATGAACGATAAGTATCAATTCTCAAATCGGCTGGATTGATAACAGGAGCTTCAGCAGGTGGAATTTCAGGCAATACCATCACTGTACATGCTGAAGTATGAACACGGCCCTGAGTTTCAGTTACAGGGACACGCTGTACACGATGACCGCCTGACTCAAACTTCATATAACCGTAAGCTCCTTCACCTGAAAGTTTGGCGATAAGCTCTTTATAACCGCCCATTTCACCTTCAGACTCTGAAACAATCTCTAACTGCCAGCCCTTTGCATCAACATAGTGTGAGTACATCTTAAAGAGGTCGCCTGCAAATAAAGCAGCTTCGTCACCGCCTGTACCGGCGCGGATTTCTAAGAAGCAGTTACAATCATCTCTCTTGTCATGAGGTAACAGCAATAACTGTAATTCATGCTCTAACTTTGCAACTTTTTCCTGAGTAGGGCCAATTTCTTCTTCAGCCATAGCCTTCATATCAGGATCATCACCCTTTAACATCTCTTCCATCTCTTTGAGATCATCTGATGCTGTGGTGTATTCTTTAAATGAGGTTACAGTTACTTGTAATTGTGAATATTCACGGTTTAATTCGCGGAATTTATCCTGATCGGCAATAACATCAGGCTGGCTTAATAACTGCTCAACTTCCTGATGGCGCTCTACTAGAGCTTCTAATTTACGTAAAATAGACTCTTGCATAATTACTTTTCAACGTTAAAAAATTTTGGAGCTATTGTAGCAAATTTAAGATTTTTTTAAAGGCTGTAAGCGATTTTAAGGCGCTTTAGGATGAGTTGAAATGATGAACTAAAAAGGATGAACAGCAACTTTATGTAATTACCGCAAATGTTGCTGTTCATGTGTCGACTGAAATAAATTTATAATCTTGAGTTAAAGCTAAAACTAGTCTTCCTGCTTTTCGTTTAACTTCTTGCGCAGAATATCAGCATAATCCTTTACTATATTCTCAGGTACATAACCTACAACAGTAAACAATGGATAGCCATCTACCTTAACTTCAACTACAGGCTCGGTTACATTGCGCTCTACTGGATTTGGTAAATAAGTATAAGTATGTACCTTTACGTAGTGGTATGAAACGAAGCCTTCAAAGTTTGAAACGCTGTAACCTGTTAAAGATACATAAACTAAATCTACAACCTGATCGATAGTAAGCTCAGGATAGGTGTACTTAGACTTTCCAAAATCCTCTTTTTGTTCTTCTATCTGTAGAGTATCTGCACTCTTTCCTTCTTCAGATTTAGGAGCCTCATTTACTTTATCAAAGGCTTTAATAATTCCCTTTAATGCATCTAATGCCTCTTCAGGGGTTAAAGTCTTTTGCTTGTTGAAAACATTTGTTCCGTCAATATCAACCTTTATACGCTGAACATGGTGGTGACCGTCTTCAGTTGCATTTGGAAGTCTTTTTCTCTGAGAAATCAGTTTTACTAAATGTCCATCAATAATAGAAACGATGTGGGCATAAGTTGGGGTTCCGGTGCTTAAATTAAAAAATGCCTCTTTAAAATTGGAACGATCCATTTGATCCTCCTTAATCTAATTGCTTGTCTTATTGCTTAGCAATAATCTTTTCAAATGTTTATATCGTATCTTCAAATCGTCTTTAACAGATTTTTTCACAATTAAATTTTGTGTTAAAACCGTGTAAATTTACGTTTTGCGTATTGAAACATAAGAAAAAGAAATTAAGTATAAGATAGATCACAAGATTTTCATTAGAAGAGAGATTTTTTGCAAATTTTTTGACGTTCTGAACAAAAATCTTGTAAACAAAGAGAGAGTTAAAGCTGAGATTGGCTTTTCATAATTCTGAACAAGTATACTATTCTTAAATTGCAAAAATGCCTAAAACAAGATGTTGACTATTGCTATAATTTTGCAACTTGTAAGTCTCTGCCTTATATAAACAAGGTTTAAAAAAGTCTTGATAACTGTATAAATCTACTCCTCGTCATCTTCATAAAAGCTATCATCGATAGTCTTCATCATCATAACCATACTGCTTTACCGTTCCAACACTTTTGATACACTTTGAATGTTTAGATAATGATTTATCTTTTTCTGCTTTTGAAACATGAATAACAAAATACCAGTCATCACAAAAATCATAATGAAAATAAAACTTTGTTCCCTTTTCCGGATTTAGGTGAGTTAATGGTCTGTGAATATCATATTCGCCAAAATCAGGAGCTGGATCTTCATATTCTATTTCTTCAGTACAATTTTCAGTCTTATCTGAGGAATTTGTTTCCTCAGTATCTTCAGCACTGTTTTCCCAAAAGTCATAGTGACAGTAATCTTCACCTAAACTATAGGTAATAATTCCTTCTACATTTCTTAGCTTTGTTCTAAATTCATAACAAATGCATTCAAAATATCGCCAGCTAGCTCATCGAACTCACTACTTCCATCTACTTGTAACGTTCTGTAACAAGTTCTAGCCATTCCATAAGGATATATTTTTAAGGTATAAAGCACGTTTCCCCTTTTGATTTTGTTATAGCTTATTTATAAATTCAAAAGGATAACGTTACAAGCGCTATCCTCAACTTTGAAAGTAAATGATTATTATTCACCTGCAGCAGCTTCAATCAGATCATCAAGATCATTTTGAACCTGTACTAACTCAGCTTTTTTCTGCATTACACTGGCATCATCAGGAGTAGAAGCTGCCTTTTCTTTTGAAGCTCGTACTTTAGCAATTTTTTCTTGTAATGTCTTTGATAAAGCCTGTTTTTGCTTTAAGGAAGCTTCAACTTCATCTAACTTATTTGTAAGAGCATCTAACTCTTTTAGCTTTGCTTCGCGGTTATTAATAAGCTCTGCTCTCTTTTGTCCTAAAGCAATGACTCTTTCTGATAATTCATGCTGTTCCTGAGCCAAATCATGAATTTCCTGTTTTTTCTGTTCAGAGCGCTGTGAATATGAACCTGATACTACACAGCCTAATTTATCTAACATACCAGGATCGGTAATTTTAGGATCGCACTCTTCAGGTGTCATTGTGCAGGCAGTAAGCATTAATGGCACAGTACACATTAAGATTATTTTCTTCATAATAACTCCGTAATGAGCACTAAATTTAGTGCTCATGAGTATAAAACTGTTATCTACAAGCTTTTAATTTTTGCTATTTTATTAAGCTGTAGTAATTCCGTTAACTTTGTTCTTTACAGCCAAAGTCTTCTCTGAGTAGTCTGCGATAGCACCTTCAAGTGCTTTGATACTCTCATTGGTCTTAGCAATTTCCTCTTCAAGAGCCTTTTGCTTTTTAAGAGCATTATCTGTATCAATAGCTCCAACTCCACCCTTGCCGTCTTTTAGACCTTGCAGGGCATCAGTCTGAGCTTGTAAGTTCTCCTTATCAGCATTTAAACGCTCCTGCATATAAGCTAGGTTCTTTGACATTTCATCAGCTTTTTTCTCAAGATCTGCTTTGGTCTTAGTACCATCTTTAATGCCATTTTCAATCTGTTGAATCTCAGCTTCATCTGAAGCTAAAGTTTCATTAACAGATGCTTGCAAGCTCTGCGTACTCTTTAAAGAGTCCTGAACCTTAGCTTTAGTTGCATCTAACTGATCCTCAAGATTTGAGTAATTAGCACGCAATTTATCGAGCATGTAGTTACCAGTCATACCTACAGCACAGCCAGCTGCGGCAGCAGCAAGGCATAAAGCCTTTTCATCTTTCTTTAAAAGTAAGCATGAAAGGCCTGCTAAAGCAGCACCACCTGCGCAGGCAACAGCACCTGATTTTGAGAAAAATGAAGGCTCATCCTTCTTTAATTCTGGATTTACATTAGAGTCGCTTCCACCTAATGAAAACCCACCTGAGCTTGAACAGCCAGTGCCTGCTAAGGCTAAAGAAATTGCAACAGCTACTGCTGTAAATTTGGTTTTAAATGACATATTGTTTTCCTTTGTTTGACCATTTGTTTTGTGCATTTTAATTGATGAATACTATCTGTGAATATTCATTGGAAACTCATATTTCTTACCTGTATTAGACTTACTCTCAGAGTATGTTGAGATGCACTCAGAGTTTCCATCCTTACCCTCTTTACATACTACTGTAGGCATTTCATAGCTTGAGCCATCAGTACACTTTGCAACAGACTGACTGTTGATGTTAAAAGAACCTGACTTTAAGCCTCCAGTTACTTTACCGGTACATTTAATGCCGTTTTTCTGAGTGATGGTTGCAGTACCCTTACCATCTTTAAAATCATACTGAAGCTGTAAAGGCTTATTGGTATTTCTGTCAACGATTGGAGAATTTACTTTCCATGTTCCATCAAAGTTGCCAATATCTCCACTTTGTAAGTCTTTATTAGAAATTGAAGGACCATCTTCATGTAACTGAGGAGCCTCTACTGTCTGATTGTTATCGGTTGCCGGCGCTACATTATCCTTGTCACTCAATTTTGGTGGATTTACACCATCTTGATCGTCAGAAGGTGAGGTGTTCTCTTCTGTATCAGGAGCTTTTTGATTATCATCTGCTGTATTGTTATCAGTAGTCTCTGGTGTTGTACTCTCATCCTGTGGCACTGCATTCTCATCAGGAACCATAGGTGTTTTGTCTCCCGTTCCATCTAGAACTACCCCATCATCAACGCTACCGTTCTTTACGACACCATCTGTTGTAATATCTGGTAACTTAGTCTCAAAGCCATCTGTGGACAGACCAAAATTATCACCGCGAATATCTGGTATCGGCAATGACAAATTGTATTTAGGATCTAAAGATGAATCTGGGAACACCTTAAATAAAGGCAAGCCTCTTGCAAAGAAGAACCACCATAAGAGGTATAGCAGCAAAGGTAATAAAAGTAACAGTAATAAAAGACCTAACAGCCAGCACCACTTGTGACTTCTTGTAACTGCAGCAGTTGTAGCTGCAGTTGCAGCTCCTGAGATGTTGGTTGTTGCAGCAGTTGCTCCCAGAGCTGTTTTATGAGGAGCAAAATTGCCTACAGGTTTTAGACCGTCAAAAGGGCTGCCTGTAAGTTTGCTCCCAGCATTTAAAAAGCCCCAGAAGGTAATTACAGGCTCACCGTTTACAATATAGATACAGCTCTCATCAGGATAATGTATTGCAGGGAGCACAATGTTTGCTTTGTTATTACCGGTTAAAAAATGAGCAAATAACTTATCATTTGAGGATAATGAACGGGCCTCTAAGTTATAGCCAAAGTTTAAAAACTTCTCTTCTAACTCTTCAAATTTCTTTAAAGCTCTAGCTTTTTCATCAGGACTTGCAGCATTCCATGACACTACCTCATAGTCACCATCAGCTCTATTTGACTGGAATGGAACAAACCAGTCTACATGAGTACCATCAGATGAGAAACGAGGTGTTGCAAGACAACGGGCATAGTGTTCACCTAAAATTGATGAATTCTCAATTGAAGCACGGAAGGCATCAGCTCTTTGCCATACTAAAACACCGTCTTCACCAATGGCCTGGTAATTTCTTAAATCACCACTGTTTAATAATCTTGTTGCCATGAAATATATCCTTTTGTATTACACAGTGCTCTTACTGGGTATTTTATTCTTCAAAAACTTTTATTCTTCACAAACTTTCTTTAAAGAAGCCCCTGCTTCTTTTAAAACTGATTCAATCTGAACTGCATCTTTAGGCTTAAAGACCTTTCCTCCAGTGTTTCTGGCAATACAGGCTGCGCTGTCAATATCATCTCCAATTAAGATGGTATGGATCTTAAGTTTAGGCTGACGCTTATGGATCTTTTTAGCTACATAACAAACATCCATCTGTTCAGTAAATGAACAGGTATCCTCTCCATCTGAAATTAAGATACCAACTGCATCAGAATTTACACCGTCTAAAGTCTTTGACAGTTCATTCAAACCGTTTACTAATGGTGTTTTACCATCATAAGAATAAGGATTAACGTTATTGATAGCGTTAATTAAAGCGCCTCTGCTGTTTGGTCCGAAAAAGCCTCTATTTTTAGCTACAGGACAGCCATTGATCTCAATAAAGCCAATCTTAACGTTTTTATCAACATTTGAGATTAAGTCAGTAGCTGCTTTTTGAGCTGCCTTTAATCTGTTGGTATAACCGTACTTTAAGAGCATAGATTGAGAACCGTCAAAGGCTATAGCAAGTTCAGGCATCTTACCTTCTTGTTTTAAGGTCTTGCACTTTGGAACTTTGTTTTTCTCCTCAAGAGCTCTTTTAGCTGCTAATTCCTTTTGTTTTTGTTCTTCAGCCTTTCTCTTAGCCTCTGCTTCAGCTTTGGCTTTAGCTTGTGCATTAGCTTTTGCCTTTGCTTCTTCCTGAGATTTTAGTGCATCAGCTTTTGCTTTCTCTTGAGCAGCCTTTGCCTCTTCATCTTCTACTGCTTCAGGCTCTGCTGTTTTTTCTTCTACAACAGGATCTTTTGCCTCTTCTTTTACAGGCTCTGTTTTTTCTTCTGTAGTAGCAGGCTTAGCTTCATCCTCTTTTTTAGGCTCTACAACTTGAGTTGGAACTTCCTTTTGAGAAAACAGGGAATTAAATCTGTCTGTAAAATTGCCTTCAAATGGCCATGGTCTTAATAGGAACCACCACAGCAAAAAGAGTAATAACAATAAAAGCAGCAGTAAAAGTAAGAATGGCAGTAAACACCCTCTTTTCTTTACAGGCACTGTTGTAGCTCCTGTTGGAGGCACAGCTACACCTTTATAGTGAGGATTAAATGACACCGGCGCAATTACAGCCTGTCCATTTACCATAAAGACTGTATTATCGCTTGCTATAATATCGGAGAATTCTTTGCGATGAGTTTCAAGAGCTCTATTAGACAGTGGAGTTGATGACTTTAAATACTCAATTACCTTATCACGGCGATGCTCTAATACATTCAAGGCATCCTGATACTTTATTTTATTAGCTTCAGTTACTTGATCTAATTCTCCTGAAAGTGGAGTTACAAAGTTTACATAGTCACCTGAGATTTCTGCTTTAGATATGATCTCTGAGTACTCTTCGCCTAAAGCACTTTTAATCTCTTTTTTAAAGTCATCAGCATAAAGAGCATATGACAGGATCTTAGGAGAAACTTTAGACTTTTCACATCTTAGAATTCTTAACATCTTACTTAGTTCCTATTGATTGGCACTGCTCTGACCACATCTTTTGATTTTTATCTCTGTCTTTTGATAAGTTCTTATAAGACATTAAATGAGAATAGTACATGTCAACAAATTCGTCATAGCTTGTCTCAGCGCCAAAAGCTTCTTTTGAGGAGGCAAGCTGTGACTTAAAATCTTTTAAATTGTAGTTAGCTGAGGCATTTGCCATAGTGTCTCCATAATAGGTAATAATGGAGTGCAAAGCATGCTTATGACGAGTGTAGTTGTTGTTAATTTTTTCATAGAACTTACAACGCTCCTGATTTTCATCACAGCGCATCTTAGCTAACTTTCTGATACTCTCAAAATACTGTACAGAGCTAGTTTCATCTGCAATTGACTTACACAAGAAGCCACCTAGTCTTAAGTTTGCTGTAATGGCAACATCTCGCATACTCTCGCGCTCATCGTTGGCTTTAACAATCTTTTCTTTCAAAGAACCTAATTGACCGTTCAAATCGTCATTTGATTTTGCGAGTTTGTCATTTAAAGCCATCAAATCTGAGTTAATATTTTTAAGTTTTTCAGTTTTTTGCTCTAATGACGAATTCTGAGCAGACAATTCGTCATTAGCACTCTTTAACTTTTCCTGCTCTTTTTTAAAGACTTCTTTGTTCTTTTTATTCTCTGCATCTAATTTGGCAATTTTATCAGCTTCACCAGAAAGAGCATTATCATCGCTGTCATCGTCGCCTAAGGATAAGATCTCTTCATTTAAGTTCTTAACTTCTTTTACGGAGGTAGCTACTGGCAGCCCCAAAACGAATCGAGTGCCTGTATCAGGAGCTGAAAGAGGCTTGCCATTAACATATAAAGGCTTTTCAGTTCTTAAAGCACTTGTAAGCGCACTCTCTTTTGACAGGTAACTGCCTCCTCTTACACAAATTCCACCTGACAGACCTAATAATCTTCCAGTTCTGACAGCTTTAAAAGGCTCTAATGTCATTTCCTGAGCATTACCTAACATGTCATATAAGCCTAATGGATTTGGCTTTTTTAAACCTGTAAGCTGGATCTTACCGTTAGCACTATTAGCCCCCTGATACCATGCATATAAAGAGATGTCATCGTTCTCCATAGGTGGACGCAGTGCTTCAAATTCACTTTGAGTAACTTTAGTACCGCCACGGGCAGCATATTCCCACTCTTCATCTGAAGGTAATCTTACGTAGGCTTTCTGCCCATCTACAGTTGGTACGTCTTTAGCTTTTTGCAGATAAATTGAATAAGCATTAGCTGCATTGATAAAATCAAAATAAGATCCTTTTACAGCAGGCAGACGCGACATCTTATTTGGAGCCTTGCATTTAGAACTATCTGTTAAGGCATCGTACTGACCTTTCATGAGCTCATACTTAGACATTAAAAAGTAATAACCATTTTTGTCATAAAAAGAGCCTTGTACATATCTCTTATTGGGATTCTGCCCCATAGGAGACTCGTTTTGCGCAGTGCCTGCGTTATATTTTTTATCTTTGATTTTTTTAGGATCATTTGAGGTATAGACTTTTCTGAAAACCATGATCCCATCACAAGGCATAGATAAAACTACGTCATCTTTTTGAGGATTTGGATTGTAAATTTCATTTACTTCATCTGCTATTGCGCTGTTTGTCAATGCAAGTGAACCTATACTTGCCAGCACTAAAGATAAACATAATTTTTTCATACTAAATTAACCTTAGTGTATCTGCAATCTTTAATGAAAATACCTTAAAGAAGCAGACTAAATAAGTAATTAAAAGAGTTACGACTATTGTTGAGAGATAGCCTGCAACTACATGCATAATATTTAAGGTACTTACAACCGAGCCCTGACCTAATAAAGAGGTAAAGTAATGATTAAATACCCACATACCTGTGTAAAAGAGCAAAAGTGATAAAGCATAAGCTAATGATGATAAAATAGTGTTCTCAATTAAAACCATCATTAAAACTTTTGTCTTTTTAATGCCTGTTAATAATAAGAGAGCATAGCTTTTCTCTGCTCTTAGAACTGAGGTTAAAATTAACCCTGCACTTGCAAAGATTCCGCCTACAACCGAGGTTATGGCTATTGCGTAAAAGATAAATGAGAGCACACTTGAGATTGCCTTTAAATTCTCTATTGATGAGAGCATACTAAAAGTCTGATAGTTCTTACTGCGCAAATACGTATCCACTGGAGCTACATCATCAAGTGTCTTTACATAAATTCTGGCTTTAGCAAAAAACTTTCTGTTTTCGTTTAACTTTGACCCATTTGAGAATACAGGAGGTTCATAGCCATCTTTAAAATCCTCCATATAAATAAGCGTATCAAAGTTAACTATAAGAGCATTGGTAGATAAGTACTCCTTTTTAATAATACCTTTTACAGCAAAGTTAACTACAGAGTTTTGTCTTGCGCCATCGGTAATCCTTGAGACGATGTATTTAATGCTATCCCCTGATTTAATGCCTAAATCATGAGCTAAATTCTCGCTTAAATAAACTTCAGTTGCATCTAAAGTATCATCAAGTTTTGAAGCTCTTAAAAGAGGATCTCCTTTTTTAGTAGGAATAGCAGACAGATCTCTTTTTATCTTGCCATTAAAAGCAATATCTACAGTGGTACTCAATGATCTTGTAAGCGGAAGTACAAAGTCGATTTTAGGATTATTCTCTAAATCCTTAAAAAAGCTCTCATCAAGCTTATACCCTGTCTTTAGCTTTAATTCTAAATTTACTGGAGATGACTTTAGGTTATTCTCAAGTGAGGAAATGATACCGTAACGCAAAGAGAATAAGAGTAAGAGAGGTGCAATTACCGAGCATAAAGCACCAATTAAACTTAAAGAGATCAGACGATTAAAACGCAGTGAGGATACAGCTAACTTAAAGATCATGATTGTCCTCACTAGATACGCTATCATCACAGATTACAAATTGACCTTCATTTGCATCAATCTTTGCATATGACAGCGACTTTAAATTGAAGTCTTTAACTAAGAGTAAATCATGTGTTACCACTAAAGCACACATATCAAGCTGTCTTGATAAGGAGACAATACTTTCAAATAAGATTTTGCCATGTTCAGGATCGAGTGATGAGGTAGGTTCATCAATAAAAACAATCTTAGGTTTGTGACTGATAGTTTTTAAGAACACCGCTCTTTGACGCTGACCTATAGACAATTCATGAGGATATCTATCTAAAAGAGAGTCCATTGAGAATTGGGACATCTTCTCATGTACCTCTTGATACAGAGCTTTTGTATCAAGTTTTTTACCTTCTAATTTATAAAAGGAATCCGCACTTACCTCAATTTGCAGTTTTAGATTCTCTTTTATTGTAAGGTATGGGATAAGACCTCCTGTCTGTGGCATATACCCCATTAAAGATGAGCGAACTATACACTGATCTTTTACAGACAGTTTTGACAGTTCATAACTATCTAAAAGAAGAGACTTTGAAACAAAGTCTTGACGCAATAGCCCCAAGCACTCTAAAAGCGTACTTTTACCGCAGCCAGAGACTCCAGTAATAGCATAGACATCACCAGAGTTTAAACTTAACTCTGGTAACTCTATCTTGTAGCCACAGGAGCCGTCTTTTTGTTTATAGGTATAAGACAGCTCTTTTACTTTAAAAGACACAGCCATAAATTATGGCAATACCTCTAAAGGAATTGGGTAAACAGCCTCAGATGAGTCTTCATCTTTATTAAGCTTTACCCAGCGGGTAGCATCATCATTACACTGCTGATAGTAGCGTAACTTATTCTCTAGATCTTCAACGGTCTGATTCTGTTCATCAGGTCCCATGCTTGACCAAGTATCTTCATCTAATTCCTGAAGTTTGCTCTTGTATGGAAGATCATCTAAATACTCGCCTAAAAGACCTAACTCCCCTAACTTTAAGGTGCTCTCCTTACTGATTGAGTTAGGATCACGACCCATGGATACAGCAACCGAGCGTAACTGATTGAACATATCCTCTGGCTCTAAAATACCCTGATTTGCTGAATCTAAGATTTTTGAGGTTACATCTTTTAGTGATGACAACTCACCTTTAGTCAGTAAGACAACAGGTGTACTTGTTGCCTGACCGTGAGAGATTAAATCTCTGTCAGCAATCCAGCCTGATAAGAAATCAGGTGTCTTAGTACCAAGCTTTGAACCTAGATAAGCTAGCTGCATAGCATGACCTAAAGCTACAGTATCCTGCTGCATCTGTGTATTCTCATTATCAGCAGGTACCTCAGGGGCAGCTCCTACAGCATCTTTACCAAAGGCTAAGAGTTTTACCTGATTGGTAATATTCTGTGCCAGTTCATCAATTTTTTTACCAAAGTTTTTAACGTCACCGGCATTTACTGGATAGTAAAGGGACTTATTGATGGTGTCGTTGTAGGTAAGTTCTTTATACTGACTTTTTGCTTTCTCATGATCGCCGTTACGCTTGCCAGAATCAGTTAAAAGATGCATTGCATACACTGCTACACCTTTGTGGGCTGCTTCTACTTTAAGTTCACGTGCATCTAAACCTGTAGATGAGAGTTTATCAGAGCCTTTAATACCGCCAGCATCGGTAATAAGCACGATATAACGACCGCCATAATTAGACCAGTCAACCTGCTCTAGAGCAGTGTTAATACCTGCAAAAGAGTCCTCATCAAAATACTTACTTGAAACTTTTGCCTGATTTAAAGTGTTTAACTTCTCTTTAAACTGCTTTTCATCTGTAGCTTCACCAGGTTTTACATAAATCTTTGAGGTGTACTCAAGACCAGGTGTTGCCTTAATGTTTGATCTGAAAGACACTAAACCAAAGTGCACACTGTCTGACAACTTTTGCTCTTTAATAGTCTTAGTAATGGCACTAATGGTCTCTTTAGTTCTATCAATGTAAGGCTGCATTGAAATACTTGAGTCAATAACAAATACTACCGCTGCTTTAAAGGTCTTTAATTCATTCTGCTCATTTGAAACATTAACCTTTTTACCTTCCTGTTTGGTAACAGAGGCAATCTTAAGCTCACGCACATAGTTGCCATCATCGAACATAGTCTCTTCAAAATCTAAGATAGGTAACAGATAGAACTGCTTTTGATAATCTACAAAGTGCTCAGGCTCAACTGAAACTACTCCGTCTACATTCTCTTTTGCTGCAACCTTTTTCATCATTGGCTCAACTAAAGCTTTAGGATCTTTTGCTTCAACTATGTTCTGCAAATTCTCTTTATTCTTAAAGATTAAAGCACGGTTTCTGTTAGCAGGATTTGTAAACATTAAAGCTGTCTGCATTTTCCAGTCAATGGTGCAATCCTTGTTTAAGTAGCCTGAGAGCTTACCGGTATCATCAGGACCTACTTTTAAAGTCTTACCATCATCAGCATAGACATAAAAGCGTGAAAAGGCATCTACAACTTTGCCATCCTTATCATCACTTTTAGCTTTTAATCTGCATGATGGAGTAGTTAAAACACGCTGATAAATAGAGCTTTTGCCTTCCATTAACAAAGGAGTATCAGCATAGGCTGAATTTATTGCAAAGGTTAAAAGAACTGCACCAGTTAAAACTTTTAATTTCATGTTATCTGTCCTTTAAAAGCTAATTCTTTAATGCTGACAAGGCGCTCTTAGCATTGTCATTACCTAATTGGGCTGCCTTTTCATACCAGTAAACAGCCTGGTTCTTGTCTTTAGATGCACAAGAGGTAGTCTCTTGAGAATTAGGATCAAAGTATTGTCCATAGGCATAAGCTACAGTTCCATCTTTTCTGCCATAGCTTGAGAACAGTCTCTTGCCTAAATCGCACTTATCTTTAGAAAAAGCATCTTTTGCAAAGGCAGATACTGTAGCACTATCAGGCTTTGAAGCAATACAGTTTTTAATCATGACGTTATCAGGATCTGAAGTGATGACACAAACTGAAGAACCTGCGCTTGAAGAAGCTGTTGCAGCTGAGTTATCAGCTACATTAGGTTCTGTTTGAGCCGGTTCATTGTCTTGAGGCTCAGTAGTATTATCAGATGAGCTGTTATCTGAGGCTGTGTTATCTGATTGAGAGTTATCCTCAGTTGCAGCATTGTCATCTTTTGCTGAATTATCATTTGACTCTTCTGTCTGCTCTTTAGGTGTAGGCTCATTAGCATTTGATGAGTTATCTTTTGAACCACCAAAGAAGCCTGCTAAGAACAGAGCTAACAGACCTAAGATAAAGAGTAACAAAATGATTGCACCAATAATGGCAAGGATTTTTCCCTTACCAGAACTCTTTGTAGCTACAGTGGTTGTAGTAGCAGTTGCAGCTTCATTTAAAACCGCATCTGATGATTTAATCTCATCAACTGTAGCTTTATCTTCAGTAAAAGTAGGTTCTTTTTTCTCATTATTCTCATTAAAGGTAGCAGCGTTAATGCTCTCACCTTCTTTTTTAACGTAATCCTGAATTACTTTTAGTGTTCCTGTTACGCTTGCATCAAAATAAGCAGGATCACCTACAGTTTTTGAACTTACAGGATCATATTCAAGAGCTTTTACTTTAAACTTGCCACCAAATGAATTTACCTTTTGAGCTAGTTCATTGTTAATTTCAGGGGGCAAAGGAGCACTAAAGCCATTATTATCAAATCCTATTTCCTCAGGTTTTAAGGTAACTCTTTTTAATTCTGTACTGCCGTTTGGGTCGAAGAAGGTTAGATCTAGACCTGTACTTACCATCAAGTCGTTTGAAAATGAATTTGACTTTAAAACGATAGAGCAACCATTACTTGTTGGTACTAACTCTGCAATTTTCTCTGCCATATTATCCTTCTTAAAATTCTGTTCACAGTTTTATCAGTGTCTTATGCTAAACCTGCAGCCTGTTCCATAGTATCTAAGTAAGAGCACAACTCATTGTTTTGAGCAGCACTTAGGTTGTACTTACTCTCTGCTGTGAGATTTCTTACACTCATCAAATCAATAAAGACACTAAAGTAATCGTGGTAATAGTGATCCTCAATATTATCAACTAGTGACTTGTCGATATTTGGAACCATACACATATCAGGATCTGAGTACTTAATGTTCTCTTTAAAGAAATCTCTGTCAGAATCATCTTTATCGACATGAGTAATTGATTCTCTATTTAAAGTACCTACATAAAGATAAGTATTAAAATCAGAGATTAACTTTAAAGCACGCATGCTCTGTCCTAAAGCTAGTGCATCACGGCTTGACATATTGCCTTCATATGGCTCTAGTTTTGCAATGACCTCATCTTCGACTTTAAGCGCTGTATAGGCTTTTGATAACTCATTGGTGTAGTTTGTAAGTAATGACTTCAATCTCTCTTTTAAGTCTTTATCTGAGACAAACTGATTATTGTTATCTAAAAAGATTGAATAACAAGCTACAGCCTCAGGATCTTTTTGAACTTCACTTAAGATAGCCTTTCTCTTTTGCTCTGATAAGTTTCTTAACAAGTTTGCATAAATCTCATTAAAGAAATCACCATTACAGATTGATACAAGATTATCCTCTCTCATCTTAGTCAGGGCTCTGGCAAATCTGTAGGAGTTGTTGCTGTTACCATCTGACTGATTGTCAGTGTAATCTTTAAAGGCTTTATCTTTATCAATTTCAATAAAGTCGCGTATGTAACTTAAAGTACCTGCTACTCTGTCACACTGTAACAGCTCCTGCATGAGTTTAAGCCCCTTAGCATAAGCTTCTTTTTGTGCCTTAGCGCCTTCGCGCTTAGCATACAAGGATAGAGCATCAACAATTTCTTTTACATCTTTTAGAACCAAATCACAGGTTCTGTCTTTGTTAACTTTGTAGTCAGCAAAGTTCTCTCGTAAGAAAGAAGCTAAATAGTTAACACCACCATCACTTGGCTTTAAAACCTCATTAATAGTCTTACAGCTACCGTCTTTTTCATGGTAAACGTACTTTAATTCTGGGCATGAGGAGATCCTAGTCTTGTACTCTTCTATCTGAGTTTTTACGTATTCATTAGGTAAGAAATCAACTTCTTTACCTTTTTCTTTTACATACATATCATCAGTTTCAGGAATATTTGGCTTTCTTACAAAGAAGAACTGATTAAATGGAACACCTTTTACCCACTCATCAACCCAGGTATGATGGAATGACTCTAAAGCTTTGTTAATCTTTGAGCTGATACCTGAGTAATCCACTACTACAGTAGGATCCCCCTTTTCTTTGGCTCTTTCATTAGATTTTGCTTTATCAAGGCCTAAACATGAGCAACTGTCAAAACGGGTAAAAGCTCCAATTAAAGGAATTTTGCCAAATTTAGCTCTTTCATCAGCAGTTCTTCCTACATTCTCGTATACCCAGTGCTCAATGCTGTTAATCTGTTCTTCCAAAACTTCCTGCTGTTTAGATACAGCTACACACCATAAGAGCACATCAATTTCATGACGGTCACAGTAAAGTTCAAATAAGTAACCTACCTTACCACGACGCAAGTACTCAGTTGTGTCTGTATTTGGATCTTTAAATTTCTCAATTTCATCAGTCTTTCTTGAGCGACAGCCTGGGAAATCCAAAACATCAAAACCATCGGCATTACTCTCTTTTGGTAATGGGAAGGAGAACTCACGGGCAGCAAAGGTCAATGAAGCAAAGGAGAGGGTCTTTTTTATCTCATTGCCATCATTTACTATCACCACCTCTACACTCTTACTTGGATCGTCTTTATCTTTAAAGACATTCTTTAAAACACCAATATCAAGTAAGGTACCATCCTCACGACGACGGAAATCATTTTCATTGGCATTAGGATCTTCAATAAAGCAGTTTAAAGGTACATATACAGAACTTGCCCCTTCCAACTCCAAAAGCTGCTTTCCTAATTCAGTAAACAAAGTAGTAAAGGCATCTAACTCATTCCACAGGATTGAGAACATCTTTGCTCGTCCTGCAAAGTTTAGTTTAGATACTAACTTTCTGCATTCAGACCAGAAATAACAGTCAATTGGGAATTTAGCATTATCACCAAAATCACTTTTAGACTTTCTAATTGCATATTTGGCAATAGAAACTACATCATAGTCATGGATGTAGCTTTTCTCATCTTTTAAAGCATATTTATCAGACTTTAAGTCCTCAAAGAAGTTCTTTAAAAACTCAGTAGAGCCAATTTTCTGGTTTTGAGCTGACAAGTAGTCACATTGAGAACCAGCAGGAACTGCTTTTAAGTTCAAATCTGAGTTATAAGAGTTAATGAGTACCTTGACTAAATCAGCCTCATTAAAGACTTTTACTTTAATTGGAAAGCCTGAAACGCCCTTATCATCAAACTTGGTAAAGCGGGTGACAATACCTGTTGCCTCAAAGTCACCGCCTATAGGGTTCATGTGATTGAAGAAACTTACCTTTTTACCGTCAAAAGTAGCTGTTAAATCATCACCACCAAAGGATGCTAAAGTTGAAACAAGGTAACTCTTACCTGCCTGAGAGGCGCCAAAGACACCTACAGTAGTCTTTACAGGCAGTACATCGTAAGCTGTTTTTGCCTCTTCAATTAAAGAGCAGAGTTTGACTTCAAGAGAATTTCTCTTTTCCTGTACATTCTTATCATCAATACCTTCAAACCAAGGAATTACCTTTTGACATGTTGATGCAACCTCATTGAGTCGGTTATTTGTAAATGTATTTAAAGTCATATGAAACCTTATTTTAGTAATAAACCAGTATTGTTCCAGTATTCTTCATCATCACCTGAGACAGTCTTTAATCTCAGGTTTAAAAATTCCTTGATAGGAGTTTTATTACAGTCACTTTGAGTTGCATCTTCAATCTTCATTAAGAAAATTGATGGAGCATTGTCAGGATCTTCATCTCGCATAAACTTGATACATCCATATACAGGACTGCCGGTGCAAGCTTGCTTGCCTTCATAGGTCTGCCCCTGGATCTTCAAGTCATAACGCATTTTGCCATCTACATTGCCTGTCATAGCTTTCTTTGCGTCCTCTAAGCGACGGAGCTGATCGTCTTTGTAACTTGCAATACAAGGCTCTAAAAGAGAACTTAAAGTACGCAGGAACAGCATACGCTGTCTTTTTTTATTAGCATCTTTCTTTTGAGCAATGGTAGATGCCAAATCACCCTGATATGAGGATTTATAGTTTGCTATAGCCTGCTCTTTTAGTTCTGCTCTCTTCTTGTCAGCACCAAAGAGTTTTGACATGCCACCTATTTTTGCATTGTTAGCCTCATCTTCGCCATACTTCTGAGCGCTTGCCTCAAATTGAGCTTCGATATTTTTAGCATCTTGTGCATTCATGCTTTCAAGGGCAATCTTGCCAGTATCAAAGGCCTCTTTCATCTTAGACAGGCACTCCTGGATATATTCTTTTTCACCACCAGTGTCTACTGCTCTTAATTTAGAGAAAAGCTCTTTATCTAAACGAGCATAGTACTCATCAGTAAAATCTACATCATCAGGGATGATCCACTCTTTAGTATCTTTTACTTTTTGCAGATCATTTACATCATTGTACAGACCTACACTAAAGAGCATTGCTGAATCAAAGTGAGGATCATAGAACTGTCTGTAACCTAGTTTTAAAGGCAACTCAGTGTTGAATTTTAGATTGCCGTCATCATCTGGTCTGGTAATTCCAGGAATGTTCTTTACAACATCGGCTCCAGCCTTGGTAAAGATAGTATCCATGTCATATTTTGATGAGCGCTTTTCTACAGGCTCTGACAACTCAGATTCAAATAGCTGTTCAGCCTTGGTACTGAATCGGTACAGAACCTCGTTCTTATGTAACATACTCTCATTATCTAATGCGCCAAAGTAACGCATAGGAGTTGAGGATGGTAATGGATTAGTGTTAATTCTAAAGTTAATGAGCTTATTAGCATCAGCAATCTTGGTGTAGCCTAAAAGTGCACCAACAACCACTGTAGACTTAGGATCACCGATACGACCTTCTTTTACACCAAAGGATGGATACCAGCCATTACACTTATAGTTGTGCATAGAAATGATTCTATATGGTGATAAGGATGACTTACGCTCAATAAAGCGTCTTAAGCCAGGGATCTTTGAAGGACGTCCGGTTAAAAGCAGGACATCACAGCAGTAAGAATTTACGATGGTATTAAGGTAATTTAAACACTTGCTGATAACTGAATTCTCACCTCGAGAGATATCGTAATTTATCTGGTATAAGTCAAAGACTAATTTTCTAGATAAGAGATCATAGTCTTTACCTAACTGATTATTTAAGTACTCAATTACGCTCTCGTCTACAGCCTTTTTACCCTCTTCTAGAAACACCTCATCATTAGGATTATTCAGCATCTCAAGATTACACTTGTCTTTACACAGGATAAAGTCTTCAACTGTACCCTCAACAGAAATATCAGTATGTCCTGCTGGTACTTTTTCTAAAGATTCAATCCTAGATAAAATTCTGTAAGCAACTTTTGAAAAAATCTGCTCTACTGTCTGTACACGGTTCTTACGATTTTTTACATCCTGTCCAGACATGTTACCTATGATCTTAGATAACTCCTCATTAGAGCCTAATTTTGGAATGATGTAGTTTCTTATGATATCTAAGACTAGATCGTCACCTGCAATCTTAAAGCCATCACGTAAGACTTCTCTTATCTGAATTGATGCATTCTGATTGCTTACTTCTTCAGAAAAATTGCCTTTGTCATAATCAGTTGACTCTTCACACTTTCTATCAGGGAAGCTGTAATCGGCAATTACTAAATCAGTAGTACCACCACCTATATCAATTGAAGCAATTCTAGCAGATACGGATGAGGCTATCAGATTGCTTGACTTTGGACGGCTGATTTCATTAAATCTGCCATCAGCGTCAGGGCGTCGGATCTCTTTAATAAAGGACTTACAGTTACCGTTGAAGACTCTTTGGGTCTCGTTATACAGATATACCATTTGACCTGCTAAGGTTTCATCCCATTTTAAGAAGATCTGAGGTACTTCAGGAAACATTAAGCGAGCCTTTTCTACATAATGGAACTCGTTAGCTGGAGTTGGATCGTAACCGTAAGCCTTCCAAATGACACCAATTGCCTGATAAGCACATGATCTGAAAATCTCTCGTTCAACATCTGGCATTGAAGGCGGTGTAGTTAGAACAATTGATTTTAGTTTTCTAGGCAAGGCATGATCTTCCATAGATGAACGGTAATAGTAACTGTTCATCTGCATCATTGCCTGCAAGATGATCTCAATTAACATGAAAGTCATAGCTGACTTTCCTGAGTAATTAGCCTTTAACTGACTGTCGTCACCTGTGCTTGCAAATAAGGCATCACCTGTTGAATTTAAGAACTTTGATACAGGCAGATAGGTAGCAGCCTTCTCTCCTTCTTTGTTCTTTAAAAGATCAAAGTACAGTTTTTCATTCTTTTCATTACGACGGTATACAGGTGTCTGATAATAGGTTGTATTAAATTTCCACTCAGATTTAGGGGTGTCGTTAATCTGCCATAAATAGCGCTTAGGAGAGTTAAGTCCGGTGTTGCCCTCATTACCCTTGGCCATAGCAGCAAGTTTGGTAGCCTCGGTACCAACGCGGGCTAATGAAGGCCACTTAAAGGCATCTAATCTTGAGGAGATATCAGAGCAATAGTTAAAATCAAAATTTGCTCTCTGGAACTGAATTCTGCTTGCAAAGGCACCAGAATATACGTGCTCTGGAGCGTTTAAATCACGAATGATAAGAGGCGTACTGTTAGGGAAAGTATCAGAGCTGCTTAACATTGAAGTGCCCTCTTCTACTAACAGACCACAAGTACGTGAATTACCAATATCTAAGATTAAACTTACATCTAAAGAGCTGTCAGTCTCTGTATGAGTTTTATCAAAGTGAATGAGCTTAATATCATTAGGCATAAAGAAATGCTTAATGAAAGCTAAAACATTCAGATAGTGCTTTTCATAAACTCTGTTCTTAATGTATTGATCATCATCGGTGGTAGCTTTAGCCTTTTCTGCAGGATTGTTTGTAGATAAAGGATAAATCTCCTTCATGATGCTCTTAATCCACTCAGAGACAAAGCTGATACCATTTCTACCATTTAATAATGAGGTAGCTTCAATACCATCTCTAAAGGTAAAGCTTGTATCAATATCAACAGAAGATGGTGCATTGTGCAGAGCTTCATTATCCTGACTGTTATCTACAGTAGTGTCAAAGGCTAAGGTTAAGTGATAGCGACCGCCCTTTTCTTCAGCCTGTCTAGCTTCACTTAAATTGATGATTCTTGCTCGAGCCCAGTTAGCAGGACCTTCCATTTTACCTTTATTAAAGTAAGGAACAGGAAACCACACACCATTGAACAGCTTTAAAGACTCTAAAACTCTAACGTCATTTTCAGAATCAAACTCTTCAACAACTTCTCTAGACTGTTCATAATCAAGTGATTCATCGACAATATATTTATCCTGAGCACGATTTAACCTTAATCTTGCAAAATGATCACCCATGCCACTGATTTTTACGAATTTGCCGAATTTTACATAGGCAGGATAGGTATTAAGATCATCTGACTCAAAGTTGATTTCATTAGCAGGATTTTTGTCAGATTCAAAATTGATTTCAAAGTCTAAGAACTGAACTCCAGAATTTGCAATCAGATCAATTTCAGAATTTTCTTCAACTGTAGTATCGCGAGATAAGACCTTGCTGAGTCTCTTGATTGTCAATGGCTGATTTTGCTTCACAAGAATCACCTTATATAAAATTGTTTACATACTGTAAAATAATTTACCACAACAATGATAAATGAGCTGAACAAGATCATCTAATTATTATACAGCGCACAAATAGTGCATTAAGAAATTGTAAAGTCTTGGTAGGGCTTGATTTCTGGAGATTTTCCTGAATTTCAGGCATAAAAAAAGCGACATCTAAGTCGCTTCTGAGATGGTGGATGCTATAGGACTCGAACCTATGACCCTCTGCTTGTAAGGCAGATGCTCTAACCAAACTGAGCTAAGCATCCAAGTGGTGGGTTGTGAGGGGGTCGAACCCGCGACCAACGGATTAAGAGTCCGCTGCTCTACCAACTGAGCTAACAACCCACTTGAATGATTTTCTACTTTGCGCATGGTGGGTTGTGAGGGGGTCGAACCCGCGACCAACGGATTAAGAGTCCGCTGCTCTACCAACTGAGCTAACAACCCAGCGCATAAGAATTTGTTTGGATGGTGGGTCGTGAGAGATTCGAACTCTCGACCAACGGATTAAAAGTCCGCTGCTCTACCGACTGAGCTAACGACCCAATCACCGAACGTTTTGTTTTGTTGATTAACTCAACGGCGACTATTTTACTAAAAATTTATGATCTTGCAAGCATTTTTTTACAAAAATTTCATATTTTTTCACGAACATGATTTTTAAGCGGTTCTTATTCCACCATTAGTTTTGAGATCTTAAAGACTTTGCCTAGTTTGTTAATAGATAATGTAAGATATTCAATAAAAAATGATACAGATTGCTTATTTGCTTATAGAACAATTTGATAATTATTATTGATTTATAAAAGAAAACCATCCAAAGATTTACCTTTGAATGGTCTTAAAGCATAAAGATTTTCAATCAAATGACTGAATTATTATTTCTTTACTAGTTTAAAGAAGCCAGTTCCTTCTTTGCTAAAGCTGTTGAGCTTGAGGTAGGATAAGTTTTAATCAGAACTTCAAAGAACTTCTTAGCCTTATCTTTATCGCCTAGAGCTTTTGAGGTTACACCTAACTTATATAAAGCATCAGCTCTCTTGGTTGAACCTTTAAACTTGGCAGTGTTTAAGAAACTTACACGCGCATCCTGATATTTCTTCTGCTTATACTGAACCTGCCCTAACCAGTACCAAGCATTTGGAGTTAAAGAGTTATTAGGATATTTAGTTACATAGTTTGAAAAACCAGTAGCTGATTCTGACAATTTATTTTTAACTAAAAGGTTATAGGCACTCTGATACATCTTTACAGCCTGTGCATCAGCAACGGGTAAGGATGAGTCACTGTCTGCTGAAGGAGTTGCGGCAGCTGTGCTTTGTGTCTGTACTTTACTCTTAGATAAAGTAGCTCCTGAATTACCAGTGACAGTATTGATTGGAATTGAGTTTGTGTTATTAGCATTGGTATTAGGATCAGTCTTAGCGTTCTGAGCGGTCTGTGCGTTAGCATCAGTATTATCAGAGCCATTTTGACCACTTGTATCACCAGAATTTGCAGCTAACTTTGACTTTAAATCAGAATTTTCTTGTTGCAGTACTTGAAGATCATGATTTAAAGACTCAATTTGGCCTTCTGAATCTGCTAACTTGCTTTGTAGATCCTGCACCTGATTCTGAAGCTTTAACATATTCAACTGCATTGCCTGTATCTGAGCATCATCAGCATTTGCACTAAATGAAGCTGTTATTGCTAAAGCCAGAGCTGAATATTTAAATAAATTTAAAATTCTGTTCACTTTTGTTGCTCCGAATTAATTGATCCGAAATGTTTTCTTAGATCATATAC
>ERZ1034962.340-NODE-340-length-23615-cov-4.163455_pt1 | contig 23615 bp, 35 predicted proteins | sample MGYA00520696_ERZ1034962 | MGnify/ENA primary metagenome ERZ1034962 (study PRJEB33766, sample SAMN09781770) | gut metagenome | biome: gut microbiome | host: Homo sapiens | place: Madagascar | study: EMG produced TPA metagenomics assembly of the PRJNA485056 data set...
CCTGTGTCCACATGGACGCCTCAGCCTTTTCTACATCATCGCTGCCACTCACAGCGCCGCTCTTTTCAAAATTCCAACTGGAAACCTTCATGGGTGACATAAACGCACCAATGTTTTCCGGCAGAACATTGCACAGCATATCGTAGAAATCCTTGCACAGGTCGTAATCAATCAGGAATGTGCCATCATCGCCGGTTGGTATCTCCAGGGCTAGAGCCTTGTAATTGTTGACCTCGCTTGCATTTTTGCTGATAGCGCGGTAGTCCTCAATATCTGCCAATGCGCTGAACAGGCTCACAAACGGCGGGATTGGAATATGCGTCTGCTCGTTAATTTTGATACAAACGGTGTTGTCACTGCTCAATTCCTGCCATTTCAAGCTGGAATCTTTTGCGTATGCATTGTACATTGTCGTGAATTCCGGCGGGAAATTCGGCAGCCGTTCACTGTTCGCATCAAAATAACTAAAGTTAAAGGCAAAATTATACACGCCGTCCTCAATGCTGGAAATCTTGCAGTAGTCCGGGTCCAGCTGCTGGAATGTATAGCTGTCATTCGTTTCCCACGCATAACCGTAGTACACATCATCACGAAATGCCACCGCCAGCGCTCGCGTAAACTCGTGCCGGATATTCATTTTTTCCAGCTGATTGATGACTGCATAGTACCCCTTCTTGAACTTGTTCAGGTTCACGCTCTTAGTTCTGTCAACGCCATACGGCACCACAATATAACTGAACGTGGACATACTCGCAAAATACTGAATCAGTCTGCGGTAGTAGTTCGATATATTATAAAGGTACTGGCTCATCTGGCGTAGCTGCGTCTCGTAGTTCGCCGGGTTACCAAGATAGGTCACAATCTGGGATTTTGTGTACTTACGGTATGTAGGTGCATAGTCCTTGTTATTTTCAAGGTCTCGGACTTTGATTTGTGAAATATTTGCATAGCGGAGCTTGTCCATAAACTCCGTCATAGATACATAGTCGCGCTTGCCATCCGGGGTCATCACGGCCACTTTTTTCTGCGTTGAATCAATAGTCAAATGTACCCCTCCTTCTGGCAGGTGCCCTAAAGTTTATTTCAATTTTCTTTGTCTTAGCATAATTCTTTGCCATGCTGCGCTCAACCTGCATCGCTATATAGTAGTTATAACTAACCGAGCTGTAGCGGTCCTTGCGTGCGCCTGGCTTTTCATGTACACGGATCAAGTTGTTTGTCGCCTCATAATCAAGGTTGACCAACTCGTTGACCATCAGCCCGGTATTGATAAACGGCAGCTGTAAAGCGGTACGCTCTGTCGGCGTCATCTTGTCATAGCCCTTGAACTGCGCACGCAGCAGCTCCTCGCAATCGTACTCGGAATTAAGAAACCGGATACGTCCCTGCTGAATACCGCTTCGCAGTGCAATCGTCACATCATTGTTGAACTGTGCGCTGCCCATAATGGACCAAATTACCTTGGGCGCGGTTTTGTCCGGGCATCTGTCCTGAAAATCAGTGTTATTGCAGCAGTTCAGCGGCGGGAATATCTCTCCACTCTCCGGGTCGTAACACTCGTGCATCAACAAATCCATGATCGGGGCACCAAGGCCCTTGGCGTCAATACCGATGTAATCGCAGTCAAACCATTTAAAATAGCGACGCAGTTTTAACACAAGGTCCTGCGTGATGATACCTTCACAGTTTTCCGTATATACCATGTTGCTGGTATATCGTCCACTGCTGCTCGGAGTCATATTGTTTAAGAAAATACTCGTTGCATCGTTATCGCTATGCTTAGAACTCATCAAAGCAATATCGACCGTCAAAATACGCTTCTCCCCAGGCTTCTTCTTTGGCGGCTCAATAGATCTGCCTGCTAAAATAGTGCCCGGTGCATAAAATGCCTGCTTCAGATTGCGTACTTTATTGATATCTTCAAAGCTGAACAGCCCGCCATCGGTCACGCCGATAAACATGGCTTCCATCTCCATACGGAACTTAATGTCGCTGAACGAAGATTCGGACATCTCATCCTCAACCTGCTCCAACGACAACATGCCCTCTTTTACAGGCATCTGATATGGGAACCGGAAGCAGAAATATTTTTTGTCTGTGGCGTACATATTATAGAAATAGTCCTGACACAGCTGCCACGACCAGTGAGATTGAAACCAACTCGAACTCAGGTACATTTCAATCGGACGCTCAATAAGGTGCTTATATTGCTTTTTCTTCAAATATCCAGGCTGGCGTGCAACAGTAAGAAAACGACGCAGAACCAAATCGATGACATCTTTGTCGATCATACGGAACTCGTCGCATACAAGCAATGTCGCACGGTAACCACGCGAGTTTTCACTTGCCGTGGCAACCTGTATATAGCTTCCATTTCTGAACTCTATCTCTGCTTTACTTTGATTGATAACAACAGCTTTTATCTCACTTCGTAGCAAGCTGGAGTTTGGCATCAACTCTTTTTCTATTTTCTCCAATACCTGTACGGCCTGCGATCTGGTTTTTGCACACACAACAACCTTCGTCTTGGGGTACAAGATACATTTATAGACGATAAAAACCGCTGTTAAGAAAGTCTTGCCTAGCACATTGTTATCCTACCGGCTTTTTATCCGGCAGTTCTTATGGTTTCCCATAAGGTCAGCATACATTTTCATCCATGCAGGATGTCGGACACTCGTGGGCAGATTATATTCTATCTATAATAGGTTCACTGCCTATGCGTTACAATGCTGTACTTTATTAAAGGTACAGTTATCTCGGTATCAGCATTATCAGCCTTTACCGATTTTGCCCGATGCACTCAAGCAGATTCCTCCGCCTGTGGGCCAAATTGACCTCGACTTCCAATAAAGCAAAAATTCGTAGCCAAGTTCATCATGTACAAAAGCACAATCTGAAATGGGTGTAGGTTTAAATTCAAATAATCCTTGCAGAATCGGTGCGGGTTTGCTCTGTAAAAAGAGCACCACTTCGCCACAGCGTTCATGATTCGCGTAGCTTTGTCGTTCGCCACCTCTTCTGCGGTTTTTCTCAGAGCCATAACCTACCACCTCACTTTGCAGCTTCGGCGGCCTCATCAGGCTCATCATCGTTCATGTAATATTCCGGCTTGTGCGCGGTATACCGCTCCATTTCAGCGTCATATTCATCTTTATAAGGGTTTTTCACCTTAAACAGTTCGCACAAGGTGCTAAGCACCCAAACCCGGAAGTAGTGTCCTATACCGTCTACGTCCTTCCACGCTGGGTCAGGCTCAGGGATTGGATCACTCCTCTCCCATTTTTCAATCAGCGTGCCAAAGGTATTCGCTTCAGCCAGTGCGTTGTCATTTGTCTGGTTTGGCTTAATATTGGCCGATCCCAACAAACTTTGCAGGTTGTCATTAGCGGTCTTAATGTCTTTTACATCACCGCTCTTAGCCGCACGCTCACAGGTAAGCTCCGCAATGCAGATATTCTTAAACAGAATTTCCTGCGCCTTAGTCTTGCATTCATATCGCGTTGTCCAGTCTTTGTACTCTCTATCCAGGAACAGATACTCCTGATCCTTCATGGACGCTCCCCAAAAATCAAGCATTCGCTGACTGACACGCCCCTTGGCATCTGCGGCTTGGGAGTTATCATCGACCTCATTGATGATGCGGCCATTAACTTCTTCCAGATAATCGTCAAAGGTTTTGTTGCGGTACTGTACAATGTTCAACTGCTTAACCCATGCAGCCATGCGGGTAAGATTCGCTGCACGATTTGCCGTAGATCTGAAAATTTTGTCGTTGTAATACATATCAAACCGCATACAAACGCGCTTTGCAGCATCCTCTTCATTGCCAAGTGTCTTGCAATAATGGTCGTACAACTTGTCAACACAACTCTTGCAACTCGGCATAAAGTGGTTATTCCCTGCCCACAGCTGACTTTGGCTCGGATAAAAGTTATCCTTTTGGCGTGTAAATTTCTTGTGACACGTCACACAGAAAAACACTTCCGGCTGGTCCTCCTCCGCCATAATACGCTGGATTCGCGCCTGTGCCTCTGCGTGCTCTCGTAAAATCGTCGCTTTGTTTTTAGCGCCTTTGGGTCGTCCCATTACGGATCACCCACCTTGTTTTCTGTCGGGTTACCGTCCTCGTCAAAATCAGCAAACTGATTACGACCGCCGTTACTCCAATAGCTCACAATCGCCAGCAGCTTCGGTGTCCGCTTAAACACACAAAACGGTGCGCCGGTAATATCGTTTACCTCGCGCTTCTCGTAGCTAAGTCCATACGCCTTCAAAAAGTTTGTCAGGCGGCTGGAATAGCTGCAAAAAAACTCGGGCTGCTTCTTAACATTCTCCTCCAAAAACTCACTTCCCTTCCATTAAAATTCACCAGCTATGTTAATCCAGCTTTACATCATAGGCGCAGTCCAGCCCCAGGTCATTGATGACCAAAACTGTCTGCTCCGGTTTATTCTTCAATCGCTTATCCATACAATAATTGTCTGGACCATCCACACAACCGCTCTCGTAAACCTTCGTGTCGTACACGGTGGTAAGGCCATTTGTATGCCGGTGCCCCATCAAAACAATATCGGGCTTTACACCCGTCATCATCGTGATATTATTGACTACTCCTGTGGGAGTATCCTTATCACCATGCACAGCAAATACATCCAGCGTGCGCACTACAAATCGAACCATGGAGCCGTCGTAATCTACATCACATATATGTACGTTGTTAATCTGCGCACATTTTGCCTGTACGTAGTAGCTCACAAGCCGGTCAAGATACTCACCATGCTGGTTATCCTCTTTGTTCGGGAATACACGGCTGTGGTTGCCAGGTACGCTGTATACCTCAACATCCAAAAACAACTTTGCCATCTCTGCCACAAACCAGCTCACGGCCTCGCTGGCAGAAATAACCTGGTCGATCACATTTTCGTTGTTCTCCAGGCGGCTGTTCACATGGATTGCACCATTGACCATATCGCCGCCCAACACTACATAGCACTTTTTGGCGTTATGCCGCCGCCAGATCTCTGTCACCTTGCCTACATACTTTCGCAGGCGGTACATCATGATCTGCTGGTTGTATTGGTTGCAGTAGTTGGAAATCTGGATCCCAGCGTGCAGATCAGTCAAGTGAACGATCAGGTCACAATCACCCTGTCCTACACACTGCAGTACATCCAAGTGCTCATACTCAGCCGGTTCATAGGCATCAATACGCCGCGCAATCAACTCACGCATACTCTCAACACGCGCCTGCGCACGCAGCAATCGGCTGACCTCGTTGCGTTCATCGCGCATCTTGACCTTAGCTTTTTCCAACTCCCGCCGTTCTGACTGGAGTTCGTCAATCATGGCCTGTGTATCGCCGCTCTCAATATCGCTCACCTGCTGCAGATCCTGATATGCCTTCCACGTCTTGCGGTAAGCGCATTCGCCCTTGTCCCAGCCAAGGGTCTTGTTAATCACTTCGGCCACGTCAGTCCATGTGCCAATTTCGTCTTTGTTGCGGCAAACACGGTACACATACTGCGCGTCCGTTTCACCGCTCAATTTCGGCCAATCGTTCATGCAACCACCTCATCACCCAAAGTACGGGCGGTACGGCGGCGCTCATCACGCTCCATCTCCTCCAGTGCCTGCTGCGCGTCAACATTATTAACAAGCGCCTTCAGCACATCACGGGTCTCGTCAACCATCGTCTTATGCACGGTCGTAACCATGTGCGCATGGGGGAACTTCTCACGGATCATCTTGGCCTCTGCCTTAGAAATAGTAATCATACAAACATCGCTCCTTATAAAACCTTTTAAAATCGGACAAAACAAAAGCCCGCCCAAAGCCGAAGCCCTGGGCGGGATAAAGTCACCAGTCCTTAATCGTTGTAAACTGCCTTATTTTAAAAGCGTTACATCGTAGAATGCCGTTGTCTGTATTTGCGTACTCTTTCTCTTGTCTGTTCTCTTTTTATGATCTTGGCGCAACCATCACAATACTTTGTCATGTTTCCTCTTGCCGTAAACGCACAGCCGCATCTCACGCAGAACCGTATGTTTTTCAACCCCACCGTTTGATACAAAGCATACAGGTCCAGCCGATTTGTGTCCGGCGTAACAACCATCTCGTATACAACTTCATTATCCTTCAAATCATAATTCTCGTAGGTATAATAACAGCCAACCTTCTTCGCGGTATGTTCACTGTCCGTCCGCAGCAGGATGCCATACTCATCGCTCACCGCCTCCATCCCTATCGGCGCGTGATAAGTCTCGTACCATTTCCCCTTTCTAATGGTTACATCATGCAGGTGCGATTCAAAACAGCTGCAAAACCGCTTGATTTTAAACTCGGTCGTCAAATCTATCGTGTCCATATGTAAAATCCTACACATCATCACAACGCCAAACAGGCAAAGTTGCTCTTTCTGCTTCAGATTGTGTGTCTCAATTTGTGTCATGATCCATTCAAGGTCTTGTTTATATACTTTTATACTGTCAATCTGTAATAACTCACATGTCTTTGTTCCGTAGGTCTCAAAATGTCTTACAAGGTCATATCTGTCGTGGTTCAAATTCAAACTGTTGTCAAACATCGTAAGGTACATATCAGCGCATTTGTCAGGCGTCATTCCACTGCGCCCAATTACACGCTTCAACGCACGGTTTCCCAAATCATTCTTCTTGTAATTATCAAGCAGCATCTTCTCGTTGCAGTAAAAATCATAAAACATCGCAGTCACCTCCCGGCACAAGCTCTGCATCGATATACTCTACCGGGATGTCGCTTTCCACAGGGGCCAGCGTATAACGCTTTCCAAGGTACTCGTACTCACCGTCATCGCACTCCTGCGGCAGGCAGATGTTTACCTGTTTGATGTTCTCTACTACACCCTTACCGGCCATCTGCCACATGAACTTTTTGTTGCGGCTCTTATACTTGTCATAGCACAATACCACACAAATGTTTGCAAGCTCACGCACATCCGGCACGATCTGCTGGCACCGGCTGCGGTAAATGTTGTAATAATACTGCCAGTTTACCTCAAAATTCGTAGCAATCTCTTTCGTAATGTTCTGTTCTCTTAAAATGTCTTTGTACGTTTCGTAGTGCCTGCACTGGTGGTTCAGCTCCGCCAAATCCCTGCACAGCTTGTAAAATTCGCAAAATATCAACTCAATAGCGTCAAAGTGTTCCTGGTCATATCCAATCTCTTCATCAAACATGATCCTCCAGTCGAACTTTTTCATGCGCCGTTTTCGGATTGTGTTTTCCCAGCGCTCAAGCTCAAAGCACAGCATATTCATGTTGGAGTGGGCACAACTCAGCTTTTTCATCCGCTTGTAGTACGGGCTTGCGTACTTCATAAAATACGGTAGCGGACGACCGTATTTCGCAATGTTGCGGGGCACTGGGTAAAGCACTCCCGTCTTGGCAAAATCGATGGCCTTACCGTTGACCACAGACAGCAGATCAACATACCCCTCGTATCGCTTTTTCTGCTCCTGTGTTTTTGGCGCTTTGTTGTGATATGCACTTGCATAGTTGCTTATCTCTCCAATGGAGCTGCGCAAGCTGCGAATAATACAGTTTGTTCTGTTCTGGATGTTGTATTCTTCCTTCAATGCAGTGACCTTATCCTCAACATCAATGACCACAGAAGCGTTGCGATCAACACCGCTCATAATTACAGGGTCATTAACAATCAATGTAAGATCACCGTCATACGTACCTACGTTATATTTTGCGTAGGTGCTGACTATATCTTCTACCGTTTTCGGCAGCGGTGCGCTCCCAGCCGCGTATCAATAGCAGCCGTACTCCGGTACACTCATCCCGGATAGTCGATGCACTCCTTGCAAAGCACAGGATTCTCCCCCGCGGGCATTCCCTGTTAGCAGCCGTTAGGCCACACCCCTGATGAAGGGTTCACACCGTTCCAAATGCTGTGTTACCACAACCCCGGACCATGACTGATCCGCGCCATTTAATCGCTGCGGCGTGATACTTTTGCAGTTTACAATCGCCGTGTTGACCAAATGTCCACAATACTTCTCCAGAAGTTCGTTCGTTGTTCCTTTTAAAATAACATGTTCACTCTTGCAAATATGTGGGTTCCGCTCTAACAATCGCTCACCAAGCATGGTTCCTGTTCTGTCAAAGCAGAAGAATTCATCCGCCTCCAGCGCTCCCTTTAAGGGCAACCCGCCGATGTGTTCCATCAGCATAATTAAATCAGGAGTTAATGTTTTGAAAGTTGATTTAGTCAAAAGCTTTCCACATTTCATTTCGTCACGGTACTTCCCAAGCAAATTCACGATGTAATTCCGCACGCCGTCCTCGTTCATCATCTCCGGGTTTTTGAGAATGGCTGCGCAGTAGTCGTTCAGCGCCTTATGCTTATCAGCGTACATGCCAAGAAAGCAGTATGTATAAATCGGGTCGCCGTCTGTGATCTTTTCAAACCAGTTGATGCTGTCATCTGCGATGGAGCGGAACTTGTCATACGGCAAATCCAAATCCTGCAAAATCTGGTAGTTTGCCCGCGTCATAAGCGGCTCCGTATCGGCATCGAAGTTCCACTTAGCAATACCAAAACAATGGTTATACTTCTTGAACTGATACCAATACTCCTCCCAGTCCGCAATCGTGCCGGTCTTGTTGAAGTAGGAGTATCCTTTGTACTGCCCCTCCGTCAAAATCATCAGCGGTTCTGCGCCCGGGCTTACATCATGCTGCACGCCCCAGATATCTGTAATGAACCGCACACCGCGCTCTGCAAAAAAAGTCTCATAGTCAACACTGTGCACAACTCCCTTCATCAGAGGAAGCCTGATCACCGCGCTCGTAATAGGTGTATCACTGCCAATCCTACGGCGAACTTCCTCCATGATTTTTGGGTGTGCAATGCCGCAGCCGTCAAATGCGTTGATGGTAATATCGCGGACACCTTCCGTGATGTCTTTCTGTGTCCAATCACGCTCTGCACCGGTGTTCTTATCCTTGAACTTGATCTTTTTATCATACACATACTTGATGTGCTGGTCTTTAATGGTCAAAAAACAGTCAGGTACAACGACAATATTCGGCACCCAGCCCTCAATGCAGTGGCAACTGGAAAAGCAGAGACCGCGATAGCCAGAAAACTTCGATATAACGCACTTATCAAAAGTTATCCCCATCGTGATACGCTTATCCAACTCCCTAGCGATCCGTCTGTCCACAAAACTTAGGATGCCCTGCCGTACCATGCTGGCACTGCGCTCACTCACCACAAATTCCTGCTTGCCAACCTTGAAGCCGTGGTGGATCAGTCGCGTCATCTCTTTCTTTTTATTCTGTCCGCCCACGCAGTTCACAAACACCACAAAGCGGTTGAACTTATCGGTCTCATATGTAATCAGCCGCACCTGCCGGAAAAGCATATTGTCTCCCTGCTTTACCTGAAAGCGCTTTTCCTCATCCGGGTCAAGCTGGATGTTAAAGTTGTTGCTTATAATAAAGGAAAGCGGAAATTTCCGTACTACATACAACGGGGGTGCAAACATTACTCGTCCACCTTCCCATTGTTGTTCTCGTCCGGGTCTACCTGCTCCAGCTTCAGCGCTCCATTGTCAAAGCACCAGCGGTACACGACAGCCCACGCAAGACCTGCCACCAACGGCACACCAACAAACAACGCCAGCGCAAACAGCCAATTCACCCCCAATCCCACTACCGCGACCGCTGCAATCGCACATATAGCCCACACGATCTTCTTGAACATGTCCCACGCATCCAGTGCGGCCTGCATCAAAATCAATTTCGTCTCTGCACGCTTAATATTCAAACAGCGTACCTCCTTCATTTTGTACATTTTATAATATGCGTTAAGCTCGTCTATCACACACGCATGCCGCATCACCTGCCTTTCCTGCCCGCCGCAGCGGTTCTGTTTATATCATCGCCTCGTTGGGCGTTAGTTACCAAATTTCAAGCTCTGTGCCATCATCATCATAAAAAATGTCGTCTATTGGTAATCTGTTGTTTTGTTCGAATGTGCCAGAAATATCTTCAATATGTTCATCATTGACATACATCGCGGGTTCCTCCATACAATGCGTAGTAGTTCCGAAATCTTCTTTATTATCTCCTGCTTTCTTTTTAAATGTGCGGCCAGTAGCATACCATGTGGAGTTTGTTCCATATATCTGGTCAATCCGTTTTTCAACTTGTAAGGTTTTTTCATCTATGGCTGAACCACTACACAGATAATTAAAAATAACAATCGTTGCGGGAACCGTTCCTTTTGTCTTTACATCGTATTTTATGTGTGTAACTGTTATAAGGCCAAGCTCTTTTAAAACGCTTATCGTCCGCTCAAAGGTCCTTTCGACAATGTGCATCCTGTTGATGACCCAACTAAAATACCCACACCAAGCTGGTAGTTTGTCCTCAAATGTAGCCTGCCAGACGGAAGATAAGTCTCTAAGATAGAAGTAAATACGCATGGCATTGATGAGAACACTATTATCCGCATCAGATTCTCGCATTACTCTCCTAACCATAAAAACCTCCGATGCTTCTATGGGCAAGAAATGCTTCCTATATTCTGTATCCCTTGTTTGTAAAAGATCATAAATGCTATCGGTCATCTTAAAAGTAAAACTTTGGTTGGTATTGTGCCAATTTATTCCATTTAACAAAATATACTTTTTGTATACTAACCAATCAAACGCATCCTTAACAGCTTGATATTGTTCTCGCCGCAGTCGTGTTGCGTTTACCGTCCCCATAGCCTGGCAGAATTCCCTTATCGTTACCCTGCGCTGTGTGACTGCCTCTTCTGTTTGGTCAGCTAAAATACAAAATGTTATATATGCTGGTAATAGCTGCTTGACATCTTTGTTTAGCAGTATTTCTGTTGGTATGAGAAGTCTGTGTTTTAAATACATTTCACGGTTTGTGTACACGTTGCTTTTATCACCATCCTGTTTTTAGATATTTTTGTTAAGTGCCGTTTTTTGGCACTATATGTCGGGTATGCATATGTAAAACTTCGTTAAGAGCCATTTTTGTCCACTAAATGTCGGATGTATATATGTATAGATTTCGTTAAGGACACTTTTCGTCCAGTAAATGTCGGTACTACTATACGGAATTGAGATAAGACTCGATTTCTGGCAGTAAATGTCGGGTGGGTACATATTGTCAATGTAATTTTGACGCAAAAAACGACTCAAAAGATCAGGAACTCTTTATAAGAGCCTTTTTTGTCCAGTAGATGTCGGTACTCAATATGGGTTAAGAGCCTTTTTTGTCCAGTAGATGTCGGTCTTATTACTGTATACGCAGTAATTATGATATATGAAGTCGTAACTTTTAAAAGGTAACGCACACCACTTGTTTTTGCACTCCTGCCCCTTGTTCGGTCCTACGCATCGTTCTCTTTGGTCACGTTGCTTGTCCCGGCGTCGTCCTTGTGCTTTATAAATTGTGGCACAAGCACTCCGCACACAGGTGATCTTGTCATGGCTGGAATGTTGGGCTTGTTTCCGCCTTTGCATGGATTGTTGCCGTGCCCTTAATACACAATGACTACATCGGTCATGCCTCTTCTAAAGCGCCCTATCTGTGCCCCTGGGACCTGTGTTGTCCAAATATCTGCGACTTCTACAGTGTCATGGTTCTCGTCATACACGCACAAAATGTCGTCCTTGTGATCGTCCGGCACAGCCTCATACAGTTCACGAATTGTCATGCTATCACGTATAATAAAAACCATCTCGAAAGGGGTGGTTTTTATTATTTCTCCTTCCTTAACAAGATTGTATCGCAGGAGTAGCTACCTGCGTTATAATCAGTACAAGCACTGTGGATTTGTATCTATACTATTACAGCTTGACTGGTTCGAGGTGACTCAAACCACAGTGACTTGTCTGAATTGGTAATCAGTTAGTTAACGCTTTGACGTTTCATTTGTGCGTGAATCCATGGACAAGTTTCCTGTGGCAAACAGCAGTGCTAAATTTCAAAAGGAGGAAACCAATGTACTTTATCGGAATCGACATTTCAAAATTCAAGCATGACTGCGCCATCATCGACGAAGCCGGTGACACGGTTACAGCTTCCTGGTCATTTGCCAACAACTGTGAAGGTTTTTCCTTACTCAAACAGCTGTTGGATGCCCTGGATGGACAAAAGAAAATAGGGTTTGAATCTACCGGTCACTATGGGCATAACTTAAAGCTGTTCCTTGAAACCAACAACTTTTCATTTATGGAGTTCAATCCGCTTCTGGTTTCTAAATTTGTTCGCAGCAAATCCCTCAGAAACACGAAGACTGACTCTCTGGATGCAGTTTCCATTGCCCAATATCTTATGACGGTAGAGTATAAACCCTATCCACCGTCATTCTATCACATGGATCAGCTTAAGTCACTAACAAGATTTCGGGATTCTCTTGTCCGTCAGCACTCCCGGCAGCTTGTTGAGCTCACAAATATCCTGGACAAGGTTTTCCCTGAGTTCAAGCCCTTCTTTGACGGAAGATTCTCTGCCACAGCTCTCTACATACTGACCCATTACCAAAGTCCTGAGAAGATTGCCAATATGAATGCCAAGTCCTATGAGGCTCTGCGCAAAAAGTCCCGTGGTAAATTCTCAATGGTGAAGTTCGCACAGTTGAAAACTCTGGCAAAAAACACTGTCGGCAGATCTGATGCCTTCCTTCTCAAGCAGATGGAAATTACCATAGATATTGAGAATCAGCTAGATGCAAAGATTGACGAGATTGAATCGCAAATTCTTGAGTGTATTCGCGCTCTGAATCCACCGATCCTTACCATTCCCGGCATTGGAGAATTAACTGCTGCGATTATTCTTTCTGAGTATGGTAACATTAATAAATTTGAAAACCCAGCTCAGCTGCTTTCTTTCGCTGGTTTGGAGCCCGGTTACTACCAATCTGGTCTGGCTGAACACCAGGGTCACATGGTAAAACACGGTTCTTCTCACCTTCGCTACGCCCTTATGAACGCCTGTCTGCCGCTTATTACTTACGAACCAGTATTTGCGGAGTACTATGCAAAAAAGCGGGCTGAGGGCAAGCCTCACCGTGTAGCTCTGACCCATGTCGCAAAGAAGCTGCTGCGCGTCATCTTCACCCTGCAAACGAAGAACATTTCTTACGATCCCACCTTGATCCGGTAACTACAGCGATTTCATTTTTCAGCACTCGAAAGAGGGCTTATCTTCGTGCGCCCATTTTTCCCCAGAATATTTTTCTGCTCTTAGGGCTTGACTTTTAATAGTTAGTCACCTCCTTACCACGCATATTCTCAGCTCTTGATACAGCCCATCTGCGGCGTTCTTATCGAACCTGCCACAAAGTTATCGTTCCGTCCACAAACAGGCTCTGGCTGTACTCCTCGCCGTCTAAGACGATGTACTTCTTCCCGTCAATATCCTTGTGCGATCCAAGGCACGGCACAACACGCTTGTCCAGGCCATCAATAGTTGGTGCTGACACAATCACACAATCCCCATGCAAACTGCAAATTTCAACTTCTGTCAACTCATGCAGCTGGAACGGAAGCGCTTTGATCTTTTCTACACTCGAAATATCTTCATTGATTTGTGTAAACTGCGCAATTTCTTCTATCCCATCAAGTGTGTCGGGATCGTAAAACGCAGCTTGTTCGTACAGCGCCTCCAATGCATCTGCACGGCGAATAATTTCATCACTTGACATAATTATCACATCTCCTTAAAAATCGTCTCTAACGCCCTCTCCGGGCTTGTCACTTGGATACAACTCTCGGAGACGCATCATGTTATCATACGCTTTTACATATGTGCTATATGGCCAGCAACCACGATGCGACACAATATTCTTCCAGCGCCGCTCATCAAACGTCTTACTCGACCTGTTTGGTTTGCATTCATCAATCCCAAGCCCGGCGGTATTTTCAGCGTTGTTCCGGCTCCAACCGTTTGCCATCAACAGTTTGATATATCTCTTACGTGTCATCGTCATCTCTCCTTATTACAGTTTGTATTTTTTCTGTTGTTCCTTTTGCCACGTCTTGATCTCGGCAATTTCTTTGTCAAGAATGGCTTCTGTCTCAGCCTTTTCCAATCAGTCTGTCTCCCTGTTGGCGATTTTAGTTAGTGAATATTTGCCTGGCGTCGTGATGCTTGGGAACAGGTTTGTAGAAATCACACGAAAATTTGTGTATGTGCCGTCTTGCTCACTTTTACATGCGTACAGTTGGGTACCGTTGTAATCGATAGTATCTACGTCGTAATTGAGCAGGGCCTTCGCCAAAGCTACTTCCTGCGCTGTCCACTCAAATACGTCAAGGTCCCAAGAGCATGGTAAGGATAATGTTGTGATGCAGTCTCCGCTCCTATAAAAGTCGCAGAATTCACAGCCGGACTCTTCGTTGCAGTATTGCTTAATAAGTCTCGTCGCATCAAGCACCTGTTTTTTCTCGATTCTATCGTTCATCAATATTTTGCACCTCCAGCCATTCATCGATCTCTGCCCGTAGCGCCTTTAGGTTTTCTACACATTCGTCATGCACCTTGCGCACACTGTACATCTGCAAACGAGGGTCAAGTTTCTTGGCATCTTCAGCCGCAAACATAAGCTCCTGCATCATCACATCAGCCATCTGCCAATAAAAATCTACAGAGTTCAAACATTCTTCGTCGTAATTAGTTTCGCCAACAGGCCGGGTGCTATGAACGGTTTCGTCTATACGCTCATACCATGCCACAACCAGCTTGCAGTTCTGGCGCTCATTATAAGATAGTAGATGCTCATTCATCGTTGTCACCTCCTAATATCATTTCACGCAACGCCTCAGATGTTAGCGTCCCGCGCTCCATATCAATCTTGGCAGATAGCCACTCGCTATTAAGGTCATATCGATTCAGCACATCAAGATTGTAACGTACATCTTTAAACAGTTCGTGGGCGTCCTCGCATTTAGATTCACGCACACAGACATCGCTGATAATATCTAGCGCATACTTATAATCTTCCACTAGTTTGACTAGCTGGTCCTTGCTCAATGACTGCAAACGAAGTCTTTGACTATTTGTCATTTTTACTCACCTACAAAAATGTATTGGTCAACATACTTGCGGTCTTCGCCTTTCAGGATTGGCATATTAGTATCAAGTACCCACTGCCCATCTTTGTTGATACAAGCTGTGCCGCGCTTGCATATGGTAGGATAGTTATTCCAGTTGATGTCAAATTGCTCCATAAGCATGTCCTGAATGTCATTGCATTTCTTCCCCTCCAGCTGCTTGTGTGTGAAATATGCTTGCCCCACCATCTGGATGGAATTGCGTTTCGCATCAAGCTGACGCCAGTAGATAAGGTTACAAACTTCTTCCTTTGGAATATTGAAGCAGCGGGCATCGAACATAGCGCCCTTATTGGCGGCAGTCGTCATCTTTGCAACATACTCGTTATGAGCAATTTGTACATCAATAGATTGTGGCGTAAGACTACTTTTCCATGTAGAATCTTCGTCCCAGATAGACATTCTGAAGAATTGATTGAACGCCATCGTTGCCATACTGGCGGACACACTACATAGCTTCTGGACTTCGTAATCGAACCAAGCCTCCGTGGTAAGTGTCTGGTAGTCAATCAGGATTAGCGTGATTTCATCGGACTGTGTATAGCCAAACACGCAGCCTTGGATATTCTTACACAGGTATATCATGGTTTCCTGCATAGATTTCATCAGGATCATGTCAAAAGGCTTCTGAAAGCCACGAGTAAAGGTGTGGAACGACTTACCGTCTAGCCGCAGTGCTACCGGCATACGTCGCATAAGTTTAGTTTTTGGAACTGCCTCGTAATACTCTTTCATACGGGTGCCAATGGAATCATTAAAGCTCATAATAATCTCCTTGTCTGTTTACTTATTAGAGATATATTGCGTTGCTTGGGCCAACATTAGAATTGCGCACTTGCAGTTGCTCTTATCGTACCAAGCGCACCTTTTATCACATTCGTAGTCTGTTGATGCTTTAACAGCTGCTTTTAATGGGCATCTTTTCTCTTCATAATACATTTGGTTTCTCAGGCTTCTTCCCTATTCTGGCACAGAAATCGAGATAATCATCGATTGCATCCCGTGCCACTTCGTCAATATTTATAAACTTCTTCGTATAAAAGTTCACAAGGTCGCTGATGTCGTCAATTTTTCCGTACCAAATGCGGTCCTTTGGGTCATATTTGACAGTGCAACCATATCCTTTATAGATATAAAAATATTGGCTATACCAATCCCATAGTTCGTTGTAGCTTGTAAAGAGTGCTCCGTCAATCATGTATCTGCGCCTGGAGAACATTTCGCCACAAATTTCGTATGTAACAATTTTGTTAAAGACATTGCGTTTATAACCAATGCTCATCATAAGCTTTTTGTATCGTTTACGGGTCATATACATCACTCCTTAGTTGGCGGCGCGGGCAGTTCTGTCCATGCGAGGACTTTTGCTCTAGTTCCATGTGTAGGCTCACCGCTCCATTGGCCATTGAAAAATTGTCCACGATCCATTGTGCGGTACATGCAGTTGTAGTTACCATAGCGGAAGTATTCGTAGTAGCACAGGTATTCGCCGTTTTCTGTTGGCGGATCTGTCTGTGCATTGTGCCATACGGCTACCTTAGACGCTTCAATAGCATCCAGCTTTTCTAACGCATCGCGGATTACCTTGACGGCGTTCTGGTAGCAATAGCATTCGTGGCAGTGACCATTGTCAAGATACTGCACACAATCGCTGCAAAAGCCGTATTTTATGGCGATGTTAAAGGCTCGTTCGTAGGCTTTGTTAGTCATTATGTGTCACCTCCGGGGGTTTAGGGAGCGGCATCCAGTGGGTGACATAAACAAAGTCTGGTAAATATTCCTCGCTGAACCATACGTCTAAATCATCGTCTCTCCATGCCATATAAATGTTGTGACAAACAGAATCGTAGATAAGTACGCGTTCGTGTTTAACTGGCAGTCTGTCTTTAACGCTTATCCATTCACTCATCTGTGTTCACCTCCGTGGGTTCTTTCTTTTTCTCTCTTTGCTTGTAGTTTCGGCAATACTCAGGCGATTTATAAAAACTCACGAGTTCAAATTCGCATTTGTATTTTCCCAACTCTATGTCTCCGCCCTTGTGTACAAGGTTCTCGCAGGTGTCGCACAGTGTCTCTTCCTTCGGCTCTTGCGGTTTCTTCTGTGCGATAACCTTTGCTACGCGAAAAGCAACATACACCGCACAGGTCAGCAGAATAACAATTTCGAGAATTGCAACGATTTCAGTCATTTACGTTCACCATCCTTGCGCCGCAAAACATACAATACTTCATTCTCTTTTCGCTGGTGCGCCACTCTGTTTCGTGGCAAGCGGAGCAATCGTTGTTGTATTTCTTGCATCGTGCGCTCGAAAATTCATAAGTCGGATAGTCTGGACATTGCTCAATAATTCCGTTTTTATCAAGCGAGGCGTTTGGGAATTGTTCAAGCATCCTATCCTGACGAATAACCTTGCGCGGAAGCGGGTTATCTTTACACCACCGTTCGACTTTATCAATCAGCCGATCAATATCCGTAATTGCACCGGGATAACACCCATCTGCAATCATCACACAGTTATCACACGATGTATTATTACAATATCGTATAAAACACTTCAAAAATTCTTTAGCGTCCATAGTCTTCCTCACACGTCTCCTCTGTATAGTACTTTCTTTCCTCTTTAATTTCATCCGGTGTGGTAATATATTCGCAGTATCCCGGAAAGATCTGGTCATCCCTGTAATACCTGCAATCGAATAAGGCATAAAACGGGCAATCCCAGCAGCCAATAGGTCGCTCGTCTAATACAATCCGTGCCATCAGTGTGCCTCCTTTATCAATCTGTTGGCTATCTCGTTGATGTTATCGGTAGATGTCTTGATTTTGTCATAGGCATCGGTCTTTTGCTTTTCTATGGTGGCAAGGTCACTGGCTAAGTCGTCGCGCATCATGGCGTACAACTTTGCCTGCTCTTCATATTTTTTGACCCGCTTGGCCCTTTCGCGTGCTAAGTCCTTTTCTGTTATATGCTCATCAACCAGGCTTAGCGCCCGCACAAAGTCCAGAAAGTTTAGAGAGAACTTCTTGCCGCGATATTTAAAACTATAAAATGTAAAACATCCATTATCAATGAACTGAAAATTCTCAGGGTGCAGCTTGTACATCTTTTTAAATGTACTGTATGGAATGCGCGGGGTGTTGTCTAAATCTCTGTCTATCTGTTTGTGACAGGCAAGCAGCTCTACGAGCGGGAAATTGTCGTAGTGAAATATGAAGATGCCAATAGTTACGCAACAAACAACAATGCATGCGATAAACGCAAGATAAAACATCCCATAGTCTTCTTTTCCCTCGTTCGCAAAGAGTTCTGCAGTCGCACGGTACTCGGTATACGTACAAGCAATAGAACTTACATTAACAAGAATGAGCGAAGCTGCAGACAGTATTGATGGCATTAGAAGTCCGGGCAGTTTATAAATCTTATGTGTCCCGTCTGATGTTTGCATAAATACTATGGTTGCGATAATAAATATCAGGATATTGGTCAGTATGGTTGTCACTTCTTTAGCCTCGCTTTCCAGTCTGCGCATGTGCAGTCACCATCTACAAAATCCGCGACATATGGGCTGTCGGCACCGCAGCACGCTCCAGTGAATGGTTCCCAGTGTTTGCAGGTTGAACAGATATGGTGCTCGGTGTGTCTGTCAAGAAAATTAAGGTAATCATGGACAATACCGTAGAACAGGCTCGGCTCGTTTACCTTAGCCCACTCTATAGCATCATCAACGACTGATTTGTATTCTGCAACTTCTTCAGGCCGCATAGTAGAGACAAAGTTATGGGCAAATTGGCGTGTGATTTCTCTTGCGCGTGTGATGGTCATATCAGTCACCCCAGTCGATAGGCCAGCCGCAGTTACCACAGAATTTGTTATGGCCACCTTCCATATTTAACACTCCGTCAATAGAACCGCAGTGTCCGCAGCAGTTATAACTTCCGTTTGTGCTGATTGTGGCTGGGGCTGGTCCCGGCATTCTATCGGCCGCATAGTCCAGCACTTCACATGCGACGAAGTATGTGTCATTGTCTTTGGGGGCATCATGTCTCATGCTTTTGGCAATGTGGCGCAGATCGCTGCGCGAGATAAAATCAGTCATTGGTTGCGGCCTCCTCTCCCGCGATATCCTCCAGCCTGATGGCCTCGCCATATTTAAGTGCCTGGAAAGAATCTCGCGTGATTTCGTCAACGTATGGTGTACTTCCGTCATCATTGATCTTTATCACTGTGATTGCTGTGTGTCCGTCAGGCCGTATCGCTTTTGTCGCGGTAACGTATCCCATCATGATAAGTGCCTTGGCGAGGGTGATGTCAGCAGCAGTCCAGCGTTGTGTAGAGAAGTGCGGCCACACCGCCGGATGTGAATAAGTTATTAAAAAACACGTATCATCACTTTTATTATGAAAAAAGCACTGCTTGCATTCTGTCTCGTGGCAATAGTTTTTGATTTTATTCGCGGCATTGCAGATTTCCTGCGGACTATATGTATTACTCATAAAATATTTCCTTTATGTTCTTTTTTGAATTTTCTGTACGCACGAGTATAGTCATACGCAGGAGAAAAAATATGTTCAACAGCATTTGCGAGTTTTGGCTCGTATTGATGAAGCATTGCTAATTCATCTTCAAAATGTCCAGCAAATGGGCACCCTGCGCAACCTGTGCGCTTGCATCCATATACTGTATAAGCATCACTATGGACTATGTTATAGGTTGCTTCAAATGCTGCCTTATCCTCAGCTTTCCACCAAAACAGTGGATAATACTGCTTTCCATGCGCTCCGTCTGTCATACAACTTTTAACCCCTGTAGAACGTGCGCCGCCTTCTGCCTTACGTATCCCAATCAGTTGAATGTCTCCACCATATTTTTTTCGCACAGCGTCTCCAACTTTCTTTTTAGACTCGTTACAACACCGACTAGAAATATTAAATGTTGGTGGATTTTCAATCATAAATTCTTTCAAAAACTTTGCAGATGCAATTTCGGTCTGGAGTGGTTTATGCGGTTCGTCTTTCCAAGCGTTACACCACCAGCGAAGGGCAGCCTTACAATTCGGGTATTTGGCGCACAATACATCAAACGGTTCATCTTCCCATTGGAACCCATGTTTTTGAAGCCTATATATATATTCAGCAAATTGTTTGCTGTAGAATGGATAGCCAACAGTCCTAACGGCACCAGCAACTTGCATTTTCCCGCGCTCACGCTGGATTGCAATACCGTACTTATCTTCAAGAAAGGTCAAATGTCGTTTTGTGGCATTCATTTCAACGCCAGTATCGAACCATACATAAGTCACTTTATGTGATGAATCCTTTGGAGTGAGATGTTCAACAATGTCAATCATACAGTCACTATCGGCACCACCTGATACCGAAACAAAAATGTTTTTATATTGTTCTAAAACAGATTGAGCTTTCACTAATCCATCATAAATTGTCAATGTAGGGGCTTTTGTAATGTATTCATCTTGTGTCACAGCGGCAGGTCCCCCTTGTCAAAGGCTCGCCGGATTGCGTGTCCGGTTTCAGGCGGAACAGGCCGGTACTTGTTCATGTCAGCATAGCCAGGGATCATTCGCAGGCTCTGGCTGACCTCCAGCATCGTCTGTTCGCGGTCTACGAAATGCCGGTCTGAGAAGTTCACGATGTCCTCGATGAAGTCTGCGATCATGTGTCGCATCTCCTCGCGGTAGTTTGCGGTGTTGCGGTTGATAAAATCAGTGTAGCGGTCAGAATCATTCATAGTGGTATTCTCCTTGTATGTAAATAATTTAATTTTTTACCCCTACATGTGCTATTGGGCCATCGGGGTCATACTTTTCCAAGCTGTAGTTGGCGGCAATCTTGTTGGTCACATCAGCAAAGCTTTCCATCGCGGAGTCTCTGTCCTTGCTGTGAGCGTCTGCGATCAGGACGATTTGCCGTATCGTGTCTGCTGTAAGCTGTGCCATTGCCAGGGTGTACGGGCTGTATTCTTCGTAATTCATGCGGCTGTCTCCTCTGCTTTGTCAAAACTTGTGGTCTATGTAATCGCTCATAGCGGACTTGAGGACTGGCGTGTCAAAAAACGCGAAGCAGTTCTTACCATGCCGCTTTTTGTTTTGCTCAATCCGGATCAGGTAGAAGCCACGCAACATCAGGTAGCCCGCCATGCGCGGCGAGTAGATCATAATCACATCACGCTTGGCGCTGTCAGCTGCTGGGGCGGTCATTGTGGATGTCTTGTCCATTGGTAAACTCCTTAATGCTAAATACTTAATGCTCTATATATAAAGGTAGGTAGGTTGGCTGGTGTGCTCAACAGAACTCCCGTGTGCTAAAGCGGTATCCGTCAGCGTCTGCGTACTCGCCGTCCCAGTGTTTGTAGAGTTCGCAGTCGTTGTCACTCTCGCACCGCCAGTTCCCGGTGTACATCCCGGTTGCTGGGTCAAATACCTTTGGAGTTCCGTGCTTGATGACGCGCTCCTCGAACTCCGGCCAGCTGTACTCCGTGCCGTACTCGTCAAATATGGTCAGGTAGTGCATGTTGTCGTGATAAAATCTGTCAAGGTCACGCACGCTGTGAATTTGCTCGTGCTCCTCAAATACAGGCTTCCACCCACAGCTGGTCTTGGCAATGTGTAGCTCCCAGGCGTCTTTGTGTCGGTCTGTCGGTTCCGCACGTGGCCCCATCATCATGGCTACGGCTTTGTTGCGTGTGTAAAAGTAAAAATTAGTTCCCATTGGTGGCCTCCTTATGACTTGAAATGTGTGTTATGAAACTGTAAAAAAGTTTTCCCGGGCGGTGTCTGTTTGGGCTGCCGGGCTTAGCTGATAGCGGCGTCAACGCACAGAGCGGCGGCATCAATCTGATCTTGCTGTAGACCAAGGTAATGCATAGTGGTTGCCTGGCTGTCATGGTGGTACTTAGCCTGCATAATCTCCATGACTTGGTTCGTTGGTAGACCGGATTCAATCAATGCCTTGTTCGCCATGTAACCGTAGGTCTTACGCATGGTATGTGTACTGATATTGCCCTGAACTCCGCAGGCTTTTGCTGCCTCTGTAAGCATACGATATACCTGAGTTTTGGTCAGGTGCTTTGTCATACCGCCAGCTCTTACCCACTTCTGTGTCTGGAACAACGGCCAGTCAGGGTCGAGTACGCCAGACTGCTGGACACGGATCACGTTGACAAGGTCATCGATTGCCTGCGCTGCGTGCGGCGTGATAAGGTCAGTGGTGTTTTTCAGGGTTTTCTCGTTGACGACATTTGCGTGCTTGCGGACAGCGCCGGTGGTTACATCATATACATCGCCAATTTTCAGCTTGACGATATCGCCCACACGAAGGCCCAGTGTAATACCACATATATATAAGGTATAGTTGCGCTGGCGGTTGCGAATGTTGCCATGTGTCAAGAGATAGTCTCCGATAGCGTGGATGTCATCAGCACTGCGGAGCGGATCAGCGGCTGTTGGCTTGGGGCGACCATCACTGGTGAGTTTGGATGTGTCAGCATAGCAGTTATGTTTCTTGCGGGGTTTTGGGGTTGCAGGAACTGCTGGGACTACCTGATAGCCGGTTGCCTGGGCAAGGGCCTCCATGATGGGGTTGCTGCCGTCTGCGGCTTTGGCATTGATAATGGCCTGGGCGAGGGCTGTTACGAGGTCTGGCTGAGGGTTGGTGGTCGTGAGGGTGGTGTTTTGGCGTTTCATGGTGGTGTCTCCTTTGGATGATAGGTGATTTTGGTGTCTGAGTGGTTCTTTACTAGTATTATAGCACTTCATACCACATATTTCAAGCAGTTAATGACAAAAAAATGCCCGTTCGCCTATAAAAATGACGGACAGGGGCTAAAATGCGGATGTTTCGGCGAGAGTGTGGTGAAATTGCTTGAAATTGAACGATAATTCGATGTTTTTGTATAGAATTGAGCGAAAATAAGGCGTTTTGTGGCAATAAAGTGACATTATTGTATCAAAATAGCACGATATTGATGCACCGCGAGAGCCTGGAAAACGGCGCAGATATAGGGTTTGCCCGAATGGGTGGTCCGAGGGCTGGATAGGGGTTAGGGAGACGGAGGGGGATGGGACGAGTGATGCACGGATGGCGAGCTGAGAGTTGGCCGAGAGTTGGATTAGATGACTTACCTTTATAATAGCTGCGGATTTCCGCCTAGATTTTTAACCACCCCCAGGGCTTGTTGCGCATTATAATCGACGGTGTAGCGTCAAAATATATACTTTGTAACCTTCCCCAAAAAAGTTGTATTATACACGCCCTCCACACTGCACCGTTAGTTATATACGGCGTGGGCCGTGCGCCGTGTTATCGTGGGCGGCGTGGGCCGTGTTGTCCAGGGCTTTACTGTATATATCGGCTATATACAGTTTACCACATTCTAGTCTATTGCAATAGACCGCTTTTTTTTAAAACTATAAAGGTATTATAATATATAACTACTGCACCCTATAATTGCACACATTCTGTTGTTA
>ERZ1034962.341-NODE-341-length-23612-cov-13.467886_pt1 | contig 23612 bp, 34 predicted proteins | sample MGYA00520696_ERZ1034962 | MGnify/ENA primary metagenome ERZ1034962 (study PRJEB33766, sample SAMN09781770) | gut metagenome | biome: gut microbiome | host: Homo sapiens | place: Madagascar | study: EMG produced TPA metagenomics assembly of the PRJNA485056 data...
AAAAAAAAAATAATATAAAAGAATAGAGTAGCCGTCATCCTCGTCAGGGTCGTCAGGTTTCCCGTTCACCTGACCGCATACTATAACAGAAAGGATACAAAACTATGAATAATTTAACCCCGGAAGAGCGAAAGCTTGTCGAACTCTTTCGATGCCTGACCCCGGAGATGCAACGAATCATTCTGGCAACGCTGCGTCTGATGAAGAAAGCGGAGGACGAAGTATGACCTTCCCCGAAACCGAACTGCGAGCCTACGAAGGCGCATATCTCGATTATGACGCAATGCCCCCGGCAAAATACAAATACTTCGCCCGCATTGCCGGTCTGGGGCGAGACGTCAGAGCTGGACGCAAAACACCCAATGAGGCGGCGACCGCGAGAAACGAGTACCTCGAGGAATACAACCGCACAATGGAAAAAATGTCCTGGCCTGACATCATTAAGCTGACAGAATCCTGCCGTGTCTGCGTGAACGGCTCGAATGACCCGGCATACATCGCGGCGCTGACGCTCAGAGCACTGAGGGATATCACAGGAGACATGATGCTGGACAAAAAAATGCGAGAAATGGAGAGATTAGTCGATGACATGGACGACGAAAGAAATCAATCAGGTAATCCGACTGCGTAAAGCCGGATGTACAACACCGGAGGTCGCGGCAATGCTCGGCATGCCCGAGAGCCGCGCGAAAGGATACATAAGCGTGCTGGTTGCACAGGGCAAGATACCGCGCATGGACGAGCTTCCCGCGCCGCGGTATTTCCCCGAGGCGGTCGATCACCGCATCAGGCTGCTGATCAATCGCGTGATGGACTGGGTGTGGGTTCATCCGAAAACAGAGTTTGAGATAATATCGTCGATCGCGGGGAAATATTTCAAGCTGGCGTTTTACGAGGATGACGTGCACACGACTTACGTAAAAGTCGGCGAGGACGAACTGTGGTCGCGGTTTAAGTACTGCAACATCGAGAATCTGCAAAAACTGATAGCCGCCTTAAAGCTGATCGACGCGGAGGGCAAATCATGATCACGAAGGGCGAAATACTCGCGGAACTCGAAGGCTGCGAGGAACCTGAAAAGAAACTTTTTGAGATCACGGACCGCGAAAAGCAGCCGGTCATGGTCATCAGGAAAATCCTTCGTGACCTCGTGACGATCGTGCCGCCGGGGAAATATCCCGCAGGGAGTGAGGACCCAGAGTACACCTACAGCCGGTCATGGCGCGACGAAGACGTTGAGAAGGCGCGCCGCTACTGGTTGACAGGCGCAACCATGACCGAGATCGCAGAGTTAACAGACCACACGCCCACACAGGTCAGAGGTCTGATACAGGCAAACCGCGACATATTCCCGAGGCGGAACAAAACATGGGTAGTGTGGTCATCCGAAGAAATCGTCCGAGCCGCTGATATGTGGCGTGACCCGACGCTGACGGCGGCAGACATATGTGTCGCGCTGAATCGCGGCATTAACGATTTTTACCAACTGAGATCTGAGAACCCGGCGCTGTTTAAGCCGAGGAGAGTAAGGAGAATCGATGAACACTAAGCTTATGTTTTCGTCGGAGAAAGAGGACTGGGAAACGCCGCAAAGTTTCTTCGACGGGCTAAATAGAGAATTTCATTTCACGCTTGACGCAGCGGCCTCACCCGAAAATGCGAAATGTGCCAACTACTATACGAAAGAACAAGACGGGCTCGCGCAAAGCTGGGCTGGACACACTGTGTGGGTCAATCCACCATATGGGCGCTATACAACAGGGCTATGGGTTCGTAAGGCATACGAAGAACATCAGCGAACTGGATGCACAGTTGTCATGCTGTTGCCCGCACGCACCGATACGATATGGTTTCACGATTTCGTGCTTGGAAAAGCTGAAATCGCATTCGTTAGAGGACGTTTGAAGTTTAGCAACTGTAAAGTTCCCGCACCATTCCCGTCTTTAGTGGCTGTATACGGAGGAAAAATCGATGAACAATAAAATCAGGCAAGAAGCAATGCACCTGCACAACTGGTGTGAAGGGCAATACGACTGTGCGCACTGCGATTTCGGACGCGACAATCGCACGTGTAAGATCAGCGGGATTCCGGCGCAGTGGTTCGACGATGAAGACCATTCTGCCGACGCTGGCAATATGGTTAAGACCCGGCAGGAAAGGTTCCTCGAGATGTTCCCGCACGCTGATGTGCGTGCGGGCGTACTCGAAGCTTGCCCGGGCGATATAGATATGCGCTGCACGTGTCACGGACCGAAATGTTGCGAGGATTGCAAGAAAGAATACTGGCTCGCGAAGGAGGATGAAAATGCCTGAATACATTGAGCGTAACAAAGTGATTGAACTGTTGAGAACTATCCCCGAGGTTAGCCGGTTTGCAAAAAGCAGTGTCGAAGCATACCAGAACATGGCTGAGAGGTGCGTTATGATTATGCCGTCTGATAATGTCGCGCCGGTCGTCTGCTGCAAGGACTGTATATACGCGGCAAAAGCAGAATGGCGTGTTCTGCCTATGGTGTGCTGCACACACCCCAAAATGGGCGGCTATGGAGCAGCACGAGCAACTGACGATTATTGCAGCTATGGCAAAAGGAAGGACGAAGACGATGGGGATTAAGATTATTAAGCCGGGCAAAGAGCCCGAGCCAATTCACTTCGAATGCAAGCACTGTGGGTGCGTATTCGAGGTGGACGCGACAGACTACGGCAGCTATGTGGGAGGGCTGTTCTCGCCGGACTATTTCGCCGAATGCCCGACGTGTCATCAGTTCTGCTGTTCATGTGGTGACAAAAAATGACCCGGCAGGAACTATCACAGCTGTACTATCTCCGCCGCGAGATTAACTCAGACAAAGAGCGTCTTGCGAAGCTCGAAGCCGCCGCGTCATCGACGTCGCCGATATCGTCCGGTATGCCGAACGGCAAAGGCAGCGTCACCGACCGGACGGCAATCGCTGTGGAGATAGCAATGCTTAAGTCTCTGATCTTCGAAAAAATCTGCCGCGAAGAGCAGGAACTCAGACGCTTAATGAACTACATCTCAGGCGTCGAAGACAGCCTGACTCGGCAGATTCTCACCGCGCGTTTTGTCGACAACCTAAGCTGGCAAGCAGTCGCAATGCGTGTCGGCGGAGGAAACACAGCGGCAACCGTCAGACAGCGGTGCAACAGATTTTTGCGGCAAAGCTAAACTTGTCACAAATGTCACATCCACTGTGGTATAATGGTATCATCGGGAGACTGTGGAAACACAGCCTCCTGATTTTTACCGTGCGTGTCCAACACTCCTTCACGGCACGGGAAAGGGTACAGGGTAAACACGCGCCGTTATACGCAGTGGTGGAGGCGGGCGCGACTATTTTACACGAAAGGCGGGTGAAACCGGATGACGAACAAACAAAAGCGATTTTGCGAGGAATATCTCGTAGACCTAAACGCGACGCAAGCCGCGCTGAGGACAGGATACTCCCCGAAGACTGCCGCGAGCATAGCAAGCGAGAACCTACAGAAACCCGATATTTTGGGATATATCGCTAAACTTCGCGCGGAGCAGTCGGAGCGTACCGGTATAACCGCCGATAAGGTTCTTGAAGAGCTGTCGAAGGTGGCGTTCTTCCCCGCGGAAGAATGCGAGCTCAAAGCGTCGGACAAGCTCCGCGCTCTCGAGCTGATCGGCAAGCACATCGGTATGTTTAAGTCCGACAGTGACGCTGACGCTCCGGCTCTCGAGAAGCTTGACAAGATACTCGCCGAGGTGAGAACTGATGCTGACCGCGAAGCAAAAGCAGTACATCGCCGAGGCAAATAAGCGTTGGAATTTCAAGTCGGGCGCGGTCAGATCAGGCAAGTCCTATGTGGATGTTACCGCGGTTATTCCGATGCGGATTCGCGAGCGGATAGGCAAAGACGGCTTATGCTTTATTGTCGGCGTCAGCAAGGAGACCATCGAGCGCAACGTCCTACAGCCTATGCGTGAGCGGTACACTTCGAGTGTGGTCGGGACGATTAACTCGCGAAACATCGCCCGTGTGTGCGGCGAAGACGTCTACTGCCTCGGTGCCGAGAAGGTCTCGCAGGTCGCGAAGATTCAGGGCGCGTCCGCGAAATACATTTACGGTGACGAGGTGGCGAAATGGCACGAAGACGTGTTCAACATGTTAAAGAGCCGTCTCGATAAGCCCTATTCATGTTTCGACGGTTCTCTCAACCCCGAGCACCCGACGCACTGGCTTAAAACATTCCTCGACAGCGACGCCGACATTTACTGTCAGCAGTACACGATTTTCGATAACACGTTCCTCTCGCCGGAGTTCGTGAAGAATCTCTGCAAGGAGTACGAGGGAACGATTTATTATGACCGCCTGATCCTCGGCAAATGGGTACGAGCTGAGGGTGCTATATACCGGCGTTTCGCGGACAACCCCGCGAAATTTCTTTTCACCGGCGAATTCAAGAAGCGTGAAATTACCGAAATCGTCATCGGCGTCGACTTCGGCGGCAACAAGTCCGGGCACGCTTTCGTCGCGACCGCGAAAACAGGCGGCTATAACAAGCTCGTCGCACTGGCGTCTGAACGCCACTTCGGCGACCTGGACCCGGGCGATATAAACGCGCTGGTTATTAAGTTCGCACAGCGTGTCGCCGCGAAGTACGGCGAAATCGACTATATCTATTTCGATAACGCTGAAACCGTCCTCGGTCGGGGACTGGCACGGGCTTTTGATAAAGCTATGCCCGCGACGATCGTCCGACCGGCAATCAAGGCGTGTGTCAACGACCGCATAGCGGCCACACAGGCGCTTATGGGTGCAGGAAGGTTCTTATATACCTCCGACTGCGAAACGCTCAGGACGGCGCTCTCAGAGGCCGTGTGGGACGACAAGGCGCTTGACGACGTGCGCCTCGATGATGGGTCAACAGATATCGACTCTCTCGACGCTTTTGAATACACTTTCGAACGCGATATGAAGCGCTTTATCGACCATGAGGGACAAGTATGAAATTTATTACTTTTGTGAAAGGACTGATACGGCAATTGTTCGCACCTGACCAGATAAGATCGGCGCTCGGCGTTAAACCGGCGCTGACGCCCGACACGGCAGAAAGATTAAAGCTGTGGGCAGATATGTATACCGGGCACGCGCCGTGGCTGTCCGACGATATCCGCTCCCTCAGAGTGGAGCAAGGCGTCGTCCGCGAGTTCGCTAACATCTCGGTCGGCGAGATGACAGCGACCGTCTCTGACGCCAATCTCGACGCGGCACTACAAGCCGTGCTGAGGAACTTCAACGTAAGCTTTCAGAGCGGGCTTGCAACCGGCGCACTGGTCATTAAGCCTATGCCTGATCTGTCGGTACAGTTCCTGCCGCAGAACGCGTTTATACCGCTGTCCTACGACATCCGGGGACGTCTGATAGACGTTATATTCCCGGAGACGGTTAAGGAGGATGAGCAGTATTTAACGCGTCTCGAGTGGCACCATCTCGATGAGACCGGGCTGACGATAACGAACCGTGCTTTTGTAAGTTATTCCGAAAACAATCTCGGAATCGAGACGAGTTTGTCGGTATTAGACAAATGGGCGAACATCGCGCCGGAGACGCGCTATCCCGGCATGACGCGCCCGATCTACGGCTATTACCGCAACCCGATCGACAACACGATAGACGGCAGCAACGCCGGTGTTTCGATATTCGACCCGGCAATCGATTTAATTAAAATCGTCGACACGCAGTTCGGACGGCTAGACTGGGAGTTTGAATCCGGCGAGCGTGCGATTCACGTCGACCCGGCAGCGCTGAAGAAAGACAAAGACGGTAAATTCCACCTCCCAAAGCTTTCAAAGCGGCTGTACAGAGCCGTGGACATTGATACCGGCAAGGACGGCAAAGGCTTCTTCGAGGCGTTCTCGCCTGAGTTTCGGGAAACGTCGATTATTGCCGGTCTCGAGGAGTTTAAGCGGGCAATTGAGTTCGCGGTCGGGCTGTCCTACGGTGATATCTCAAATCCACAGACGGTCGAAAAGACCGCAACCGAAATCCTCGCCGCGAAGAAGCGCAAATACAACACTGTAAATGCTATTCAGCAGAATCTTCACGACTGTCTCGACGATCTCGTTTACGCGATGGCGTTCTGGTCGGCGAAAACAATGTCCGGCTACGAATTCGTCTGCGACTTCAAGGACAGCATCCTAATCAACGAAGAGACCGAACGCCAGCAGGATCGCGCAGACGTGTCTATGGGCGTCATGCGGCTCGAGGAATACCGCGCGAAGTGGTACGGTGAGAGCGTCGACGAGGCGCTTAAGAACCTCCCTGAGCGCGACGAAGTGGTAATGTGATATGCTGACCGCCGACGAGATTGAGAGCCTGCCAATAGGGCTTGAAAAGCAGTTCCGGCAGCTTGAAAAGCGTATTATGCGTGATATCATCCGGCGGCTGAAAAGCGCCGGAGAGATTACGCGCACCGCCGACTGGCAGATATACCGCGCGTCAGAGCTCGGCAAAGCCGCGGACGATATCAAAAAAGAGATCACCGAAGCGCTCGGCGCATCCGAGGCAGAGGTAAATAAGATTTACACTGACGCGGCGAAGACCGACTGGGCGCGGAGTAAAAAGCTGTACAAGTCGGTCGGACAGGCGGCTATAGCCTACAAGGACAATGAGTCGCTGAAACAGCTCGTCTCGGCTATAAAAAAGCAGACTGCCGACGAGCTCAAAAACATCACCCGCACCCTCGGCGTAGCGACGGCGAACAAGGGAAAGATTAAAACCGTCAGTTTAACTGAGTACTACACGGATATGCTCGACGCCGCTGTGCTGGACATCTCGTCCGGCGCGTTTGATTACAACACAGTACTACAGCATACCGTCACGCAGCTTGCCAATTCCGGCATCCGGACGATCAACTACGATTCCGTCTCGAAGCGCCCGACTTCGGCGCGCATAGACGTCGCCGCCAGACGTGCCGTGATGACCGGCATCGGGCAGCTTACAGCGCAGGTGAGTGAGGACAACGCAAACGCGCTCGGCACAGATATGTATGAGGTCAGCGCACACTCGTGTTGCCGTCCGGAGCACGTCGAGTGGCAAGGCGGCTGGTACACGATGGCACAGCTTAAGTCTGTGTGTGGTTATGGCAAGGTCGACGGGCTCAAAGGTGCTAACTGTGGGCATGATTTCTACCCGGTCGTTCCCGGCGTCTCAGAGCCGTCATACAATGCCGAAGAGCTCAGGCAGATGAAGGCCGATGAAGCTGAAAAGCATGAGTACAAAGGCAAAGAGTACACGAAGTACGAGGCGTCGCAAAAGCAGCGGCGGCTCGAACGGACTGTAGCGGCTCGGTATCACGCCGTCGATCTATTGGAGGAAGGCGGAGCGGACGAGAAGACCATACAGGACGCGAAGATATCTTATCAGGCAGTTTCGCAGGAATATACGCGATTCTCCCGCGCTATGGGGCTAACTCCACAGCGAGAGAGAATCAATCTTGCACTCGGCGGGATGGAAGGTCGGAGCAATCCGGCGCCGACGCCGATGAAGACTGACGCAAATCCTGTGGAAATACCCCTTGACAAATCCGAAAAAAGTGGTATAATAGATACAGAGATGTACCGGCGTAAAGACTACAAGCCGCGCGAGAATGTTAAACCCGTTTCGGCAAAGACCTTTAACGACCTTACGATCGGAGCAAAGAAAGATGGTGCGGAAATAATCCGCTGCGAATACGGCGATTCTTTCTATAGGCATCTTGAAGAAAACAATGCTACTGCATCATGTATCGGTGATATTCTGATTTTCCGCCCGGACGCGACTGTTTCGGAGGTGCTCGAAGAAACATATCATTTCCAGCAAAATCAGAAAGGAATAAATGCTGACAAAGAGATTATTTTAAGAGCCATTCTTAACGAGATCGACGCGAAGAAGTTCATTCTTAGGAATGCTAAAAAATACGGTGTTCCGAGAGCCGAAATTGACGAAATCGCATCGCATCTCGAGCAATATACAAAAGAGCTCGAAGAATACTACAAGAAAGGTAAGGGCTGATGATGAAAATAAAAAGCAGTGTTAATATAGGCAAATACGCGGTTCTGACTTTCGATTCGATACCGCGGGGATTCAAGAGATTGAAGATTGGCGGTAAGGTCTATGGCGCTATGGTGGCGTATGAGATAGAGAACAGCGTAGCGATTGAAAGCAGTCTTGATTTCAGCGGCATGGACGCTGAATTTCTCGAGTAAAGTTTTAACGCTGAAACTTAACACTGACTTAGCATTAACTTAGCATTAACTTGCGTTAAAACTTAAGTTTATGCGCAAGTTATAAGCAAGTTACCAGCAAGTTACAACTCAATAACTACAGCACTACGGATTCCGTGGTGCTGTTTTTATATCATTTTCCCCCGCCGGAGGGCATCCGGCTTACTTTCGGCCGCGGTCGGAGCGGGGTACAAATCACGAAGAAAGGAAGCACGCAATGAAGAACATTGAAACCATCTTATCGGAGCTCGGAATCCAGATTCCGGCGGACAAAAAGGACGCATTCACGACGCAGTTCGGCGAAAATTACAAAACCGCCGAAGAGACAAACCGTCTCCGCACAGCCCGCGACGACCTTAAGTCGCAGCTCGACGGCGCGAAAGAACAGCTTAAGTCGTTTGAGGGTATCGACGTCTCCGACCTTAAGTCGCAGATCGCGAAGCTCAACGGCGACCTGACCGCGAAGGACAACGAGTATAAAGCGAAGATCGCCGACATGGAATTCTCGGCGGTTCTTGACAACGCTATCTCAGCGTCCGGCGCGAAGAACTCAAAGGCAGTCAAGGCTCTTCTCGATGTGGATAAACTCAGAGCGTCCACCAACCGAGACGCCGACATAAAGTCCGCTCTTGAGGCTTGCAAGACTGATAACGACTACCTGTTTAAGTCTGACGAGCCTGTCAACAACCCCGTCGCTCCGACTGGTGGCAGCACCGGCTCTGATCCTCTCGCCGCTGTACGCGCCGCAATGGGGCTCGAGCCTAAAAAGTAAGAAAGGATTAAAACATGGCAAACTCTATCGAACTCTTTAAGAAGTATGTCCCCCTCCTCGACGAGGTGTACAAGCTTTCTTCCCTCACCTCTGACCTCGACGGCGCGCCTGAACTCGCGCGTCAGGGGCAGAACGTGAATGAATTGATCATTCCGAAGATCGACATGAACGGCCTTGCGGACTACTCCCGCAACGGCGGTTACGTCAACGGCGACGTCACCTTCACTAACGAAACGGTGAAGTGCAACTTCGACCGCGGCAGAATGTTCACTGTGGATACCCTCGACAACATGGAAACCGCAATGATGGCATTCGGCCGCCTCGCGTCTGAGTTCATCCGCGTTAAGGTCGTTCCTGAGCTTGACGCATTCAGATTCGCAACCCTCGCGTCTATGTCCGGTATCGGCACAACTGACGCGGCGGCGCTTTCGACCGGCGCGAACGTCATTACCGCACTTCGCGCGGCAGTAAATGCTATGGACGAAGCGGAGGTTCCCTCGGCTGAGCGCTATCTGTATATCACTCCGACCCTTCTCGGCCTTATCCGCGACCTCGATACGACCAAATCGAAGGAAGTACTCGACGGCTTCGCAAAAATCGTTAAGGTTCCGCAGAGCCGTTTCTATACCGGTATCAAGCAGCTGTCCGGTAAGGTTGAAACCATTTCCGGCTCTGGCACTGATGACCAGACTGCGGGCGGCTACAAGAAGGCTGACGGCGCGAAGAACATTAACTTTATGATCATCCACAAGCCCGCCGTCATCCAGTACCAGAAGCACGTCGCGCCGAAGGTAATTACCCCTGAGCAGAACCAGGACGCTGACGCGTGGAAGTTCGGTTATCGTAATGTCGGTATCTCCGACGCCTACGAGAACAAGGTGGCGGGCATCTACCTGCACAAAGCAGCATCGTAATTATGTGCTGGGCGGACTATGAATATTACCTTGACGCATACCTCGGCGGAAAAGACCCGCTGATACCGGCTCAGGATTTTTATTTCTGGGCTCGTAACGCCGCAACGCATATCATGGCATTTACCGGCGTTCCGCCTGAGATTGATGATACTGCTAAGCTCTGCTGCTGCGAGGTGGCAGAGCTTTTATGGCGGCATGATCATAACACGGGTGCTGACGGCGTGACAAGCGAGCGAACCGGAGATTTGTCGGTAACATACGATTCCGGCGAAGCCCGTGCGGCGGTGCTGTTCTGCCGCGTGCGCGGGTGCGTGTACAAGTATTTCGCTGACACAGGACTGCTGTATCGGGGGCTGGATTAAATGCTTACGAATACAGACTGCACGCTGTACCGGGCGTCAGGCATCGGCTACGAGCGCGTATATATCCCCGCTGTCTTCTGGATGGAATCCAGAGGCGCGGCACTTATGAAAGGCGCAAATGTTGAGGATGTGGGCATCACAGTGTACATCCCCGAAGAATACGCCGATTCCGCGCCAAAGACGCCGATGAAGGACATGATCGTCAAAGGCGAATGCAAATTCGTCTTCGACAACACATCCGAAAAAACGGTTTCCGAAAGTATGCGGGACTTACGGTATCATTCACCAGCTGTGGTAAAAGCTGTGGATAACAAGCTGTACGGCACGGCACTGAGACATGTCAAGGTGACTGCGGTATGAAGCAACCAAAAGACCATGCAGACGACGGGTTCAAGTTCTTATGGAACCCGAACTTCGCGAAAGCGACGAATGAGGACTTCCATAGAGCACAGCGTTTCGTCGACAGCGAGTGTATCCGCTATATGGACAAATATACGCCTATGCGCACCGGAGCTATGATTAAATCCGTGACACTCGGCACGAAAATCGGCTCCGGGCGCATCGTGTATAATTCACCGTATGCACGATACCAGTACTACGGCGAAATATATGGACCCAACATCCCGGTCTACAAAGACGGCGAGCTTATGGGATGGTTTTCGCCGCCGAAGAAGCACCCAACCGGCCGCGAAATCACCTACTCGAGAGACAAACACCCGAACGCTCAAAAGCTCTGGTTCGAGGCAATGAAATCCGAGAAAGGTGACGCCATCAGACGCGGCGCCGAGAAAATCGCAGGAGGCGGACAATGAATATCATCGAAGCAACGCGGGAATTAATCGTCGAATTCCCCCGGATATCTGAGATCGGAACGGTACACCTCGAATTCGCCGATCTCGCGCCCGATAGCTACTCGCTCTCGTCAGCCGGAGACGAGCTGCTGAGGGAAGATATCTGTGGGAATCAGGTGCGGCGGCACACGTTTTACTTTTATAGTGTATGGCAGTCGCTCAACGATTTTGACCGCTTGAATAACTCCGGGGCGCTCCTCGATCTCGCGCAGTATCTCGAAAAACACGGGTGCAGAACAGAGATAACGGCAGAGATCGACGGCAAAGAATACCCCGGAGAAATCACAAAAATCACATCGGCAAATGGTATGCTGTACGAGATACCCGCCGACCTGCATGGCGGCGTGCGGTATCAACTACAGCTTATCGCGGAGTACAAAATTTACATGGAGGAATAATCAATGGCAGCAACAGTTGCAACCGGCGAGAAGATTGAGAGAAAATATCTCGCTCACTACCTGAACGCTACGCCGGGTACTGAATCCGAGACCTACGAGAAAATCGGTCAGGACCTCGAAGAGTTTACTATCAACATGAACGCGGATATCGAGACCAACCACAATATTTGGGGCGAAGTCTCAATTAATCTTAAGGGCTACGAGCCGGACGCGTCGGCAGAGCCATACTACGCGCGTAAGGGCACAAAGCTTTTCGACTACTTGCAGAACATCATCGACAATCGCTTGACCGGAAGCAAGGTTGAGACCGACTATGTGGAAGTTCAGACGTGGGATGAAGCGACGACCGGTAAGTATACAGCGTATAAGGAGACTGTTATTGTCGAAGTCCCGTCCTATGGCGGAGACTACGGCGGATATCAGATTCCGTTCACGCTGCATTTCTGCGGCGACCGCGTGAAAGGCAAGTTCGACCCGTCCACAAAGACATTCACCGCCGACGCGGCATGAGGTGACGCATGAAAAGCTTGAATTTCGATTCCGGCGTCAAGGAATACGAGATCAACGGGGACCCGAACAGGGTCCTCCGCATCAATCCGTCCGACTTCGGAATCATCGAACGTATCAACAAAGCAAAAGACGCGCTTGACGAGCTGCATATCACGCCGGATATTGACGGTATGGTAGAGCTTGATAAGGCCGTCCGCGCACAGATCGACGAAATCTTTGGCGCTGGTTCGTCCGACACCATTTTCGGTGAGACCAACAGCGCGTCTTTCGCGGGCGGTCAGCCAATATTCGCGAATTTCCTCGAGTGCATAGCGCCTGAAATTACGCGTGTAATCGAAGAAGAGAAAAAGAAATCTGCGACGAAGATTAAAAAGTACACGTCGCAGGTCGAAAACCTGAAATGATCGGGCTTCCGACGTCGCTGAATGTCGCGGGTGAAGAATATCCGATAAGAACCGATTATCGTGTGATTCTGGTGATCTTCGCGGCATTCAGCGACCCGAACTTAAGTGAGCGGGAGAAGATCACCACTTGCCTGAACTGCCTGTACAAGACCGTTCCCGAGGACACCGAAGGGGCAATGAAACAGGCAATGTGGTTTATAGACGGCGCCGAGCCTCCGGGCAAAGGACCGTCTGTGCGCCTGATGGACTGGGAGCAGGACGAAGGCATGATCTTCGCCGCTGTGAATCGCGTCGCCGGAAAAGAAATAAGAGCCGTGGAATATCTGCATTGGTGGACGTTCCTCGGCTATTTTTACGAGATCGGCGAAGGACGTTTCGCGACCGTCGTCGGCATCCGGTCAAAGATGGCAAAGGGAAAGCAGCTTACCAAAGAGGAGCGCGAACTCCTTCGCGACAACGGCGATACGATAAAATTAAAGACCCGGTACTCGGACGAGGAACTTGAGGAACAGGAAAGACTTAAAGCGATATTTACGTGAGGTGGTGGCTGAATGGCTGTCGATGGAAGCCTGAATTTTGATACAAAAATCGATTCCAAAGGCTTTGACAAAGGCGTAAAAAACATAAATTCTTCAGTGTCTCAGCTGTCAGGCAAGCTCGGGGCGCTGAAAACAAAAATCGCCGCCGCCTTCTCGGTCGCGGCTATAGTGGCATTCGGCAAGAAGGCACTTGAAACCGCCGCATCGGTCAACGCCGCGAACAGCGCCATGTCGCAGACCTTCGGCGAGCTCGAGGGGGCGGCTTCGGCGGCTATAACGCGCGTCGCAGACAAAAGCGGTATCCTTGAAACGCGGCTGAAATCCATAGCGACAGGAATCTACGCTTTCGCGAAAACATCCGGCATGGATTCCGCGTCGGCTCTCGGCATGATAAAAGAGGCACTACAAGTCGCGGCGGACAGCGCGGCGTATTATGACCGCTCGCTCGAAGACACGTTAGAGACGCTGAAATCCTTCCTCAAGGGCAACTACGCGAACGACGCTGCTCTCGGGTTATCCGCGACAGAGTACACGCGAAACGCCGCGGCGATGAAGCTGTATGGGAAGAGCTTCCAGAACCTTTCTGAGGCTCAGAAGCAGCTCACGCTCCTCCAGATGGTCAAGGACGCGAACGATCTCTCCGGCGCGACCGGACAGGCGGCACGTGAAGCCGACGGATGGGAAAACGTCATAGGTAACCTGAAAGAGGCATGGAAACAGCTCATCGCGGTCATCGGTCAGCCAGTACTTAAGCTGGCAATACCTGTGGTGCAGTCGATGACGGCGGCGCTACAGCGTATGACAGAGGTCGCAAACGCCGCATGGCAGGCTTTACAGAAGATCTTCGGATGGGAAGACGCCGACGCGATAAAGTCCGCGACAAAGGCGCAGGAACAGCTCACAAGCGCTGTGGAGGAAACCTCAGACGCGCAGAAGGGCGCTCTCGCCGGGTTTGATGAGATTCAGACGCTGAGCGACAAGACCGCCGAAACAGCGACTGCGAGTGCCGGGGCGGATACGCCCGTCGAGGACCTTGCGAATATCGCGGACAAGGACGGCGGAAAGATACCGCTTGAATTTGATACATCAGGCATTGAGGACGCCGTTAAGGTGATTCAGACCGTTGTCGGACGCATAAAGGCGATTTTAAGCTCACTGGCAAGGTGGGCAGAAACCACTATAAAACCACAGTTTGGCAAGCTCTTCGACGCGATCGCACCGGCTCTCCCGGCGATTCAAACGAAGGTGCAGGAAGCGTTCTCCGGGCTGTCCGGAATCGCGTCTCAGGCTTTCGCCGGGGTAAGGACGAATATTGAAACGATGTTCTCCGACGTCGGCACACTTGCCGCTCCGCTCGGGGAATACTTCACGACACAGCTGCCGGATTTCATCTCGGCGGGTATTACTTCGATCGGTACGATTCTGCTCGGGCTGCTTGACACATTTAATATGATCTTCGCAGATATCCTCGAGGCCGCACAGCCGTTTGCAGAAGGGTTTACAAGCACTATACTGCCGGTGCTGACGGAGTTCGGCACACAAGCGCTGGGAACTCTGACGCAGGTGTTCGGCGAAGTAAAGGATATTTTCGATTCCGTATGGGAAGAAGGTATCGCGCCGTTCTTTAAGCGAATTGGGAAGTATTGGAACGAAGCGTGGGAATCAGTGAAGGCGGTCTGGAAAGAGCACGGGCAGCCGATATTCGACGGCATAAATAAGACGTTTAAGAATATGGGCGACATACTTAAGAATGTCTGGGAATTGTTCTTGAAGCCAGTCTGGGAGAACTTCATGGATACCCTTGACTGGCTGTGGGAACAGCACTTAAAGCCGCTATGGGATCAGGTACTTGAATTCGTCGCGTCGCTGATCGAGTGCGCGACAGCCATTTACAATAACGCTATCGCGCCTATCGGAAAATGGCTTCAGGCGTACTTATACCCGATTGTTGCTAACGTGGTAAATACGATCTGGAACATCATTACCCGTGTCGCTGGATTCTTCATCGATGTCATCGCGGCGATTATTCAGGCGTGCAAAGGTGTCACGGAATTCCTCGCGGGCGTATTTACGCTCGATTTTCAGCGGGCTTTAGACGGTCTTAACGAGATTACCAATAGCTTTGCGAACGTCGGAATCGCGCTGTTCGAGGGCGCTGTAAACATCATCATTGATCTTATTAACGGCATGATAAACGGCGTCGTAACAGGAATTAATGTGGTTATAAATGCGCTGAACTCGATTAAATTCGATGTTCCTGATTGGGTGCCGATCTGGGGTGGAAAGCACTTCGGAATCAACCTCTCTCCGCTCACAGCTCCACAGATTCCGAAGCTTTCGATTCCTCGTCTGGCGACCGGCGCAGTTATCCCGCCGAACCGGGAATTTCTCGCCGTCCTCGGCGACCAGAAGCAGGGTACCAACATCGAAGCGCCGCTGGAGACTATCAAACAGGCTTTCCGCGAAGCTCTCGCGGAATCCGGAGGAAGCGGCAGACAGATGAATGTCGTATTGCAAGTAGGGCGGCGCGAGCTGGCACGGACTGTAGTCGAACTGAGCCGTGAGGAACAACAGCGTGTGGGAATGAGGATAAGAACAGTATGAATGTTTGCATACTCGAAGGGAAAGTATTCGACGCGAACGTAGTCGAAATCGAGGAGAATTTCAACATCCTCTACACCGATAGCACGAAGAGAACGCTTGCCAATGGGCATATGTTTCTCGACCCCATCGGGACGTTTATCGGCCACTCGGTGACGTTCGCACCGGGCAATAACCGCGCAGATTTCGACGCGCTGTGGGACTTCTTTAAGGTTCCGCGGCGTGAGGGCTTTAATGTTACGTGTATCGACGGGCAGAACCGGACGATCTCGTATAAAGCGTACACGTCGAACGGGGCGCGGAAAACATCCTGCATCCGAAACGGAATAGTGTACTGGGAAAGCCTACAGGTAAACATCATCCCTATAGACGCACAGGTGGTACCGACATGATCAGGATGATTTATAAGGATATCGCCGTCGGCTCGAAGACGGCGTTCACTCCCACATCAGATGACGTCGCGAGTATATCTAAGCTTTCCGACCTAAATGCCGATCTCGTCTTCGCGAGCTTCGGCACGGGCGGCGAGCTGAATCAGTTTTTACTGGACGGCGAGCAAGGCGTTCTTCCGGACGATCTGACGGATACCGCTATAGGGCTGTGGTCTGACGCGCTGTCCGGCGATGATGGGAGCTTTACAAGCCCGCTGACGCTGACCATGACTGCATCAGGGCTGTTTACCTCGCAGGGCATCACGCTGACGTTTGACACAGACGTCGGCGTATACGCGACGTCAGTAAACATTAAGTGGTACAACGGCACGTCGCTGCTGTTCAATGTGGATTTCACACCCGACGCGGCAATTTATTTCTGCGAGAAGAAAGTCGAGAACTACAACAAAGTCATCTTGACGTTCTCGTCGATCAACTTTGCCCACTGCCGCTTAAAGCTCCGGGCAATTGACCACGGTGTTATACGTACCTTCGCCGGACGTCCACTGACGGACATATCCGTGATTCAAGAATGTTCGCCGGTATCGGACGAGATCACTATTGATACGATGGATTTCACGCTGATAAGCGACGAGGACGTAAATTACGTCTTCCAATCGAAACAGCCGATGTCGCTGTATGTCGATTCTGACCTCCTCGGCGTCTTCTTCGTAAAAAACTACGAGCGGACGGCGAAGCAGATTTACAGCGTGTCCACAGAGGACTATATAGGGCTTCTGGACAGCGTGCAGTTTGCCGGAGGTATTTACTCGTCTCAGAGTGCAACGGCGCTCCTGGCGGCTATATTCGCGTCTGCGAACGTCCCTGTAGACATCAGCGCCGACATACAGGGGAAGACCATTACGGGATGGATACCGGTGTGCACCTGCCGCGAAGCCGTGAGACAGATATGCTTTGCTATCGGTGCGGCTGTGTCCACAGCTCGAACGGACACGGTTCGGATTTTCGTTCCCGGCAGTACGCCGGTGAAGAAATTCGGGCTGTCAGACACTATGCAGGGGCAGACGTTCAATGACCAGGACGTAAAGCTCACAGAGCTGCGGCTGACTGTCCACAGCTACTCGCAGATCACCGAGGCTGCGGAGCTGTACAAAGCGGCGGACAGCGGCACGGGAACCGGCATATATGTCGAGTTTCCGGAGCCTATGCACGATCTGGTCATCACGAACGGCTCGATAACCTCGTCAGGCGCGAATTTCGCGGTCATCACGGCAAACTCCGGCTGCGTGCTCAGCGGCAAGAAGTACCGCGACATGACGTCGGTGATCTCGAAAACGAATCCATTGACGAACGTCGGAGACCCGGCGAACATCGTCGAGGTCCGCGACATGACGCTTGTCAGCGCGGCGAACGCTCAGACGCTGCTCTCGGCACTGTGGGAGTTTTACGTTAAATGCGGCACGATTACGTCGGAGCTGGTGCTTAACGGCGAGCGTCCCGGCGATATGATCACGTTGACGACCGAATACTTAGGCGATATCGACGCGCGGATAGAATCCGAGCGGTATAATCTTTATGGCGGCGCTATTGTCGCGGAGGTGACAGCACGATGAATTTAATCTATGACCGGACAGCGCAGGACGTCGAAACGGCGCGGGCACAGCGCGGGACGGCGTTGACGCCGCTTAAGGGCTGCTATAATGTCTCCGACCTCAACCGCGTCGAATCCGCGGTAAAACTCCTCGCCGCCGCGCTGACGTCGGCGGGGTATCCGGTGGAGATCACGCCGGTGCTTAAGGGGGACAAAGCTGAAGACCGCGAGTGGCAGGAAGGCGACGTGCTGTACCGTCCGCAATGGACGACGTATCTTAACAATGTTCAGCGGCTCAGGTACGCTTACTACACGCTCGCGGAGACCGGCGAACTGCCGAAGCCGGAGGACAAGCTGGGCTACGTCGGCGCGAACAACATCGAAAAAATCCTCGCGGACATCGACCAGCTTATCGACTGCATGAAAGCGAGTTATCGCCGGTGCGGCACTTTCCGCGCCGGGAACAACGCGGCGCATTTGCCGCTGAAAGGAAGTATCTGATATGGCTGTATATCAAGCGCCGGACGTCAAGGATCGTGTGGCGACCGGCGACGACCTTTATACAATTACAGACAGCGGCGGCAAGAAGAAACTCACGCCGTCCCCGACGACAATTGAGGAGCCCGGCACGGAAATCAACCGGGCACTGCTTATGCCGCTGATGAAAGCGGTCGAAGGGCTCGACGCGAATATCCTGCCTTACACAGACTACTGGTGGAAACGCAGGGCGAGCTCGGGCGCATACGTCGAAACACAGTCAACGGCGTTTACGCAGGAAAACGCCGGGTATTACAGATCAATAATTTATTTTTTCTACCACGGCGAAAACGAAAGTTATCCGTCGTCCGTCACGTTTAAGATCGCATCATCGATTACCGTTAACCAGTCGACCGGTGCGGTGACAATGAATAATCCGACAACCAAGACGGTTAAATATGCGGATTATTCGTCGGAGTACAAAATGGCTGAGGCGTTGCAATCCATGTGCGCTGGGAAGTATATTTCCGGACTGCCTTGCCAGCAGGACGGGACGAAGATCATGAAAGTGCCACAGGCTTCTTATGTTAAGGTCTACGCTGTGGCGTCTTCAACTACCGCACCAATACGCGCCTACATCGGATTCCTCAGCCCCACCGGCGACTGGGGCGGGTGGGGCCCCGGCACGGACGTGCAGCTGATTGGGAGTATCAAACAGACGACAACCGGCGACTGGGAGTATCTCTCTTCGCCAGATTCAACCGCCTACCCGCACAGCGGTACGTCCGGCGGATATGAGTACGTCTATTACGGGCAGATTTACTCGTATGTGCTTAATCCTCCGGCAGATAAGATGAAGACCGCAAACATCACATCGGCGTCGTACTCGAGCAATAAGTACTCCGTCGACGTGCCGGGCAATATCTGCGCGTTCGCCGTGAACGACAATTCGTATTATACCCAGACAACCGGCGAAATAACAGGCATAATCGACAAGGCATCAGGCTGTGTGTGGTATTGCGGGAATGAGGACATGAAAGGTTATTCGCGGACGGCAGCAATGGTGCATGCCGGCGATAATGCAAGCATTGAGTATAATTACTACTCGTCCGGGTCAAATCTGACGCGAAAAATTGCCACATACAGCAATGGCAAACTACTTTTTGGATATGGCAACACTGGCGATGATAATAATTTTAACTACACGGGCACCGTCTACCTATTGCCGTTAAAATAAGGAGGACACAATGACCTATCAACTCTGGGATAAAACATCCCCGATCTACGACATCACCGCCGAACAGGCGATGATAAATAACCCGCTGTACGGAAGCGAAAACAGCTACCTGATCCTCCGCGACGACGGTTCAATCCTTGACATTCTGCCAATATCGACGCTCAGGGGGCTGACCGGCAAGAGCGAAACGGCGACTGACGACGAGGTTTGCGAAGCGTACATCGCGCAGATCACCGCGCCGCCTCCGGAGCCGTCCGGCGGCGACGTCTCCGAACTCGCCGCGAAGGTCGCTGACCTCGAGGAGCAGCTCGCCGCGGCGAAAATTTTACTGGGGGTGGAATAATGACGTTAATCGAATATGCCCGGCGGCTCCGCGCAGTAATCGAAGAAATGACTGCGAGCGCATCGGACGCCGTTGTGTCGAAAGCGCCGTCGGCGTGCCCGAGGCTGAAACAGGACGGCTCGCTCGTCCGCGCGGGAACCAAAATCAACTGGAACGGCGTCGTGAAGAAAGCCGGAAGTGACCTGTGGGACACCGAAGCGAACGACCCTGATCACGCGCCGAACCTATGGGAAGATCTGCTGTACAAGGACGGCTATCGCATCATCCCTGAGAACATCACCGTGACCGGAGCTTTCAGCAACGGCGAAAAGGGCTGGTGGAAGGGGCAGCTGTGGGAGTCCATAGTAAGCAACAACGTTTACACCCCGGAGCAGTATGCGCCCAACTGGAAGCTGGTGAAAAATGATAATTGACAAGATAATCGCATGGGCAATCCCTTTTATCTGTGGCGGCATCATCACCGGACTGATCACATATGTAAAATCCTTAAAGCGAAAGAACGACGCCGTCGAAGACGGAGTACAGTGCCTGCTTCGTGCGGAGATCATTCGGAGCCACGAAAAATACATGGAAAAAAGCTACTGTCCAATCTACGCGAAGGAAGCCTTGAAGCGGGCATACAGCGCATATCACCGACTCCACGGAAACGATGTCGCGACCACGCTTTACAAAGAAACCATGGCGCTTCCGACAGACCCGCCAAAGAAATTATTAACGGAGGGAAACACATATGATTGAAATTACAGCCGTCCCCGGCAAAGTGCTCATGCTCGGTCGACAGGGCGAAAACCTCGCGCGGGAAGTCGTCTTCGACGTCTCCGGCGTCCGCGCCGAGTTCGGGGACGGAACTTTCCGGCTCTCAGCTCGCCGCGCCGGAGAATCCAACGTCTACCCCGCGGCAGTGACGGAAAACGGCGACACTGTCGAATGGTCGCTCACCGCCGCCGACACGCAGAACGCCGGGCGCGGGCAGTGCGAACTCGCCTACTACGCCGGGGAAACAAGGCTAAAGACGTGGACATATGACACCGCGATTGCCAAGTCACTGACCGGATCGCCTAAAACTGATCCGTACGACGAGTTTTTAGACGAGGTGAACCGGCTCGCCGCCGAGGCGGCAATCTCACAGCGAGAAGCGAAAAACTCGGAAAACGCTGCGAAAAACTCGGAAGAAAATGCGAAAGCATCCGAGGACGCCGCGAAAACCTCCGAGAACAACGCCGCCGAGTACGCGCGGGCAGCCCTCGCCGCTGAAAAGAAATCTGAGCAGAACGCCGAAAACGCTGCGTCTGCCGCAGTGAGCGCCGGGCAATATGCACAGAACGCCGCCGTATCCGCGACAAACGCCGCCAACAGCGCGAGCGCCGCCGAAACGCACGAAAAAGGCGCAAAAGACGCCGCCGCCGCCGCCGCGAAATCTGCCGAAGGACTTGCGGACGCCGTGAAACGCGCCGAGGACGCCGCGACGATCGCACAGGACAACGCCGGGAAGACCGCCGCTGACCGCGAAGCCGTCGCCGAAATGAGAACCGCCGCACAGACCGCACAGAGCAACGCGGAGAAAGCCGCCACTGCCGCCGCCGGGTCCGCGACCTCTGCCGGGGAATCCGCCGTCGCTGCGGAGACGTCGAGGAAGGGCGCGGCAGAGATCAAAGCGCAGATTGACGAAGTCAAAGCCGGAATCGATCAGGTGAAAGCCGATATTGACCAAACCAAGATCGATACGCTCGCCGCGAAAACCGCCGCCGAAACCGCCGCCGCGACCGCGACCGAAAAAGCCGCGGAAATCGCGGACAGCGCGGCGCAGATCGCGGAGAATACCGAAAATATCGAAACCAATGCAACGGACATCGACCTCCTTCGGCGCGAGAACACCGAACTTAAGGCGAAGACCGACGCGCTGTGGAAGCTGTCCGAGGGAAAGAGCTACGACTTCGTAGAGGACGCGACTGAAGCGTACAGCAAAGACGTGCCGTCCGGGTGCAGGTTTGCACAGGTAGAGAAGATCGGCGGAAAGACCGTGGCGCGGAGCACTGGTGAGCTGGTCAGTGCGGGGGTGGAGGATGTGAAAGTACAGGGGGCGAATCTGCTCGACCCCAGCAAAACAACGGCTGGCGTCGGAAAGCCATACGGGCTTACAATCACCATGGTGGGAGATAATACTTTCCACCTCTCCGGCGTACCCTCCGCCGAAGTAACATCCAAAAACGAATATGCTTTCAGCGTCGCGGAAAACAGCCAGACTGAGCTTCGCGGCAGGGGGCTGAAAATCACGGCGTGGGCAACGAAAGGAATCATCATAAACGCATGGGGACTGCGAACGGAGAACGAAAAATCGTTAGCAGTTTCAGCCACGCTGACACCCGGTGTGAACACTGATATCGAATTTCGCTTTATGGTTTCAACCGCCACGCCGTCCGCTTACTCCCCCTACTCTCTCGACACCTACCCCATCCCAGACGCCGTGAAGGCCTTGCCCGGATATGGGTGGTCAGCAGGGAGCGTCTGCAACGAGATCGTTCGGAGAGCGGATGGGTGGGATTATGTGCAGAGGGTCGGACTGCCCGCGACGACGGATGGGTACACAGCCCTCGACACTCCGACGACCACCGACATCACCGACCTGATGACCGGCGCACTGCCGCTGATGACGACAGAGCCGGGCGGCACGATCACGATGCACCACGCACTCGCGGACGACGGGCTGACGCTCGACGTGCCGAACGATATCAAGTATATCCGCGACCTGAAGGAGGTGGCAAGCAGTGACACCGAGTGAGGCTGAGAAAGCAATGATCAAGGCGGCGGGGCTGACCGAAGCCGACTTTACCGGGGAAAAAAGCGAAAGTCCTGAACCGGGCGCCGTCGCTGACCCGGAACTCGAAAAGCGCGTCGCGACGGTGGAAGAAACCGTTGAGGCGGTGAAAATTATCTTGATGGGGGAGGATAAATCGTGAGAGGAATCGACATTTCCCGGCACAACACCATCCGGAGCTTCCCCGCGATAAAGTCACAGGGTGTGGATTTCTGCGTCATCCGCGCCGGGTACGGCACAGTCATCGACGCGAAATTTGAAGCCCACATCAAAGCGGCGCAAGACTGCGGAATGCTCGTCGGCGCGTACTGTTTTTGCTACGCGCTCGACGTCGCCGACGCGCGGCGGGAAGCCGAGGTGTGCGCGGAGACACTGCGCGGGCATCAGCTCGAATTGCCGGTGTTTTATGACTTTGAGTACGACACGGAGCGCTACGCCGCGAAACACAAAGTGACGTATAACCCGAAGCTCCGGACGGACATCATTGAAACATTTTGTACCGAAATGACGAAGCGCGGCTATAAAGCCGGGGTGTATACAAACCCGGACTACTGGCTCTACCGGCTCAACGCCGATAGATTGTCGAAGTACTCGCTGTGGATTGCATCGTACAAAAGCAAGGACGGCAAGGCGACTTTCGACACTGTGCTTCCGACCGATCTCCCGCCCGCGTTTCAGAACGCCATGCTGTGGCAGTTCGGCATGTGCAAAATGCCGAAAGCCGTCGGGTATGTGGACATCGACTACGGGTACGGGATAAAGCCGCCCGCGCCGAAGAAAACGTATAAAGTCGGCGACCAGTACACGATCAAGCCCGGCGACCTTTATACGACCGGACGGAAAGTTCCGGCACGGCTCGTCGGCAAGACTTACACCGTCTGGCAGACCAAACCCGGCGCGGTGCTGCTGAAAGAGATCGTGAGCTGGGTCGCGGTATGAGGTACTTAAAGCGGCTGATACTCGCCGTGCTGATCTACCTCGCCGTATATCTCCCCTTTATCGCCGTCCTGCAAGCTCTCACCGGCACTGACCTCACCGCCGCTTTTTCGGTCGGCGGGATTGTCGGGGCTGTGGAACTCGCTCTCGGCAGCGTCATCAAAATTACCGAAAACAAAGAGATAAGCAAGAAAGGATTTATCGAACATGAACAAG
>ERZ1034962.349-NODE-349-length-23355-cov-5.678670_pt1 | contig 23355 bp, 28 predicted proteins | sample MGYA00520696_ERZ1034962 | MGnify/ENA primary metagenome ERZ1034962 (study PRJEB33766, sample SAMN09781770) | gut metagenome | biome: gut microbiome | host: Homo sapiens | place: Madagascar | study: EMG produced TPA metagenomics assembly of the PRJNA485056 data set...
TGGCAGGACGCGGTCGTGCGGGGCAGCGCGACGGGCACGTCGAAGAGGCGGCCGTTCTGCCACGAGGCGGCCGTGAAGGCGCCCGCGTCCTGCCACTCCCCCTCCACGGGCTTCCCGGCCGCGTCCCAGGCGCGCACCCGGTAGGCGACGGCGAGGCGGCGGCCGGCGTAGCGGTCCGTCGTGAGCGACACGTCCACCGGCATCGTCCAGGTCTCGCCCGCCTTGAAGGCGCGGCAGAGCTCGGCGTCGAGCGGCAGGTAGGCGTCCGCATGCCAGTCCGTGAGCGAGCTGCCGGGGAAGAGCTCCTCGATGCCCGTGTACTTGGGCGTGCGGTCGAAGCGCACGTAGCCGTTCCACTCGTTGATCACGTCGTGGTGTTCGGTGTAGAGCCAGCCCCCGCACTGGAGACGGCGACGGAAGGCGTTGATCATCAGGTGGTAGTCCCACGACCAGTCGCAGTCGCCCGTCGAGCCCTTGTAGCCCCAGACGTTGCCGCACTCGCTGTTCAGCATCGGCGCGTTGCCCTGCACGAAGCCGCCGATGTAGTTCGCCTTCGAGCCGGGGAACGTGTCGCGGCACCAGGCGGCGACGGCCCCTTCCCAGCGGTAGCCGGGTTCGTAGGCGTGCCAGGTGTTGAGGTCCGTCACCACGTGGTCGCGGTTGCAGGGCGAGTTGTCCTCCACGAGGCGGGTGGGGTCGAGCGCCTTCGCCTTCGCGTAGGCGTCCGCCACGGCGCGCTGCACCCAGGGGGCATAGCGCTTCGCGCGGTCCCTGCCCCAGTTCTGCCCGTCGACGAAGAGGCCCCACGTCTCGTTGAACAGCACCCAGGAGAAGATGGAGGGGTGGTTGAAGTCGCGCTTGACCATGCCCTCGAAGCAGAACCAGTGTTCGCGGAACATCGCCTCGGAGGCGGGGCCCCAGGCGCACGGCACGTCGGCCATGATCAGGAGGCCGAGCCGGTCCGCCCAGTAGAGTTTGCGCGGCACCTCCACCTTGATGTGGATGCGGTTGCCGGAGAGCGCGAGCTTCTTCGAGAGCAGGATCTCGTTCTTCATGAATTCGTCCGAAGGGAACGTGTAGAAGCCGTCCGGGTGGTAGCTCTGGTCCAGCGTGAGCTGCAGGTAGAGGGGCTTGCCGTTCAGCGTCACGTAGGGGTGTTCGGTTCCCGGCAGTTTGCCGACCGACACCTTGCGCATGCCGAAGTAGGTGCGCACCTCGTCCGTCTCCGCCGCGCCGGCCTCCCGTCCGCCCGGCTTCAGCGCGCAGACGACCTCGTAGAGGTAGGGGTTCTCCAGGTCCCAGAGCTTGACGTCGCGCAGCGCGATCTTCATCTTCGCGCGCATCTGCCCCGGCGCGAAGGCGACGGTCGCGGGCTTGGCGCGGTCCTCCTCGCGGAAGCGGACCTCGAAGGCGAGCGGTTCCTTCGCCGGCGCCCCCAGGCGGATGTCCGCCGTGACGGACTGGCTTTCGATGTCCGGCGTGAAGCGGACCGTCTCCAGGAACTCGTTTCCGCGCGCCTCCAGGTAGACCGTCTGCCACACGCCGCGCGCGTTGCCGTATCCCTGCTTGCCGTAGAGCCGCCAGCTCGAACCCGCCCGCGCGGCGGGTTCGTCCCACGCACGCAGCGTAATCCTCTGCGCCTCGCCCCACTTCACGAGGTCCGTCAGCTCGAACTCGAACGGCGTGTAGCCGCCCATGTGCTCGCCGAGCCGGACGCCGTCGAACCACCCCGTCGTGTCGTGGTCGCTCGCGCCGACGACGAGGAAGACGCGCTTCCCCTTCCAGGCCTCCGGCACCGTCACCTCGCGCCGGTACCAGCCGATGTCCGCCTCGTCCTTTACGCCGGAAAGCGCGCTCCCCCACGAAAACGGCACCACGATGAAGCGGTCGAACTTCGCGTTGTCCGCGTCGAACCACTTCTCGCCCACGCCGACGTCCGCCTTGTCGAACGCGAAGCGCCAGGTCCCGTTGAGGTTCAGCCACTCGGTCCGCTCCCAGTCCGGACGCGGGTGTTCCGGCAGGGGAATCCCGGCGCAGACCCCAAGGGCCACGCACACGGCCACCAGCATTGTCAGTCTCTTCATGTCGTTTCCTTTCGTGCTTCTCGAAGCTCTCGGCATGCCCGTAGGACATACCGCGCACAGTCTACCACATCCCCGTCTCCGCCGCCAGCCGCTACCGACCGCGTCGAGGTGCGGAACGTCCGTCGCCCGGACGTCGCGCGCCCATTCTGAGACCTCCTTGCTTCAGGCCCTTTTTTCCCTCACGCAGAGGCGCGGAGAGGCAGAGAACGCAGAGGTTCATTGGGTTGATCGTGTTGTCTCGTTCTCCGTCATCGTCTCAATCTTCCTCTCTGCGCTCTCCGCCTCTCCGCACCTCTGCGTGAGGAGCCCCCCAGGGCAACAGCAATAAAGTATTTCGGTGCCTTCCACACGATGAGCGAGAAGCTCGTGTTTGACGACATCGACGCTTCCATCGCCAGACAAAAGACGTGATCGTAAGAACGGACGGACGGAGGCTGTCGGGAGGTTCGTTCCGCGCTGCTTAGCCTTCCCTTTCGCGCCCGTCTTTCCGAGTTGGGCCTGTTCCCCGTTTCCCGATGCCCCCTCAACCGCGCAAGAGCATTCGCGGAACGGGCAGAGCATTTGTAGATTTTCGCGGCTGATCGCGTTCTTTGTCCTTGGACGGCGCTGCTGCCTCCGCAAAACAGAAAGGAAGACGACCATGGACAAGACAATCATCATCTGCGCAACCGCTCTTCTCGGGCTTGCCGCGTTCGCACAGGGCCGACAGGGGATGGGACGGCGCATGAGGGAGAATCCGGATGCGAAACTGTACCGCTTCTCCACAACCGTGGAAAAGGAACGCCCGCAGCTCAACGACGAGACGAAACGCCTCATTGCGGCATACCACCGCAATCCGACGGACGAGAACCGCGCCGCCCTGCGCAAGCAATGCGCAATCAACTACGACAACATCGTCAGGCGCAAGAAGGCGAAGCTGGAGGAGCTGAAGCGCACCGCCCGGCACCAGTCGAAGGTGGACGAGATGCAGGAGATCGTGGACGAGATGATCGCCAACCGCGAACACCGCATCGACCAGACGATGGCGCGGTTCACCGATTCGCGATTTCGCGGCAGGGCGCGTCGCCCCGCGACCGCCGGCTACCTTCCGCTCCTCGGCGCGGCGAAAAACGTCTCGGTCGCATACGCGCCCGTCACGAACGAGGACTACGCCAAGTTCACGGGGAAGCCGGCCGCAGAGGGAACGGAGAAGCACCCCGTGACGAACGTATCCGTCGAGGACGCGGCAAAATACTGCACGTGGCTCGGCGAGCGCGATCCGGCGCACACCTACCGCCTCCCGACGGAAGAGGAATGGGAACTCGCCGCCGGGCACATGCCGAAGGATGCCGACTTCAATTGCGGGGCAGGCGATTCGATCCGCCCCGTGGATGCGTTCGCGCAGACGAAAGGCGCTTCCGGCGGCATCGACTTCTGGGGCAACTGCTGGGAGTGGACGGCAACCAAGCGCGGCGACGGGAAGAACGCAGTCAAGGGCGGCGCGTTCGACGCCAAGCGCACCGACTGCCGCACCGAGGCGAAAGCCGCTTCTCGCGGCGGCGCCAGGGGCTATCCCAACGTGACGATCCGCCTCGTGCGCGAGACGAAATGAAGGGATCGCGCCCTGGAGCGACCTATCGCGCGCGGCGGGACGCGGGACGGTCGGCGGGACGGAAGCGGTGCTGAAGGCGCATCGCGCCGCCGCGCCGAGCCTTGAAGCGCAGATGGGCCTCGCGTGCCGCCTTCAGCCGCGCGACGGCGTCCGCAATCGCCGCATTCTCCGGGAAGCGTTCCGCCAGGTGTTCCGCCGCCGTCAGCGCGCGGACAATCTCGGCATCGCGCTTGTCCGAATCCGACCGGTCGATTTCAGCGACGACCTTCGCCAGCGACTGCGCGGCGGACGCCGCCTCCTGCTCCGTCGCGGCGAGTGCGTGTGAGGTCTTCATGTAGCCGACGGCGAGCGCGGCGACGAATGCGGCAAGGAGAATCGACGCGGCGACGATGCCGGACGCGGCAAGCGGATTGCGGCGGGCGAAGAGGCGGAGCCGTCGGAAGAGCGACGGCGGGTTTGCCGCGACGGGCCTGTGAGCAAGGAAGCGGCGAAGGTCGTCAAGCATCGCGTCCATGCCCGCGTAGCGGCGCGCCGGGTCGGGCACCGTTGCCCTGGCGCAGATGGCGGCGAAATCGGCATCGCCGCCTGGCGCAAGTTCCCGCAAGGCCACGCCAAGGGCGTACTGGTCGCTTGCCTCCGTCGCCTTGCAGCCGTCCAGCAGTTCCGGCGCCATGTAGCGGCGCGTGCCTCCGCGTGGGAGGGTCGCGCTTGTCGCGACCGCAGCAAGCCCGAAATCGCCGAGCTTCGCCATGCCGTTCTCGCCGATGAAGATGTTGGACGGCTTCACGTCGCGGTGGATCACGCCGCAATGGTGGGCGTAGGAAAGCGCCTCGGCGATCTGGACGCCAAGACGGGCGACATCTTCGGCTGACGCGAAAAGGCTGCGGTTCGCGGTTTTGCCGCGCATGAGTTCCATCGCAAACCACGACTGGTCTTGCGCCGTGCCCGCCGCATAGACCTGGACGATGTTGGGATGGTGGAGCTGCGCGACTGTCCGCGCTTCGGCCGGGAGGGTCGCGCTTGTCGCGACCGAAGAGTTCACCACCTTGAGCGCGACTTCGCGCCCGAGCGAGAGCTGTTCCGCGAGATAGACCTTCCCCATGCCGCCGCGCCCGAGAACGTCCGTCAGCTGGAAGTCCGGGATTTCGGGCGGCACGTGGGGACACGCGCCCTCCCTCCCCAACTCGTCAAGTTCCGCCGCGAGCGAGCGCAGCGCGTCGGTCATGGCATCTTCTTGAAGCATGAGACCTCCATGAGCTTCTGCTGCAGGCGTTCAAGGGCGCGGACGTAGCGGATGGACGCCGCCTTCGGCTCGATGCCGAGCGCGGCGGCGCACGCCGAGTTGCCCATGCCGTCGAAGTGGCGAAGGATGATGATCACGCGGTCGTTTTCGGGAAGCGAGGCGACTGCGGCGCGAAGGACTGCATGGCGCTCGTCGCGGTCCACACGCGAAAGCGGAGAGGTGACATCCGCCGCGAACCGGCCCCAGTTCAACGCGCCGAGCGCACGTTCGCTGGTCGTGTCGTCTCCGACTTCGGCCTTCCTGTAGGCGTCGCGCCCGGCGGCCTGGAGGTTCTTGCGTTCGATGTCGGCGAGCGTCTGGAGAAGGACTGTCCGCAGCTTGAAGTAGATCGGCACGTCCTCGTTCTGCGCAAAGTACGGGAGACGCTTTGCCGCCGCAAGATAGACCTCCTGCATCACGTCCTCGCGGGAAAGCCGCTTGTTGAGAACTGGGTTCAGCCGCTTTTCGACAAGCGACAGGAGGCGGGCGCGGTGTTCCGCGAACGCCTCGGCAAGGCTCTGCGACGTGAACTCGTTTTTCATGCTGTTCTCTGATGCGCCGTCGTCTCTATTCCATTCCGTCAGTGATGTCGCCCGATGGCTCCGCAAGCGAGCGGAACGCGCCGCCGCGTCCGAGGATGATATGGTCGATGAGCGGGACGGAGAGGAGGTCTGCCGCCCTTACCTTGTCGCGCGTGTCACGCCGAAACACCTCTGCCGCTTCAATGTCCTTATGTGGCATCGACCAGAAGAAAACGCGCTCCAAGACAGAATCATCCGCCGAGCCTCCCGTCTTCTTGCGGGAAACAATGAAGAAAGACCGACGCGCCGCTATGGCGTTGTACCCGTCCGACTCGTCCCATTCTTCCTCATTGACGATTCCGTTTTTGCAGATGTTATACACCATTGTCTTTCTCTTGAAGTAGAACAATTACATCTGTTTTATCGTATGGCCTGTCAAAGGCGGCGGCATAACACTCTGGCAACGATTCCACGGCTGAAGCTTCTGCCTTGAACGTCATCATGCCGCCATCCAAATGATTCATGTCAAGTACTTCATCTATGTCGATACTTTCTGGACAAAATGTTGACCACAGGACATAATCGGTCATGCCGTCAGCGATATCCTTTTCAGAAAGGTTTTCGCCTATTCCTTCCTGGATTTTCAGAAACACCTGTCGGCTTTTTATCCAAGCAAGAACCGCCATGTTTACGCCTCCGCAGTTTCGGCAGTTATCGCCAAAAAATACTCTTCATCGATATCGTATTCTGCCCGAGGTGTAAGGCCGATGCTGTATTCGGCAAGTTTATCCATGAAGTCGTTGCCATCCATGAGGTCTATCTGTTTCTTGCCCGGCGCGCCCGCTTCCTCCCTCGCCGCCTTTGAGAACGAGCCTGTCGTAATCAAAACGCCTTTTTCAATGTTGTTATCTAGCGACCCTCTGAAATCACGTATCTCGCCGGCGCCAACTTGCCCTTTATAACGTTTGCATTGAAACGCCACGTTGTAACTGAATATTCCATTGAGTCGTAATTTGCCCGTGCCGTCAATGCCTCCATCGCCAGACTTCTTCGTCACATGAACATCAAGGAATCCGCACTCTCGTAAAAGCCGTTGCGCAAGCATTTCAAACGCGAAGGGATTCATGTTATGAAGAATCTCCGAAAGCGAATCGCGCCACGGGCGACGTTCCTCAATTTCAAGCGGATTATCGGCGGCATCGTTCTTTTGCGCCGCAATTGCCCCCTTTACAATGGCTTTCCTGTCGATAGAATCTTTTTTACTGGCCTCTGCACCCAATTTCGTCAACGCCCATACTCCGTTCTTGCTGCGCAGTATGAGTCCATTCTTGCGCAGATAGGTTCGTGCCCACGCCAAGTTGTATTCGAGTTCTGTTGTGACGGTACTTCCTGGATGCAATTCGTCCACGACATCATCGGGGAACTTGCGACGCTCCACAACGCCATCGTGTATCTCCTCGATCGACGCAGACCCACCGCGATTTGCGATTACTTTGAGTGTGTCAAGGAGTAGGTCTGCGTAGCCTGGTGCTTTGTGCTTTTTCTGTTGTTTCATGGTTTTAGATTCCCTTTCTGTCCATGTCCAAGAAGCAGCATTGCTTCTTCTATGGCTGCACGTTCACGTTTGAGTTCTTGCTGCAGTTCCTGTACCGTCGGAAGCGAAAGGTGGTACTTGACTGCGAACAGATTGCGCTCATGTTCGTTGAGCGTGTATTTCACGACTGCAGAATCTGCCGACGAACCAAGCACTATACCGACAGGAGGATTGTCGCCGGGGCGCATCATTTCGCGTTCATAGTAATGCTTGTATAGCTGCATCTGCCCAATGTCTTGCGGCGTGACCTTGCCGACCTTCAAATCGACAAGGAAAAAGCAACGCGCAATGTAGTTGTAGAACACAAGGTCGCAACTGTAAGTCTCATCTCCGATGTTGAGCTTCTTCTGTTCCGCCTCTAGGCAGAAGCCGCGTCCAAGTTCCATCAGGAACATCCGCATATTGTTGATGAGTGCGGCTTCAAGGTCTTTCTCTTTATACCTTGGGGTCTTTATTCCCGCAAATTCAAGTATCGCGGGGCTTCGCACAAGGTCACATGGATCTGGCTCACCACGCTTGACAAGAGATCTTGCCGCCGCTGGCGAATGGTTGCGCACAAGACGTTCATAAAATTGGGTGTCGATTTGTCGTTGAAGAATGCGAGTACTCCATTTTGCATCCGCGCATTCATTGAAGTAATAGTCTCTTGCCTCATCGCTTTCGACACGCATGAGTATTCGATAATGAGTCCAGCTCAATTCGCTACGCAGTGCGTAGCGTTTTGGGAATGTAAGGTAAAACTGCCGCATGTTGCGCAGATTAGGCACGGTGAATCCATCGCCGAATTCCATTGTGAGCCGCAAAGCAATGGAACTTATAAGTCCTTCGCCATATTTTGCCCGACTTGCCCCGCCCTGTTTCTCTACGATTTCCCTGCCAACATTCCAATACGCTTCAACCATCGCCGTATTGGCGGCGGTGTAAACAGCTGCTCGTGCCTTTGAAAGAATCGCACGAACGTTCTTGAACAACTCGTTCTCAACCGATTCCACAACCTCTATAGGAGCTTTGTTTTTCCTTTTAGCCATGGTGAACCCCCATTGTCGTTATGATACGATGGAAAAATCGCTCCAGACCGTCTCAAATTGGTTGATCTGCGAGAAGTCGGGAGGGACGCAATTCATTTCGTCCGCGCTTTCGGTTGCGACAAGTTGCACCCCACCCGCTTCTTTGCGACCCTTGCGCTTCTTCATTTCGCCGCCCCCGTTTCCTTACCCGGCACGACCTCCATGATGTCGCCGACATCGCAGTTCAGTGCCTTGCAGATGCGCTCGATCACATTCGTCGCCACACATTCTCCGTTTGACATCTTCGTGAAAGTGGAAAGGGCGACGCCCGAGACCCGATGCAAGTCGCCTCGCGTCATGTCGCGGTCAATCAATTGCTTCCACAGCTTTTTATAGCTCATTGCCATTTTCGCAACAACTCCTGACAGTCCAGTTGGATTGAGAAGCAGTATATCAAAAAGAGGCGTATCCCGAAAGGACATCGCCTCTTTTATTTTTGAGTTGTCGGTTTGTTTTTCGCCGCTGTCAATCAGGCGCGGACGGCGCTATCGTCAGTTCCCCGCCGATGGGGCTTCATCTAAACATCCACTTCCAGGCGTCGTTTTTCGAGTATGCGGCAGTTTCCGATTCGGCGTGTCCTGTCTTGTCGAGTGTTTCGAGCCTCATGCGGCCTGGCGTCTTGGCGTTGACGGCTTCGGCGAACGCCTTGACGCGAACGGCTGGGATGTAGTCGTCGTCCGCGCCGTGGTAGTCGAGGATCTCGGCCCTGATGTCCTTGGTCGCGTTCGGGTTGCCGGACGCGCCCACGACAAGGGCGCGGGCGAAGAGCGTGGGGTCGTCGTTCAGGAGACTGTAAACAAGGCCTCCGCCCATCGAGAATCCCGTGGCGAAGGTCCGCTCCGCCTTGACGCCGTGCTTCTCCATGCGGGAGCGGACGAGTTTCGGCATCCCTTCGGAAACGGGCGTCTCGCGCCCGCCGCGCCCTCTGCGGCTCTCCCCGACCATCATGTCCGGCACAAGGACGATTAGTCGGCCCGACCGGGGGAGCAGGCTCGCATGCGAGATGGCCTTTTCAATGGCGACGGGAATCTTTGCCTCGCCCCTGCCGTCCTTCACGGAATCCCGTCCGCCGAACACAACGAGCAGCGTCGCCTCGCCTTTCGCCTTGGGGTTCACGATGTATTCCTTCCACGTCAACCGCCCGCTCGACCCCTCGTCCGTGAGATATGGGGCGATTCTCCTCTTCGATTTTTCGTTGGCCTTTTTCACCTCCGCCGCCTCCTGCGCGGTGACGGGGCTGCGTCCACGTCCGACGCCATGTCGCAGAGGCGGCGCGGAAAATGCCGCCGTGCCGATGCAGATCGCAGCGGACAGCAGAAACGAGGTAATGACCATGTTCTTCATGTTGCACGTCCTTCCGTTAAGTCAGCCGCCCGCCTCTGCGACAGACGGCAGAGGGGGCGGCGAATGCGGCGTTCCCGCGTCATTTCTTCTCGCCGTTTTTCAGCCCGTTCTTGAGCCCGTATTTCAGACCCTGTTTCAGGCCGTTTTTCGCGCCATGCTTGGCGCCTTGCCTTTTGCCTCTCGTTTTGCCTTTCCTTGCTCCCTGTTTTCCGCCTGTTCCCTCGCCCTGCCTAACCTCGGCCGTGTCAGGCTGTCTGCCCTGGCCGTTGTCGGACGGAGCGGCGTATGCCGTGGCGCCCCCCGCCGCAAGCATTGCCGCCGTCATGATCTGCATGATGAGTTTGTTCATGGTGTGCTTCCCTTTCTTGTTTGTTGAGCGTCCTTGCTCTACAGGGCAAGAACGCGGCCGCCGAGAAGAATCTACACCTCTTTCGACATTATTTTCCTGTAGATTTTTCGTGAAGGCTGCGTTCTTATGGTCGGAGACACGAGAAATGGAGAACATCATGAACAACAGCAAGAAATCAATGACGGCCTTCTGCACGGCTTGGGCGGTCGCGCTGCCTGTAATGACATTCGCGGCGTCCGGCGTGATCGAGCTGGAGATACCGGGCATGAATCCTGTGACGGCAGCGGCGATTTCGGACTTCACGACGAATCCGTGCCCGGCGACGGTCGAGGCGATTCGCTCATCCGTTGCGTCCAACTACGACGGCGTGGTCGTGCGCAAGGCCGAGAAGCGCGACGAGCTGCAGGCCGAGGCTGACGGTCTCGCCGCCGACCTCGCCGACATGATCGCGACGAACGCCTCGCTTTCGGCGATAGACAGGCAACGCAGGCTCATAGAGGAACGGCAGTCGCTCGTCGACGAGATGACCGCCATCGTTGACGACATGATCGAGTTCAAGTGGTATCGCGTGGAGCAGAACGTCGTGCGCTTCACCGACAGCCGATTTGGACGCAAGCACGATGGCGATTTCCGCTACAACGAGCCGGACGCGGACGGCTTCATCCCGCTTCTTGGCGCGGCAGGCGACGTCTGCGTGGCATATACGCAAGTGACAAATGCCGCCTACGCGCTCTTCGATCCTTCACATGCGTTCGAGGCCGGCACGGAGGGGCATCCCGTCGTGGACGTCTCGTATGAAGACGCCGTGCGCTACTGCGAATGGCTTACCGACAACTCGCCCGGCTTCGCCTACAAGTATCGTCTGCCGACGCAGGAAGAGTGGGAGCTGGCGGCCGGCCACATGCCGAAGGACGCCGCGATCAACGCCGCCAATGTCGAAAGCGGCCCGACGGATGTCTATTACTACTTTGGCCTCTACGGAAGCGGGGCGCAGTCGCTGAGCGGAACGCTCGACATGTGGGGCAACGTCTGGGAATGGCTCGCCACCTCAGACGGCAACGGCATGATGAAAATCAAGGGCGGCGCTTTCGACGAAGACCGCAGCCAGTGCCGCACCGAAGAGCGAGGCAACGCCCGCGATCCTTCGCAGGGCTACCACAATGTCGGATTCCGCATCCTGCGCACGAAGAACTGGGCGGCATCCGTGTTTCAGAACGCTCAGGCGGCGGAGAGGCGCATCCCTGACTGCCGCCGACTGGCGGGAACTCGAAAAAGACCCAGACGGCGACGGCGTCCCGACATGGGGCGAATACATCTCTCTCACAGACCCTAACGACGCCAACAGCCAATTCGCGGCGACGATAGAGATTGCGGCGGACGGAACGCCCACCATCGGGTGGAACACGCAAACATACGCCTCCCGCAAGTACACAATTTTCGGAAAGGTCAACCTCTCCGACTCCGTCTGGCTTGAAGTAAACGGCAATGCATCCACATACCGATTCTTCAAGGTGGCCGTGGACTTGAAGTAGCCTACGCCCATCAACTGCACTCACGTCTCGTCCGCAGGTCTGAAAGCCTCTCATGGCCAAAGCGGAAATTCCTCTCGCATACATCAAGCCCGCCAATGTTTTCAACGCAAAGGTCGCAAAGAATTCTGACGCAAAGTCCGCAAAGACCCTTCGCGCCCTTTGCGTTCCCTCTGCGCTCTTTGCGTTAAAACATGCCCGCACACCTCGTTTCAACGCAAAGGTCGCAAAGGCTCTTGACGCAAAGTCCACAAAGACCCTTCGCGCTCTTTGCGTTCTCCTTCGCGCTTTTCCTCGCAGAATCCGCGCAAATCCGATATGACCTTTGCTCGGCGAACAACGGCCATTGACATGATTAGACATCTAATGATATAATGCGCGCCATGAACCACAACATCGGCATGTTGATATCACGGTTGAACGAGCGGTCGCACCGGTGGCTGGCCAGAGAGCTTGCGCGGGCGGGTCTCGCAGGCCTGGTGCCGTCGCACGGGGACGTTCTGGCGTTCCTGTTCCAGAAGGGCGAGGCGGCGATGCACGAGATCGCCGAGTTCGCCCACCGGACGCGCCCGACGATGACGGTCCTGGTCGACAAGCTGTCGGCCCAGGGCCTGGTCGTCCGCGAGAGGTCGGCGGCCGACACCCGCCGCGTGATCGTGCGGCTGACGGAGTCCGGCGAGGCCCTCCGTGCCGCGTTCAAGGCGATTTCGCGGCGCTATCTCGCGACGTTCTACGACGGACTCGCGCCCGACGAGGCGGAGACGCTTGAAAGGTTGTTGGAGAAGGTGCTTGCAAACCAGGAAAAACAGAAAGGAAAAACAAGATGAAGGAAATCAAGACAACGGCGGAAATCGCCAACGCGACGGCCATCGATCTCGGCCCGCTCGCAGAGCTCAAGGACTATGTGCTGGAACTTGGTCCGGGGGTGAAGATTCCGGGCAAGGTTTTCGGCGGTTCGGCGGTCAAGGCCGGCGGCGCGGACTTTTCGTACCAGGTCTTCGCGCCCGGAACCGAGGGCGGCTTCTACCATGTCCACAAGGACCACGAGGAGCTGTACTTCTTCCTTTCGGGCAAGGGCGAATACCAGGTCGATGGCGTGAACATCCCGGTGAAGGAGGGTTCGGTCGTCCGTGTCGCCCCCGCAGGCAAGCGGGCCGTCCGCAATACGGGAGACCAGCCGCTCGTGATGCTCTGCGTCCAGTACAAGGCCGCGAAACCGGGCAGCGTCAATCCGTCCGACGGCTCGATTCTCAACGAGCCCGTGAAGTGGTGACGAAAGAACTCGTAGGAACGGCTTCGGGCTGCCTGTCCATCCAGACGGCAACTCGAAGCCATACGTCATCCGGCACACGTTCCCGGCGCATGGCATCTTGCCGCATCGCCATCACAAGAGCCGGAATCGGGCTTGGAATAGTTTCCTGCAATGGGGTCAGCCAACGAGGAGTTTCATGTCGTCGTCCACCGATCCGATGCCGGCGATGCCGAAGTTCTCGACGAGCACCTTGGCGACGTTCAAAGAGAGGAACGCCGGGAGGGTAGGGCCAAGATGGATGTTCTTCACGCCAAGGTAAAGGAGCGCCAGCAGGACGATGACGGCCTTCTGCTCGTACCATGCGATGTTGAAGGCGAGCGGCAGCTTGTTGATGTCGTCAAGGCCGAAAACCTCCTTGAGCCTCAGTGCGATGAGCGCTAGCGAATACGAGTCGTTGCACTGTCCGGCATCGAGGACGCGCGGAATGCCGCCGATGTCGCCCAGATCCAGCTTGTTGTACTTGTACTTTGCGCATCCCGCCGTGAGAATCACCACATCCTTCGGCAATGCCTTGGCGAACTCGGCATAGTAGTCGCGGGACTTGTGGCGTCCATCGCAGCCCGCCATCACCACGAACTTCCTGATCGCACCCGACTTCACGGCCTCGACGACTTTCCCGGCAAGCGCGAACACCTGTTCGTGCGCGAACCCGCCCACGATCTTGCCGGATTCGATTCCCGTCGGCGGCGGACATTTCTTCGCCTGCTCGATGAGCGCGGAGAAGTCCTTTTGCTCGCCGTATTCTCCGTCGATATGGCGGCATCCTGGGAATCCCGCCGCGCCGGTCGTCCAAAGCCTGTCCTTGTAGGATGCGGCAGGCGGCACGACGCAGTTCGTCGTCATCAGGATCGGGCCGTTGAACTTCTCGAACTCCTCCTTCTGCTTCCACCACGCGTTCCCGTAGTTGCCTGCGAAGTGCGGATACTTCTTGAAGGCCGGATAGTAGTGGGACGGAAGCATCTCAGAATGTGTATAGACATCGATGCCCGCCCCAGCCGTCTGCTCAAGCAGCATCTCAAGGTCTCGCAGATCGTGGCCTGAAATCAAAATGCCGGGATTCGCGCGAACGCCGATATCGACCTCCGTGATCTCTGGGTTGCCGTAGGCGGATGTGTTTGCCTTGTCGAGGAGCGCCATTCCCGCGACGCCGAACTTGCCGGTTTCAAGGGCAAGAGCGATGAGATCGTTTACCGAAAGCGAATCGTCAAGCGTCGCCGCCAACGCGCGTTGGATGAACGCATCGACATCCTCGTCATCCTGCATGAGCGCATTCGCGTGTTTTGAGTAGGCGGCAAGCCCCTTAAGACCGTAGGTAATCAACTCGCGCAAAGAGCGGATATCCTCGTCGGTGGTCGCGAGAACGCCGACCATATCCTTTGTGCTCTTTGTGTCCTTTGTGGCTAATTTGCCCCGCATGGTCTTCGTCTTGGCTATCGCGGCCTTGATTGCATCGGCGTCGAAATTCGCGTTCGTGATGGTGATGAAGAGATTGACCGTCACGAGGTGGTTGATATCCTTGTCGACCGGCTTGCCATCCTTACGCAACGCTGTCGTGACTTGCGAGAGACGCTTCGTCTCATAGACCAGTTCATCCTGCAACGCAGCGACGTCAGCCGTCTTGCCGCACACGCCGCATACCGTGCAGCCCTTGTTTCCTACAGTCTCCTGGCATTGCCAGCAAAACATCTTCTGTTCGTTCATTTTCAAATTCTCCTGTTTGAAGTGATGAAATTCTGCGCGTTATTCCGTTTCCCTTATTGCGGCCACGGGGCATCCCTCGATAGCCTGCTTTACCGACTCGCCGTTTGCATCGGTCGTGTCCGAGACGGCCTCCGCCTTGCCGTCCGCGTTCATTGCGAACACGTCAGGCGCGATGCTGGTGCAAAGGCCGCAGCCTATGCACAGTTCATGGTCAACATACGCTCTCATCTTGATTCTCCTTATCTTATGTCAATCCAATGTCAGCAGCAAGGCCATCTTGAACGGCTTTTCGGCGCGGACCCAATGTGCGCCGTTCTTGGCGAACGCGAAGTTCTCCCCCGCCTTGATGGCATGTTCCTTGCCCTCGTAGCCGATCACGCCTTCGCCGTCGAGCGCGAAGATCAGCGCCTCGCCCGGCGCGGCGTGTTCGCTCAAACCCGTGCCGGCGGCAAAACTCATCAATACGAACTTCAACTTCGGCTCATTGATGATGTCCTTGTTGACGATGCGCCCCTCCGCATAGGGAAGAACATCCTTGAGAGCGAATGCCTCGCCCGGATTCACCTTCATTTTGTGTTCCTTTCCTGTTTCGATTTCCGTATAGACGATGCCCGCCTCGGTCTTGACGCCCACCGGCTGGCCGACAGGCGTGACGAAAGCATCTCCCTTTGCGACCTTCGTGTTCTTTTCGCCTAAAACCTCTCCCTCGCCGTCCATGACTATCCACAGTTTATGGTAGTCGTAGGTTTCGGGACTGATGTCCGTTCCTGCCGCGAGGGCGAAATGGGAGATTCGCCGCCCAGCGACTTCGGCAACGGCCTTCGAGACCGTGCAGCCGTCGACCGGCGCATTCTCCGCCGCTATCGAGAAAAGCGCTCCCTTGCGTTCGTTCATGGCGTCTCCTTCACGAATCGATGATCCATCCGACGGCTCGATTCTCAACGAGCCCGTGAAATGGTGACGAAAAAACTCGTAGGAACGGTTTCGGGTTGCCTGTCCATCCAGACGGCAACTCGAAGCCGTACGTCATCCGGCACACGTTCCCGGCGCATGGTATCTTGCCGCATCACCATCACAAAAGCCGGAATCGGGGCTTGAAATGGGCTCGTTCCTTTCATTTCAGTTTCGCGATTTGGATTGTTGTCAGGTCATCGCGTTTGGCGTTTGGCGTTTCGCGGCTGCAAATTTCTTGATCTTCTCGCCAAGTTCGCGGACGGATTCACCGTTGCCAAAGCGCCTCTGATGCCATGTTGTATAATCCTCCGGAGAACGACTCATCATCACGACAAACCGTTCTGTGTCAAGATAACCGAAGTGGTCAACAAGAACGTTGAAACATTCGGCTCGAAGTTGGTTGTCTGGAATCATTGTCATGATTGGTCCTCCATCACAAAATCAACGGGGTTGACAATTCGCATCCCGCCTAACTCATGTAACTTCTTCGTTATTCCTCTGTCCGTAGTCAGAAACCAGTCACAGGAAGCCGCCTCAAACATATTCCACCGCCCCACTTTTCATCATCGTCTGTACTCGCACCTTGGCCACGGTTTCAAGATGAATGCGCAAATCCGTCTGCGGCCGATTCATACCTCACGTCCCGTTCCAGGGCCTAACTCCCTTGTTAAACTAAGATAAATATAGCATTTTTACCCAGAGAGGTCAATGGGGAACTTCGGCAAAACAGATAAAAACGAACAAAAAAATACGGAAAACCGTCACGCGCTTCCATCTGTGTGTAGATCTTTCGCGAATGCTGCGTTCTTATGGCCAGAGACACGAGAAATGGAGAACATCATGAACAACAGCAAGAAATCAATGACGGCCTTCTGCACGGCTTGGGCGGTCGCGCTGCCTGTAATGACATTCGCGGCGTCCGGCGTGATCGAGCTGGAGATACCGGGCATGAACCCTGTGAGGGCATTCACGTCTCGTCCGCAGGTCTGAAAGCCTCTCATGGCCAAAGCGGAAATTCCTCTCGCATGCATCAAGCCCGCCAATGTTTTCAACGCAAAGGTCGAAAAGAATTCTGACGCAAAGGCCGCAAAGACCCTTCGCGCGCTTTGCGTTTCCTCTGCGTTCTTTGCGTTACAACATACCCGCACCCCTCTTCTTCAACGCAAAGGTCGTCCGACGGCTCGATTCTCAACGAGCCCGTGAAGTGGTGAAGAAAGAACTCGTAGGAACGGCTTCGGGTTGCCTGTCCATCCAGACGGCAACTCGAAGCCATACGTCATCCGGCACACGTTCCCGGCATCTTGCCGCATCACCATCACAAGAGCCGAAATCGGTCTTGGAATGGGCCCGTTCCTTTCTGGAATGATTCATCCACTTCCCTGAAGCAGGCGCCGCTCTAGGTCCGGGGAGCTGCCGCTCGGTCTCGTGCGTTCAGGTTTGCGCTTCTTTTACGGGACAATCAGCCGCTTGACGACTTTTCTCGGTCTGCCCGTGATGTGGCGCACCTTCTCCTCGCGAGAGAGGTAGCGGATCCCCTGCTCCAGCGTCATCGTCTTCGAGCCGATCCGATTGGCCTGAACGGCTACGCAGCATTCGACGAACGCAATCAGCCACGAGACGAGGATTGCCATCAAGTCCTCGGAATAGGTAGTTATCAACAGTTTCCTGCAATGGGGTCAGACCCATAGATCTCGTAAGACTATCTCTCAAGAAAGACAAATTGCAGCCGTCGATTTTGAACGTCGTATGTGCAGTATGTACCGCACGGGCCTTCGCGTGGCAACCCGACGCTTCCGACATTGACCACATAGCGTGCGCCGACAGAAACGGTGCAGTTTTTCGGTCCGACCTCCTTTAGCCCGCGCAAGCCTCGCGCCATGTCTTCCTCGTCGAAGCAACGGGCAAGCTCCGCATCCTCCGCCGAGATTTTCATAAGCGACGGGATGTGCGTGTGCCCCACAAACAAGACCGGCTCCGACCGGCACAATAGCGACGGACGGGCGCTCTTGGGATCGAAGATGTAACGCCACTCTTTCGGCGAAGTGAAGTCTCCGTGCGTACAGGCGAAGGCAGGGCAGCACCAGATATGAGGCCGCGCCATCAGCCACGCCATCTGTCCGAACGTGAGCAACCGTCGCGTCGCCACATCGACATCGAAATTCCTGTTCTCCGCGACGGCGTCCAAGTCTTCCATTTCGCAGCATGCGCTGTCGTGGTTGCCCATGAGGCACATATCCACATTCAACATCGCGTACTCGACGCACTCCTTTGACTGCTTGCCGTAGCCCGTGAGGTCGCCAAGGCAGATGATCTTCTTGCACTTCCGCTTCTTCGCATCGGCCACGGCCCGCTTGAACGCCTCAAGGTTGCCGTGTATGTCGCTCATGATCGCGTATTTCATCTCAAGACTCCTTTGCAAGTGGATACACAGCCCGATTCATCCCTGGAGATGATGACGAACGTCCGCTCTTCGCCCTGTGCGCCAATTTCGGCAATCTTTATTGCCATCACCTCGCCCACGACCTTGCCCTCAAGCATGCCCATCGTCCAGTCCCTTCAATTTATGTTCTGCGTCAAGAAATGCTTCGCGCAGAAAAGGATCAAGATGTTGCAGCGCCTGCATGCATATTTTATCAGGAACACCGTAGTAGGCGCCGGCGACGCTTCCAGCGATCGCGGCAATCGTGTCGGCGTCGCCGCCAAGCGAGATGGCGTTGCGAATCGCATCCACGAAAGACGTTGACTCGAAGAACGATGCCATCGCCTGTGGAACGGATCCCTGGCACGACACATCAAACCTATATGCGGGCCGAATCTCATCAAGAGTGAAATCAATCCTGTAGAAATGATCTTCAAGATATTGGCGTATCTCGTCCTTTGTCTTTCCAGTCCTCGCGAGATAGATACAAACCGAAGTGGCAGCTGCACCCTTCAATCCTTCGGGGTGGTCATGCGTCACTGCTGTTACGGTGTCGGACAACGCAACGGCTTCCTCAATAGAATTTGCCGCCCAGCCGCAGGCGCTGACACGCATGGCCGATCCATTGCCCCAACTGTTGTAGGGCCGCGGATCGTCCGACTCCAGCCATCGTTTGAACTTTCCGCCATAGCCTGCATGAGGGAAACGTCTTCCGAATTCCTGCATTCGCCTGATGGCATGGTCATGAAGTTCGCCTCCGTCGGACTTCCAGTCCGCAAGCGCCGCCGCAATGGCGACAGTCATTACGCTGTCGTCGGTAAAAGAGCATTTCTTTGGCGGAAATAGCTCAAAGTCCTTCGACTTCATGTACACCCATTCAAAGCGAGACCCTATAATGTCTCCAGCGATTGCGCCTATCATTGTTCGTCCTCCTTTACCGATTCAGCATCCGCGGTTTGTGGCGTATTGAATTCCGAGTTCGTCCGCCACCTCCAGGTATGTATCAAACTCCCTGTCGGAATAGCAGCAAAATCGAACAAGAATATCCGATTCATGCTCTTTAAGCCATTCTGCCACGGTTGCAATCGCAATTCTGGTGGCAGACTTGAGTGGATATCTGTAGACGCCCACGGATATGCAGCAGAACGCGATGGAGCGGCAATTGTATTCCGTCGCCTCGTCAAGGCAGTTCCGATAGCAGTTCGCTAGAATCTCCGGCTCGTTGAACTTGCCTTCGTGCCATATTGGTCCAACGGTATGGATGATGTGCTTCGCGGGTAGATTGAATCCTGGCGATTCTATTGCCTCTCCCGGCTGGCAAGTGCATCCGAGATCGTGGAAATACCAATAAAGCTCAGGACCGGCGGCATCGTGGATCGCGCCATCAACTCCTCCGCCTCCAAGAAGCGTGACGTTCGCAGCGTTTACTATCGCGTCGCAATCTTGAAATACGACGCTATCGTGGAAAATTTCAATTCTCATGAGCACGACTCCGTTTTATGGTTTTGATGAAATTGGAACCGACAACAAGTCCCTCCATAAATAGCCGAGTTGTCAAGCCCCTGCGGCACTACGTGCCGCTCGCGCGCGCTCATGCGTGCGTACGTGCGTATTCCTTTATCTTATCCACCACGGACGACACAATTTACGCAAATGTTTTGTCACTTGTCTGGCAATAACTCAAGAAACGCTTTACACTCTTCCTGCATTTTGGTTTCCGACTCAAAAACACCCAGTTTAAGTGCCTCTTCAAACGATATAATTGTCGCAGCAAGATATGCGCCTTCTACATATCCTGACAGGCGGAGTTCGTCTTCCAACGATAAAATATTGTCATTTTTCGGGATTTCTTTCAACCGAGCTTTAATCTGGTTATAGACATTAAATAAATGCTTTTTGTAATCGGCGAATCGTATCTTATGCGCTTCAAGGATGCGAACGCACTCATTCTTACGAGCATCTGCAACCACTTTTTCGGCACGTTCTTTTCGCTTTTGATCAAAAGCGTTTCTCGGTTCCATTTTCGAAATCTCGACAAGTTCAGAATGAGACTTACACCAGCCCGCAAAACTGTTATCTTGATCAACCTTCCTTCCTCTTGATGCCATATATGTCTCAAGGCCATTTGTCAGCGCCATGTATTCCGATTCTCGTTTCTTTTGCAGTGCAAGGCGTTCACGTTCAAATGCGACTTTCCGCTCCCGTTCGGCATGCTTTCGTTCCTCCTCCAACAACTCCGCCTTACGGCGAGCCTCGGCTTCTTCCTCGGCAATCCGCCTTGCCATTGCCTCCCGTTCTTTCAGTTCCTTAGTCGCCCGTCTTGCCACCAGCTCCTCATATGTGCTGCGCACCTTTGCATACCAAAATTCACAAAAGCCAACTGTGATAATATCGAAGAACGCATGTTTCATGCCTTTATACAACGGCCATGAGTCCGTTGGCATTATGACATTCTGCTTATATCGCGCTTCTATCCGATCTTCAAGTGTGTCGCAATCACGGTAACTAGTACATCCCGTAAGCATCAAATACGCAATCAGCACTGAACCATACCACTTCACTTAATGCCTCGCTTTCTCCTTATTACTTCCCAAGCATTGTTGATTTCCGACATTTTGGCGTTCGCTTTCTTGAGAGCGTGGTCTGGAAGCCCTCCAAGGCGATCTGGATGCCACTTCATTGCCTGATTCTTGTAAGCCTTTTTCAATTCTTCATTCGTCGCTTTCGGCGAAACATCAAGTACTTTGCATGCGAATGTAAATTCATTGTCAAGGTCATTGCAACCATCAGAATCCCTCCGTGCTCCATTATCACCACTTCTCCGGTCGGAGCGAGAGCGATCCATTCTTTTGGACTTGTTTGAGTCATACAACTTTGATGATATCCTTAAATGTTCCGGCAATTTGCTTAGAATCTCATCCTTAGACGGACTAAGTTTCCCATCGGAAACCGCGACATCCCACAACATTTCATAAAGTAGCTCTCGCTCCTGCTGGCGATTACTTTTCCAGTAGTACGTAAAAGCATAATCATAGACAGAATTGGTATCGTCTTTAGCAACCCGAAACACTTCTTTACAATATCGCAGATCAAGAGCGTCAAGTTTCATCATGCGGAAGAAATCTTCGACCGTCTCGATTTCGTCCTTTGATACAAAACCATCCGCCTTCGCCATTTTTGCAAGCATAGCAGCAAGACAGGCAAGAAAACATCGTCTTTGCCTCTCCTGATTGCGCCGCTTTTTGGCTTCCCTATACCCTGAAATACTTATGCCGAGATAAATCATCGAACTTATTGATGCGACGAACATGACAGCACCAAGAAAAAAACCTCCAACATCACATCCTGCACACGCGCACGCCCACGCAATGCCAAGACAAATCCAACCAATGATGGAACTCATCTTAAAAGTCCTCCATGTCTATGTCGGTTGTTGTCATGTTTCCATTAAAAACCTTGAAGAGCGTGAGCGAATGTCCTGTATTTATGTACCGGAACCTATCCCAAGACTCCTTACGCTTGAAATCTAGAACCGTATTCGCCTTTGAATAGCTCCCGCTCAAGCCGAAGCGAATCTTGTCTCCATACCACTTAGTTCCGAAGGCGTATTTGAGGGTATACGACCCATAGGCGACATTAATTTCGACATCATAGCCGGCTTTGAAAAAGAACTCCACTTCGGCTTTAGTGCGATTCTCAGTCAGCTTCACAACATACCCATCGGAGCCACTGGCCGTCTTAATCTTCAGTGGGCCGGATTTCTCGCCATCCTCATCTCTCCCACGAAAAAACGTCATTGAGTTAGGCATCGGTTGCTCAAACTCTTCCAATATCTTCTTCAACGCGGCCCGTTCCGCAGAAGGCAACTTTCTATATCTTTTACAATTTTTCGCAACCACAGATTCCAATTCGCCAGACACAATCACATATCGGCTATCGTCGCAATGTTCCAAGTATATCTGATACGCACGAACTGAATTTGACTCCCGTACATAAGATAGATCCGTACAGCGTGTTAAATCAAGAGTGTCCGGGACGGACGGAATCTCGTCACTTGTTCGTGTTGAAGATTTCTCTACATGCGTTGGTACATGCAAACCCGAAGTGTGATCAGAATACCTATTTAAACTCGATTTGGAAGAGAGAGGATCATGATAATGCGACGAGGCCGTGTAATTTGATGCAGTATCTGCTCGTTGTTGATAACTTGAAGGGCATTTTGTCGTTGCTTTCTTTTGGTCGTGGATGGCTTCTAACAATACAGCAAGCCCGCACACGCCCAAAAACACAAAAATTGAAATAATTAGGTGCTTCGTCTCGGTCGAAACAGAAAATTTCTGCTTTCGGATATCATGTCCACACAGCACACACTTGTTCCATGAAGCGACAACTGGACTATGGCACTTACTGCAAGTAACAAAAGAAATCATCATCGTATGATCTTCCTTAGTCTGGTTTCACAGTTGGAATTGCCGGAGAATCTTTGTTCTGCACTGCTCCGCGCTGTTTTGTTGATTTCATTACCGCAATCAGCACAATTATTGTCAAAATGTTGATGACCATCCAAAGTTCTCGTCCTAGTGGAAATCGGATGATTGGGTTGTAGAGAACAGCCAATCCACCCCCAAACCAAACAAGATATTTCCGCCCATCACCATAAGCAATCGCCGCCAAGAAGGCACAACCGCCGCAAATCACAATCTTAAGCAATACATAATAGCCATAGTATCGAATCGGCAACAGTGCAATGCCAAGCATCACCATCATCATTACGATAAACGATTTCGGCACGATTGATTGTTTTTCGGTCTTCATGACAAATGCTCCACTACTATGGAAATCTATGCAAACAAATCGCGCTCGTTTTCACAGAACCCTTGATTTTATTGGCTTTTTCGCTTTCCATACGGCAACTAACATTGTGGGAGGATGCATTTTTGGCTCACGGCAACCATCACTTCGCAAGGATCGAGCTTGTCCTCGTTACCGTGTCGCTCCGCTTGCGCGTCAATCGCTGACACGATTTGAAAACATAAAAAGCCTCTCTTCGTGTTTCAAGAGAGGCCGTAGGATTGCCCGAATAGGAACACAAAGAGAGGCGAACGCATTATGCGTTTCCTCTGCCAAGTGCCGCCTATTCGAAATTTCCTACGTTTCTCTTGACGACTGCTTTGCAGCATTGCAAATTGTCTATCCTCCTTGCGGAGGTCGGCGGATTTCTCCCCGCCTTATCGATTTAACTGTTTATGGGATAGTTCCTTTCTTTCCAGTTTCCACGATTTGAGATTGCTTTACAGCGCGTAACCGCCGCGTTAGCGGGGAGAGCGCGGTGCGCTCTCCAATCCAAGCGGAAGCGAGAGCCGAGCGATTTCGTCGGCGGCGAGGCCGGTGTATTTCGCGATGGTTCCAACAGCCATTCCATCGGCTTTCATCTGACGCGCGGTGTTGAGCTTGTCTTGCCGCAGTTTTTCAAGTTCGGCCTTTGCCGCGTCAAGCTTCTTCCGCTCCTCGGCAAGCTCCACTCTCGCGTCGTCAAGCTCTCCGACAAATGTCGCCTCGCGGCGCACTGCGTCCCAGTACCCTTCGTATGCCGCCATCTCCGCGTCGC
>ERZ1034962.355-NODE-355-length-23141-cov-1039.024560_pt1 | contig 23141 bp, 24 predicted proteins | sample MGYA00520696_ERZ1034962 | MGnify/ENA primary metagenome ERZ1034962 (study PRJEB33766, sample SAMN09781770) | gut metagenome | biome: gut microbiome | host: Homo sapiens | place: Madagascar | study: EMG produced TPA metagenomics assembly of the PRJNA485056 data...
TTGTGCTTGCTTCATCCATTTATCGAAAGAAGAAGGCGTAAGCTCATACTCTCGAATAATTTCTGCGCGAGGCTTACCAGCGAGATAGAGATCGACGATTTGTTGTTTGAATTCTTTTGAATAGGTTCTTCGTTGACGTCTTGACATGAAAAATCCTCCAGTGTGTTTTTTATTATTCTACACACCTTATTTTTTCTGTCTAGTCTAGTGTAGCCGATTCATCTTTCTTCCTCATCATCTGAATACCCTCTAAAAACTACTTTATCGATATCTTCGTGATTAAAAAATAAAGCATCTTGTGGATCAATTCCATTTGGATAAATCACACCAACATAATCACTAAATTTTCGCCCTTCCTCATCTTCAAAAGCTGCTCCTCTTCCAACAACCATAAGTTTTGCAGTTCCTTCTTTTAAATAAACAATTGTACCCAGTGGTAATAATTTTTCTGTCATTTTATTTTCCCTTTCTTTCTTGTTTTAATTTCTTTTTAGCAAGTTTTTTCGCTCTTCGTTTTCCATACCATTGCTCGTCTGTTACTTTCCATAAAACACGATACTGCTCTGCATATTTTACAAGATAAAAACTATTAACATACAATTTCAATGTTCCCGCACTAAATAACGTAAGAAGACCAAAGTAAATCGGTCCTGCAAACATACATATAAAACTCCACAAACTAAAACTTCCCCACATCCCTATTCTTAATATCAAAATATTAAGAATAACTATTGCAAGTGAAAAAAGCCATATTTTTTTTAGAAAATTCCACAACTTATCCATAATAATATTAAAAGAACTGTCAGTTAGCTCACCATACATTTCGGTCTTAATTTTCCTTATTCTTGAAACTAATGTTTTAACAAAGAATATCAAACCATAAATACAGATAATACTAAAGCCAAACCAACCTGTAGCTCCAAGCGTCATACCTAGAGACATGGGCATAATTGATAACATACACAGCAAAGTTATAAAAAAGAGATTCCCTATCTCAAATAATCGAGTAACTGAATAATTAGATTTAGGAAAAATATTTAATAATAATAATAATCCCCATAAAATAATTATCCAGAGAATTAAGCTTTTAAGAAAATTAAAATTACTAATCCCATAATAAATATCACCTAAATTAAATTTAACAGAATCACTATCAAATGCCGTTTCAGGCATTCCAACGCCTATTCCATAAAACCCAATACTAAAAGCAATCCAAAGGACAATATTAAAAATTCTTGAACCTATATTCTGACTACCTTCTGCTCCTGTATCATACCATTTTTTTTCTTTAAATAAATTGTATGCTATTTTATTAGACTCCTCAAAAGACGCACCAAATAATTTTTTAACCATATGCATACTTACCTCCACTAAACTCTATTCCATGTCCCTTGTGCAGCTTTTCCAATAGATTTCCCTACATCATCTATCTTATCTACTACCCAGTCTCCCCCTTTTTCAATTGCTCCATAAACTTTGTCTTTACTTTCAGGAGAGATAGCTCCCCAAACAACATTAGCAGTTCCAGCTATAAATCCTACTGCAGTAGTAACAGGAGCAATAGGACCTCCAAATGCCGCACCTGCCAAAGCCCCTTCAATTGGACCAGCGCTTTTCAATTGATTCACTCCTACATGAACTACTGATTTCCCAACTTTCTGAAAAGTATCTCCTTTTTCCTTATTTAAATTTGTAACTACATCATATCCCATCTCAAAAGCCATACCTGCCCAGCCAACTTTACCTGCTATTTTACCTACTAGTTTTGTATTTTTTAATGCCTTTCCTCCTATCTCTCCTATTTTTTTGTCACCTCTTTAGCTGGATTTGAAAAAAAAGGAGAATATTTAGTTAATGGTTTAGTATATTTAGATATCCCTTTAAAATCTTTTAATTTTTCTATTTTTTTCAAAAATTGATTAAAACTTCCATCCATCGAAGATAATAGTTTTTTTGCTGCTGGATTGTCCAAACTTCTTAAATATTTTTTGGGAACTATATACCAGTTTACACTAGACACAATATATAGTGCTTACGAGAATATCAAAAATACAATATGTTGTTGGTGGTGTAAACTGGTATATAGTTCCCTATTTTTTTATAGAGCGCCAATCCTGCATTAAGTAGTGAAAAGTGTTCTCTCCATGCAAGCCCTTTTTAAAAAATTCTTTTTTAGTAAGCTTGCCTGGTTTCATCAGTCCTAAAATTGCAAGAAATCTCTTACCTTCTGAAGAATTCTTTAAAGACTGATAGATAGCTATAAAATCTTCAAATGATATTCCAGTACGATTTGCTATTTCTAATAACTCATCTTTACTTGGTTCTGTACTTTTAATTTCAGTAAACCAACTTCCATCTACTCCTGCAGGAAGTGTGTATGTACCATCACTATTTACTTTCGTATTGTTTAATACCAATACACTTTGCATTGTAATTTTAAAGTTATTCAAACTGTTATTAAATAACCCTTGTACTTGTGACCCAAAATTTTGAAGCAATCTCAAGTCTTTTTTTAATTTCTCAATATCTTGGTCTAAACTTTCCACATAACGATTCAATTTCCCTTGAATATCAAATAAAGGTAACAATTTTTCAATATTGTTCATTTGAACTCCCCTTTATTTTTAATATGTTTATTAAAGTATTTTTCACCTAGTATATTCTTAGTATTGAAAAGATTTTTTCACTTCTCACTCTACCTTTTGTTATTCGCATACCACTCTTCTTTAGAAAACTCAAATTTTTTACGAAAATATTCAGGATTTTTTTGTAATATTTTCCCTCGAATATATAGTTCACTATCAAATAATAAAGTTGGAAGCAAGGAAATACTTAAACCTATCAGAAGAAACCCAATGCCTCCTATAAGACTATAAAGAAATGAAACCGGATTATCATTATGTGTCAAAATAAATACTGATTTAGCAGATTTATAAACAAAAGCCCCCATAATAATCACTCCTAAAACTACCGCTGGATAACGACTTAAATAATAGCCCCATTTAGAAATTTTTAAATTCTGCTCGTATTTCTTATTCAAAGTTTCCTTTATTTTAACCTCTAGAATTACTTTAATCAACAAAATAGAAAAAATAAAATATATTACTAGCGTCAATGACATTAGGAAAAAATTGGAATGGGGAAAAATATTGAATAAAAACAAGCTCCCGTATATTATCAAGCTCACTTCAAGTAAACCAACAATTATAATTTTAAATCTAAATCTGTCCAAAAATCTCGAACGATAAGTATACTTAAAGAAAAAGTAAAGTACTAGACTTATAATTAAAATTAATACTAACAGAATATTTATCAAATTAAACCTATACATATCTTCAAGAGCTACCCCACTTGAATCAAATCCCGCTACCCAAAAAAATATTGTTGGGAAAACAAAACTTCCTAAAAGAGCTATAAACTCTTTGAAGTTGTATGAAATAATGGAGTTACCATTCCTATTCATATCAGTAGCTGTTGTATGATAAGTGATATTTTTATCTATCATTTCAGATGTAACTTCAATATTAGAAATCACTGAATCTATTTTTTTCATTCTACCACCTCGGCAATCCATTATTAAAGTCATTCACATCAGGCCGTCCTTCTTGCTTTCCCCAAAAATCTTCTTTTATTTTTTTTACATTTCCTGCATTTAATAGGACTGTCGTACCTATAGTTAACCATTCATTGTTTATTTTCATACTTGAGTTTCCTTACTATTTTTTATATTTTTAAAAATATTAATTATTACTAAAAGAATCCATACAGATAAGATAGTAATCACTATTAACGGCTTAACAAGAGTTACTACAATTATTAATAAGAGACCAATGATCACCCATAGTATTGCTTCTATTTTAGAAGGGCGGTTATTTATTGGTAGCATATCAATATGGGCCTTTGTTAGATTTTTTCGTCCAGAAAATGAATAAAACCATGTTTTCTTAGCCGATAGGATACCAAGATTCAAAAAGCCAGGACTTAAAACTACGTAATTTATCAAAAACAATCCAACTATTTCATCAACTACTTGATTATCTATCGTATATAAAGTAATTTGAAAATTTCCATTTATTTGAACATTTGACTGACAAAAAACGGCAACTGGTTTATTGTTTCTCTTTATTGGATAAATATATCCTTTTGTTCCTGATGGAACACTACTTAAACTATAAAGATTTTCATTATTTTGAAAGTTAAGATCCCATTGATTTACCAAAAATAAATTATTAAATGAACTTTTTGAAATAAATTGATTCTTTGAATCATCAATATCTTGAGCATAAATTTTTTCATTTTTGGAAGATATTTTTGGTATATTAAATACTTTAAATTTCTGTCCACTCAATTCAAATTCATAATTATTCTTCTCATTTTTCGTTACTTCTATTATTGTTTCCCAATTATCAATAGGACTTTCAGCACTTATACTTTTTAATATTTGAAAATTTTTAGTATCTCCTTGGGTTTTAAGGTTTACCTGTGTAATTTTCATTACTTATCCTCCTATAGAAAGCCCTAATCCAAATGGACCTAATTTGAATTTCGCTTCTGCTTTATCAGCAGTTACACCGGCTTTAGCTGAAGCCGCAACCCCAACACCAGCACTTCCCATTACATTAAATTTTACACCAAATATTGTAAATCCAGCCTTAGCCTCTCCTTCAACAATATATGCATCTGCGCCAACCTCTGCCTGTACTCCAAAGTGACTCTTGCCATTTTTGTCAGTAAATTGTCCTAAACCAAGACTCGCTTTAGCATCAGCAGTATAACTTGAGCCAGAAACAGAACCATGTGCATTAAATTGATCATTCCCTAGTTGCCCATGAGCCTCTGCTTTAGCAGCTACAAAAATCTCACGTGACAATTTATTGAAAATCGCGCCACGTTTAGCATCTGATTCACCTTTTTTATTTTTAATTTTGCTCCATTTATTATGTCCTGACATGCAAAATTCCTCCCTATTCCTTGCTGTTATATCACATTCCGCCACAAAAAAACAGAACATCATCGAGTTTTCTCAGATTAACGTCCTGCTTGATAAATAATCTATAATCTATAAATTAAAGAGCCATATTAATTAAAGGATTTTTGATACGTTGAAATCACTTTGTTGCTTTTGAGTAAAGCTCAGCAACTTTTTCCCAATTAATAACGTCAAAGAAAGCTTTGATGTAATCTGGGCGAACGTTGCGATACTTGAGATAGTAAGCGTGTTCCCAAACGTCAAGTGCCAAAATTGGTGCTTTTCCTTGTGAAATTGGTGTGTCTTGATTAGCTGTCGAGAGCACTTCAAGTTTGCCATTTTCATTCACCACAAGCCAAGCCCAACCTGACCCAAAGCGAGTTGTCGCAGCTTGCGTGAAAACAGCTTTGAATTCGTCAAATGAGCCAAAAGCTTCCTCAATCGCAGCCAACACTTGCGCTGTTGGTTCTTGTTTTTCAGGCGATAACAATTCCCAGAAAAGGGCGTGATTCAAATGCCCACCACCGTTATTAATCACCGCTTGACGGATATCTGCTGGAATACTGTCAACATCTGCCAACAAAGCTTCCAAATCCTCTCCAATTTCTGGATGCTTTTCAAGCGCCGCATTTACATTTGCCACATAAGTAGCGTGATGTTTATCATGGTGAATTGTCATTGTTTCTGTATCAATATAAGGCTCAAGAGCGTCATATGCATAAGGTAGTTTTGGTAAAATAATAGCCATGCTAATTACCTCTTTCATTTTTGTACCTTTATTTTATAGGAAAATAGCAGAGCTAGCAAATTATTTGACCACTTTTTTCAAGGCATGATTAGTGATGTTCATGAGCGATTTTTAAGATAGCAATATCAAATAAATAAGCCTTATCATATGTCCCCGTTTTAATGGCATAATCCGTTTCAATCAATACCGCCAGAGCTTTTTTCAAGAACGGCATTGAAAGCGTACGAGAGTCACGCAAAGCAAACTTAACTTGATAAGGATTGACACGACGTCCAAGATAATCTGACAGCACCGTTACAGTTTGCTGCTCATTTTTACCTTGACTGGCTAAAATGCTGACTTGCAAGAACATGCGAAACTGCCCTAACAGAATCGCAATCAATTTGATTTCATCCTCACCTTGCAAACGCAAATCACGAATCAGCTCGCGCGCCTCATCGATTTTGCCATTCAAAACAAACTGCGTCAAGTCGAAAATATTATCCTGAAGCGTTTTGGGAATGGCTTGATTAATATCATCTGCCGTGATATGACCATCTTTTTTATAAGATTTCAAAAAAGCAATGTTTTTCAAAATCTCACTGAAATCATAATTGGATTTCAAAAGCAAAGCCTCAAAAACACCTGAATCAAAGGTCAGATTTTCTTTGTGAGCCAATTTTTGGAAATACGTTTTTAGCTCTGCTTCTTTTAATTCACTCGCTTCAAAAATCTGTGCATCACGTTTAAGAATTTTCACCAAGCGACGTTTGCCGTCTAATTTCCCTGGTGCAAAAATAATCAAGCGCGTCGTATCCAAGGGATTTTCCAAATATGCCTCAAAACGTTTGAGTGCCTTATCATCCAAATAAGACTTCTTAGCTGTCGTGATGTCGAGCAAATTATCAAAAATAACCACCTTTTGATCAGCAAAAAATGGCAGACTTTCAAGATCCATTTCCGCATCTTGATAATCAACCTCAGCCATATCAAAATAAGAATAAATCAAGTCATCCTTATCATAACCAACACGTGCCATCATACGCTCTTTCAGCTGAGAAAATTGTCCCAAGTCCTCACCTGTCACCACCGTAATCAAACTAAGATTTTCTTTTCGTAATTTATCAATTTCTTCGATTGCAATCATAAAGATATTATAACAAAAAACCATGAGAAAAACTCATGGTTTTAATCTGAAGAAAAAATCTTTTCAATTCCCCTACCTTACTGTTTCGATTTTCCAGTGGTTTAATCCTCTAAAGCGGATAGCGCCTTGTTCGTCTGTGCGGTAAATGGTCATGTTTTGAACTCGGAAGCGTTCAAGTGTTTCTTGGTGAGGATGTTTGTAGCGGTTATTTTGCCCTGCGGAAATCAAAGCAATTTGCGGTGAAATGTGAGCGAGAAATTCTGAGCTTGATGACCCTTTTGAACCATGATGCCCTGCTTTTAAGACATCAACCGGCAGATTGGGATAAGTTGCTATCAACTCTTGCTCGCCTTCTTCTTCCAAATCTCCTGTAAACAAGAAATTCTTACCCAAAAGATTCCCATAAAGCACCACCGAGTCATTGTTACCACCATCACCAGTCTGGCTCGGATAAAGCACTTGCAGGTGACTTCCCATAATTGGCAAAACATCACCAGCTGTTACCACGCGCACCTTGGTTTTCATGGCTTGTAATTTCGCCACAAAATCTGGCTTTGTCAAACTTCCCTGACTAACCAGAATTTCACCAATTTTCACCTGCTTTGCCACCTCCAGCATATCTCCCATGTGGTCAGTATCTGTGTGCGTCAGAACTAACTGGTCAATTTTTCCAACGCCACGACTGTTGAGATAAGGAATCAACGTTCGCTCCGCATTGCTATCCGTCAGCCGCTCCTGCCATGCGTTCTTCTCACTAAAACTCACCTTTCCGCCCACATCAATTAGCAGCGTATGCCCCTTAACATCACGCACAAAAATACTATCTCCCTGCCCAATATCAACCACCGTCACCTCGTTTTCTAGCGGATGCTTGATTTGAAAAAATAGCAGAGCTACTAAGCTGACAAGAAAAATTGCCATTTTCTTTCGTCGCCAGCAATCATAAAGCACGCCTAACGTTAAAAATAGTAGCACCAAGATACCAAGACTTGGTTTACCAAACACAATCGGACCGCCCAAAATTGCCTTAGTGTTCTTGATAACAGTTTCCAAGAAAACAAAACAACCATTAAAACAAGTCAGTTTAACCAAGGGCGATAAAATAAAAATGATTGATAGCATTGGCAACATAATAGTGTCAAATGCCACAGAAAAAATTGCTGTCAATAAGACAGATAACGGTTGAAACACAGCAAAAAAATGAATTAACAAGGGCAAACTGGCTAATGAAATCGTCAAACTTTCCGCAATGATTTTCTGATAGCGACTAATGTCATCAAAGTTAATAAAACTGAGAATAAAAGCGTAAGTAAACGAAAGAACGCCTCCCGTCGTCAGTAGAAAATTTGGCATAACTATGAAAAGAACAAACAAAGTTAAAGCTAAGTTATCTAATTTTTTAATACCAAGATTTGTAAAAGCAGACTGAATTAAACTCCGAATCACCGAAACAGAAAAGCCAGTCAGCCCCGCATAAACAATCGAAAATGGAATTTGTAGTATGTCCACATAATCTCGGCGTAACCCAAGACGTAGAAATAAAAAGCGGAATGCCCCCACAAAAAAGCCGACCTGCATGCCTGAAAGAGCAAAGAGGTGAATAATTCCTAAACTCGTGTAAACATCACTCATCTCATCAAACGATTTATCCAGATAACCAAACAAAAGCCCAGTCATATAATGTTGCATAGGAGCAGGAAAATGTTGCTGAATACTAACAATAGCCTTTCGTCGAACATCATGTAGCTTCTCCCACAAAGTCATCTTATGAACAAGTTCAACATTGTTAATCGCCGACAAATTTGCCACACGATAAATGCCTTCATGTTTAAGGTAAGTACGATAATCAAAACCACCAAAATTCCGCTGGGGCGTTGCTTCTTCCAAGTCCATATCACCAGATAAAACAACCGTTTGATTTAATGTCTTAAAAAAATGCTGTTCTTTCTCCGATTTCAAGGTATAAAAAATCTGATAAGTCCGCCCAGCTTCCTTACCTCGAAAGGACAGCAAATCCCCATTGACCGAAATCGTGTCAGGAATCATCTGGATTTTTGTTAAATGAGCTGGTGCTGCTTGATAAGCCTGCTCTGTCTGATTAGACTTAGTCAGAAAAAATACCGCAAAACAGCTTAAACACAAGCAAACTTGACACCAAGCCTTCCAACCATACTGTTGCCATAAAAACACCAAGGCTAGCAAGAGAAACATCAAACACCCAATCACTTTTGAAAGGCAAAAATAATAGAGCAAAATGAGCAAAAAAGCTAATTGAATTGGCTTAATGGGAAAATATTTAATCAACGGTCACCTCAGATTTTAGCTTTTCTAGTGTTTTTTCTCCGATACCAGACACATTCGCCAAGTCATCAACTGATGAAAAACCACCATTGGCATCACGGTAGTCAATAATGTCTTGGGCACGTTTGGCGCCAATGCCAGAAATCGTCTGGAGTTCCGCCAAAGTTGCAGTATTAAGATTGATTTTATCTGAACTTTCTTCCTGTTGAGTACTGCCATTTGCTTGTGAATTAGTCGTTGTAGGAGCAACATTTTCACCGACTCTTGCCACATAAATCACCGCTTCATCGGTTACTTTTTCAGCCAAATTCACCGACTTCTTATCAGCATCTTCTGTAAAACCACCTGCTAATTTGACCACATCTGTCACACGGCTACCGCTTGAAAGCTCATAAACACCCTCATTTTTCACAGCGCCTTTGATATCTACAAACACTTTTTGAGTTTCAGTTTGCGAACTTGAACGTTCTGTTTTTAAATCTCTTGCGCTGCTACTTGCCGAAAAAGTTGTGCTTAGGGCAGTTAGGTCACTTTGCGCATCCACTGTTGTCTTTGTCACATTTGACCAAGCAAAAAATCCGATTAACATGACAAGTATTGTTCCCAACACCGCTGCCAATGTTTTGTTCTCCAAAAGTTTTTCTTTTATTTCTTCAATCATCTCACTACCTCACTTTTGACATAAAAAATAGACTCATACGAGCCTTTACTTATTTATTCGAAAAAGCCCAGCAAAATCGCTGAGCTTTTAGTTTTTATTTCATTTTACGGTGCTTATCTGGATCCCAAACAAAGCTTGCAATGTAGCTAAAGAGCAATGTCAACAGAACAACGATAATCGCCACAAGTCCAAGAGGAATACGGTAAATGTAAGTTAATGGATTTGGTTTCTTGTTGGTATGATAAGTCGCATTTTCAGCATCTAAACGGTCAAATTCTGTTTGAATACGGTTTGCCACTTCTTCAATCCCCTCGTCATTCATGCGTTTGATGTCAGAAATGTCAACTGGATTACCAAAGTTCATATCCACACGTTCTCCAGTCAAAAGCCCTTTTAATTCCATTGGTCCTGCATAAACGACTGGCATAATCTTAACCTTTGCCATTTTAGCAATAACAGCAACCCCACCTTTAACATCGGTTGAATGACGGCTACCACTTGGGAACATCACAAGTGAACGATTGCTTTTCTTCAACATGTTAATAGGGTATTTAAGAGCTTTTTGCCCTGTATTTTCACGGTCAATCGGAAAGGCACCACACATACGAATCCACCAATCAAAAATACGATTCGTAAACAATTCTTTCTTCGCCATGAAAATAAATTCTTTCGGACGAGCAGCAAATGCCATATAAACTGGATCCCACCAAGTACGGTGCGGAGCAACCAAGATATAATTCTCATCCTTGCTTAAAATTTTGTCCTCATTATGATAGTGAGCATTTCCATTGATAATCCAAAGTAGAAAAACCACTAATCCTCGTAAATAAGTATAAAACACAGATTTACTCCTTTTTCTTCAATCATTCTTTAACATTGTACCATGCTTAAGCCGAAAAATCATTACCTAACTAGTGAGAAAAGCTAAAATTTGCTATAATAAATGTCATGGTTAAATCAATTTTAAAAGCTGGCGAACGTATTGATCAGCTCTTTTCGACAGATGTCAAAATTATTCAAAATAAAGATGTGTTCAGCTATTCTATCGATAGTGTCTTGCTGTCACGTTTTCCAAAAATCCCTTCACGTGGCTTGATTGTTGACCTTTGTTCTGGAAATGGTGCCGTAGGACTTTTTGCTAGCACACGCACCAAAGCACCAATTATCGAGGTAGAATTGCAAGAACGTTTGGCAAATATGGCAGAGCGTTCAATCCAGCTCAATCAACTAGAAAACCAAGTTCAGATGATTAATGACGATTTGAAAAATCTGCTCAATCACGTGCCACGTTCTGGTGTTGATTTGATTCTGTGTAACCCACCCTATTTCAAGGTTTCAGAAACATCAAAGAAAAATCTTTCTGAACACTACCTTCTTGCTAGACATGAAATTGCTACCAATTTAGAAGAAATTTGTGAAGTAGCCAGACACGCGCTCAAATCAAACGGACGACTAGCTATGGTACATCGACCAGACCGTTTCTTAGACATCATTGATACCATGAGACAATACAATCTAGCGCCAAAACGTATCCAATTTGTTTATCCTAAAATGGGCAAAGATGCTAATATGCTTTTGATTGAAGCGATTAAAGACGGCTCTACTGACGGGCTAAAAATTCTCCCACCACTCTTTGTTCACAAAGAAAACGGTGACTATACGGACGATATTTTTGAAATTTATTATGGAAAAAACGGAAGAAAAAACTAAAAAAGCTTATATGTATGTTGTCGAATGTGCTGATGGCACACTCTACACAGGCTACACAACCAATGTTGAAAAGCGTATCAAAACGCATAATAGCGGCAAAGGTGCAAAGTACACTAGAAGCCGCCTACCAGTCAAACTCATCTACCAAGAAAGCTTTGACAGCAAAGAAGCCGCCATGTCCGCCGAAAGCTACTTCAAACAAAAAACGCGACAACAAAAACTGGAATATATAGAGGAACACCAATAGAAACCCAAAAACGCACCCTGCTCAAGCAGAGTGCGTTTTACTATTATCTTTCCCCTTTATTACGGATAACAAATCCATTTTTCTTCTCGCTTGATGTGCGGTGTGGGCGTTTGTTATCTTTATTTTGGAAATCACGTTTGTTCTTAGATGATGTGCGTTTGAAATCGCGGTAGCCGTTGTCACGGTCATCACGTTTGCGATCACGTCCGCCACGGCGGTTATCACGTCCACGGCCACCTTTACGGTTGTTAAAGCCACCACCTGAAGGTTTGAATGGCAATGGTTTTTCACGCGCAATTTCAACTTTCGGAAGAGTTTCAGGGTCTTTAAAGGTTAAGCTCAAGATGTAAAGTGCCAACTCCTCTGGTGTGAATTCAGCAGCCAATTTAACCGCATCTCCTTTGAATTTATCAAAGCTGTTACGGACTTTTTCGTCAGCAAAGTCACGTTCAATTTTCTTAAGAGCAACTTTTTTCTTAGCTTTGAAGGCTTCATCAGCAGTTGCTGGTTTCAAACCTTTCATACGTTTTTTCGTCAATTTTTCAATAATTGACAAATAACCCATTTCATTTGGTGCAACAAAAGTAATAGATTGACCATGTTTACCAGCACGTCCAGTACGTCCGATACGGTGTACATAGCTTTCTGGATCTTGAGGAATATCGTAGTTATAAACGTGTGTAACACCTGAAATATCAAGACCACGAGCAGCTACGTCAGTTGCAACCAAGATATCGATGTTATCATTTTTGAAATCACGTAAGACACGAAGACGTTTGCCTTGGTCAAGATCACCGTGAATGCCTTCAGCACGGTAACCACGCAATTTCAAACCACGTGTCAATTCATCAACACGACGTTTTGTACGTCCAAAGACGATTGACAATTCTGGTTGGTCAACGTCCATCAGACGAGTCATTGTATCAAATTTATCTTGTTCTTTAACACGAATATAGTATTGATCGACAAGATCAGTTGTCAATTCTTTAGCAGCTACTTTAACGTGTTCAGGATTATGCATGAATTTAACCCCGATACGTTTGATTGCTTCAGGCATTGTAGCTGAGAAAAGAAGTGTCTGACGTGTCTCAGGCACACGTCTGATAATAGCTTCAATATCTTCCAAGAATCCCATGTTAAGCATTTCATCTGCTTCATCAAGAATCAATGTTTCTACGTGTTCAAGTTTTAAAGCTTTACGTTTAATCAAATCAAGCAAACGACCTGGTGTTCCGACAACAATATGAGCACCTGAACGAAGAGCCTTAATTTGTTTCTCAATGCTTGACCCACCGTAAACGGAACGGACTTTAACACCTTTTTCACGACCAAAACGGAACAATTCTTCTTGTCCTTGAACAGCCAATTCACGTGTTGGTGCGATAACCAAGGCTTGAACAAGATTACGATTTGTATCAATTTTGTCCAAAGTTGGCAAGCCAAAGGCTGCTGTTTTCCCTGTTCCAGTTTGCGCTTGTCCGACAACATCCTTACCTTCCAAAGCCAAAGGAATCGTTAATTCTTGGATTGGAGATGGCTCAACAAAGCCTGCTTTTTCTACGGCAGCAAGGATATTTTCCGATAAGTTAAGTTCTGTAAATTTCAAATTTTTCTCTTTCTAAAAGGCAGTGCGAAGCTGCCTTATTAAACTTTAATTTCGTTGTTTAACAACTTTTCTAGTGTAACATATTCTAGAATAAAAAGATAGGAAACAAGTCCATTTAAATCATTAACACGTTTTCATAGTGTCAATTATTTAAATATTTTGTAAAAAAGTTAATAGCGCTTTTTTTGATGTTTTTTTAAGTTTTCTTTAAGGTAAAGAAACTAAAACATAAGCATCCTAAAACTTTTCTTTTCCATAATCTCAAGGAAACAGCTCTGATTCGTCGGGGCTGTTTTTTTATGTTAATAACCAAAAAAGCCTGAGCAATGCACAGACTTTTTATTATTACATTTTTTCTTCTAGTTCAACTTCAGGGTATTTATCCGCAAACCAACGAAGTGCAAAGTCGTTTTCGAAAAGGAAAACAGGTTGATCGAAGCGGTCTTTAGCCAAAATATTTCGGCTTGATGACATGTGTTCGTCAAGATCTTCTGGTTTAATCCAACGAACAGTCTTTTTACCCATTGGAGTCATGATAACTTCAGAATTGTATTCATTTTCCATACGGTGTTTGAACACTTCAAACTGCAACTGACCAACAGCACCAAGCATGTAATCACCAGTTTGATAGTTCTTGTACAATTGGATTGCTCCTTCTTGCACCAATTGTTCGATGCCTTTGTGGAATGATTTTTGTTTCATGACGTTTTTAGCAGCAACTTTCATGAACAATTCTGGAGTGAAGGTTGGTAGTGGTTCAAATTCGAATTTATTTTTACCAACTGTCAACGTATCCCCAACTTGGTAAGTTCCTGTATCATAAACCCCGATAATATCACCTGCAACGGCATTTTCAACATTCTCACGTGATTCTGCCATGAATTGTGTCACGTTTGATAATTTCACTGATTTTTTCGTACGTGCTAAATTCACGCTCATGCCACGTTCAAATTCACCTGAAACGATACGCACGAAAGCAATACGGTCACGGTGTCGTGGGTCCATATTGGCTTGGATTTTAAAGACAAATCCTGAAAAATCTTTATCGTAAGGGTCGATTTCATTGCCTTCTGTTGTTTTATGTCCATGGGGTTCTGGCGCAAATTGTAAGAAAGTATCTAGGAAAGTTTGCACCCCAAAGTTTGTAAGGGCAGAACCGAAGAATACTGGTGTTAAATCACCAGACAAGATAGCTTCTTCTGAAAATTCATTTCCTGCTTCTTCTAACAATTCAACATCTTCCAAAACTTGTTGGTAGAACGGGTTGTTAGCAAATAATTCATCACCAGCTTCAAGTGCTGCAAAACGTTCATCCCCCTTGTAAAGTTCCAAACGTTTGTTGTACAAATCGTAAAGCCCTTCAAATGATTTTCCCATACCGATTGGCCAGTTCATTGGATAACTTGCAATACCAAGCACTTCTTCCAATTCTTCCAAAAGGTCAAGTGGTTCACGACCATCACGGTCAAGCTTGTTGATAAAAGTAAATACTGGAATATTACGGTGTTTAACAACTTCAAACAGTTTTTTCGTTTGTGCTTCGATACCTTTGGCAGAATCGACAACCATAACCGCAGCATCTACCGCCATAAGAGTACGGTAAGTATCTTCAGAGAAGTCCTCGTGCCCTGGTGTATCAAGGATATTGACACGTTTTCCAGCATAATCAAATTGCATCACTGATGAAGTAACGGAGATACCACGTTGTTTTTCGATATCCATCCAGTCAGATTTTGCGAAGTTCCCTGTTTTTTTACCTTTAACAGTACCAGCTTCACGAATTTCTCCACCAAAATAAAGTAATTGTTCTGTAATTGTCGTTTTACCAGCATCTGGGTGACTGATGATGGCAAACGTACGACGTTTTTTAATGTCATCTTGAATTGTCATTTTATTTCCTTATTAATCTTAATTATCTTCTTTATATAAACGTATCACCTAATCTTTAGTGACTACATTGGTCCACTCCTTTTCTGCCATACAAAAAATAGAGTCATGGGACTCATAACTCTATTATTATAACGAAAAGTGGGCTCTATTTCAATATTTCCCCACGGTGTTCTCCTCAGAAACCGCAAAATAATTGATTAAGAGAATACTACACATACAAAGACTGCCACCATAGTGTTCCATGATATTGATAAAGAAAGTTATCAAAAAGAACATTGTATGGATGGAATAGTGTCAGTTTTTTCCCTCTCAACTGTGCAATAATAAAAATTGGATACAGTAGAAATAGAAAAATTCCCTGACGTAACAATGAATCAATATAAAAACTATCATCGTACATCGGATACCCATTTATTTCGGTAAAAGTTGGGATATTTCGTGGCAACCACTCAACACCGAAATGCTGTAAATACGTATGTCCGATATTCAATCTTCCTGAAAACAAATGATTCAATATTGCATAAATGCTACTATCACCATTGTAGAAGTATGGAAGCCCTAGCCCCACATCAAACATCACAATCACCAGTGGAATAATCACAGAACCAGAAACCTGATACTTTAGTATAATGGTTTCAAAAAATAGCAAAGAATGATGACCCCAGCAATTAAAAATGTTGTCTTTGAATCGGTAATCGCAAAAATCAACAAAGAAACAAGCAACATGACCAGTCCTGCTCTAGCTTTACAGCTCTTTCTAACCAAGGAAAAATCAAATAACAAACCAACCAGATACATTCCCAAAGAATTTGGGTGCATAAAACCATAAGAATGCCTAATCAAATCTTTGTCAGCTCGATACATGGTCATATCAGAAATAATATGACTATTGTAAGCAAAGAGCACTAAGATTGCTACAATCAGCTTGAAGTAGAAAATCGCTGTCATCAACCGCTCATCGTCCTTATCAACACTCGCTGATAACAAAAACAAGGTAACCATGGATAAATCATCAACGTTTGTTTCCAGATAATTAGACATTGGCAATAAAATCAAGAAAGCTAGCGCAAAAATCCCTGCTAAAATCTTCTCTATCGACCAACCTGAACGCCAAAAACTCCACAAATACATGGCAAATCCGCCAATAATGGCAAGACTTGACACCAATAAGAAAAACGGTGGAGGAAACGGTTAACGTTTCAAGAACCAAGCTAGAAATAGCAAACAAAACTCAAGAAAATACAAAGCTCGATAAAGAAACCTTGCAAATGATTCTTAAGTCCTCAACACTTCCTTTAACCTTAACATCTCCACAGTAATCTATTCCTCCAGTGCTTCAACAACTTTAGATAACCGCATTGAGTTGCTACCTTTCAACAAGATTTGGTCAGCTGATTGCATTACTTTTTGAACAGTTTCAAGCATGGCATCAAATTGATCCTCGTCAGCTGTTTTCTTGAAATAATAAACTTTTCCAATTGGGAACATTTGACTAGCAAGTTGTGCCAACTCGGCAATATCTTCCCCATAGAAAATGAGTGTATCTAATGTTTCAGGTGACAAGCTCATAATCATGCGTTTATGAAACTCAACAGATTGCTCACCCAATTCTTTCATGTCAGCAAGCACAGCGATTTTTTTACCGCCCTCATTGGCAGGAATTTTAGAAAATGTCTCTAAAATCAAGCGCATTGCCGTTGGATTAGCATTGTAAACATCTGACAAAATATCAGCACCATTGGTTGCTTTTTTCCATTCCGTACGATTGCGCATTAATTTGATTGTCTCAAGAGCCTCGACAATATCGTCATCAGAAATGGCTAATAATTTACCAACATAAGCTGCCACCATGGCATTAGTCGCATTGTATTTTCCAGGCACAGGTAGGGTGATTGGACGGTCAATCACATTTGTCATAAAGGTCAACGATTCCTTACTTTCTTGCAAATCTTTCACAAAAATTTCTGCGCCATCACCAAAACGAATAACCATTTGGCTTTCAGGTAAATAAGAATCAACGATTGTGTCAGCTGGCGCAATCAAAATGCCATCTGAATCCATGCCATCAACAATTTGCAATTTACCTTCTGCGATTTTCTCACGACTACCGAAAAATTCCAAATGGGCTTCACCAATCAAAGTCACCACACCGATATGTGGTTTTGCAAGTTCTGACAACAGATGAATGTCACCCATATGATCTTGCCCCATTTCAAGGACAATTTTCTCCGTATCATCTGGCATATGAAGTGCTGTATATGGCAAACCAATTTCGTTATTGTAGTTGCCTTGTGTTTTATAAGTCTTGTATTCTGTTGATAAAACCGCAGCAATCATATCTTTGGTTGTCGTTTTACCATTTGACCCTGTCACAGCAATAACATCAACACGCTGTTTCTCAAGATAATAGCTAGCTAGCGCTTGAAAAGCCTCTAGGCAATCATCAACCCAAATGTATGGATGACCAGCTACTTCACGTTCTGAAAAAGTCGCAACAGCACCATTTTCAAAGGCAGTTTCAATAAAATCATGCCCATCACGCGCACCTTTTAATGGTAAAAATAAATCCCCTTTTTCAATCTTACGACTGTCAAATTCAATTTGTCGCAGGGGAACGTCATCAAACTCCGAAATAGTATTTTTAGCGCCAACAACCTTGGCGACTTCATGCAATGTTAATTTCATATTGAATCCTTCATTAAAAATCTAGTGTCAACGCCTTTTATTATACCACATTTTAGCAATCATGCAGGGATTTTTATGGTACAATGTAATTGCAAAGCTTGTTTTGCACAGAGTAGATGATTCGCGTTAAGTGTGTGTGAATGGGATGTTGTCACACAACGAAGCAATTTGCGCGGTGAATCATTGCATCCGCTGTTATTTTTTAACAGCTCTAGTTTTCAAATGTAAAAAGGAGCAAAAAATGAAAAACATTTTTCAAACACCAAAAATCACATCAAGGCGCCTCGTGATCCTAGCTACGCTAATTGCACTGGCTTTCATTGTTGGAAAGTTTTCTATTCCAGTCATTCCAGAACAGTTGGTCATAAGCTTTACTTTTATTGTTAATGCCATTATCGGAATGGTTGCTGGTCCTATTTGGGGATTTATTAGTTTTGCCATTCTTGATGTCGTTGATAATCTCTTAAGCGGTCAAGGAAACTTCATCATCTGGTGGACTTTGATGGAAGCTGTTCAAGGATTTTTTTATGGACTTTTCTTCTATGGAAAAGAGCTCAAATGGTCAAATAAAAAAGATTGGCTTCACGTCACTCTGGCAGTACTTGTTACCATGCTGATTAGCACTTTTATCTTCACACCACTGCTTGTTCAGATTTATTTTTACGTTCCATTTTGGGCACAATATCTAGCAGGACGCTGGTTAAAAATCTTTGAAATTCCAATTCGTATTATCATCATCATGCTTGTTGTTCCAAGGTTGCAGCGCATCCCTGAACTACGCAAGCTTGCTAATTTATAAATCAAAAACCTCAGAGAGTTATCCCATCTCTGAGGTTATTCATATCTAAAAAGCACCCCAATTGTTAGATTTATTGTCTAACTTTTGGAGTGCAGCTTCTTTTTTAAATCAAATGGCTTTCGCGTTTTTCAAACATTTCTTTAGCTAATTCAACCAATTTTTCAATCAAATCTGGGTAAGCAAGTCCCATGTTTTCCCAAAGACGTGGGTACATTGACCATTGTGTGAAACCAGGCATTGTGTTCAATTCGTTAAGGTAAACATGACAATCTTCTGTCAAGAAGAAATCACAACGTGACAAACCGCAGCCACCGATAGCACGAAAAGCTGTTGTTGCATAGTCACGCATTTCTTCCATAATGCTGCTATCGATATGCGCTGGAATATCCATAGTAATTTTATTGTCGATATATTTAGCATCGTAATCATAGAAAGCAACGTCTTTAACCACTTCACCAGGTAATGTTGTTTGCACGTCAGCATTTCCCAAAATCCCAACTTCGATTTCACGCGCATTGACACCAGTTTCGATAAGAATACGGCTATCGTATTTAAGGGCGAGGTCAATAGCTGAGCGGAGCACCTCTTCATCATCAGCTTTTGAAATTCCTACTGAAGACCCCATGTTGGCTGGTTTAATAAAGACTGGATAAGTCAATTTTTCATTTACTTCAGCAACCGCTTTTTCAAGGTCAGCCCCTTCAACATAAGTCACGTAAGCAACAAGTGGTACACCTGCAGACTCAAGAACGTGTTTTGTTGAAATTTTATCCATGGCAACACTTGATGACAAGATGTTAGTTCCAACGTAAGGCATTTTAAGAATTTCAAGGAAGCCTTGAATTGAACCGTCTTCTCCCATTGGTCCATGAAGAACAGGGAAAACAACTGCTCCTTCTTCATAAATATCACTTGGTTTAATTTTTTGACTTTCAACAACAGTAGCGTTAGTCATTAACTTTTCATCATCGGCTGGTTTGCTTGAAAATTCTTGTGTCTTAATAAAATCACCAGATTGTGTGATGAAGTAAGTTTTCACAAAGAATTTGTCATAATTAATCGCACGCATGACACTCTCAGCTGATAAAACAGATACCTCACGCTCCGCAGAACGTCCACCATAAAGTAAAACAAGCGTTTCTTTTGCCATAAACTTTAATTACCTGAACAGAAAAAAGATACCAAGTTAAGGTCACCTAATACATTTTTCAGCAAGCCGAGCATGAACCAAAAAACAACCCCAAACCCAACTCAAGTTCAATTCCTTTTCTATTACAATTTCCTACTTATCATACCACAAAAGAAGCTTCCTTTCAAACAAGTTTAAACATCAGATGATAGAAAAAGTGACAAGCAAAAAAGCAGCTTCACGCTGCTTTTCTTACATCCTACAATTCTGTTCGGTTTTCTATGGCACGAAGTAGGGTGACTTCGTCGGCATATTCGATATCTGAACCTACCGCTAATCCACGAGCCAAGCGTGTTACTTTGATTCCTGCAGGTTTTAGGACACGTGAGATATACATAGATGTTGCTTCACCATCTGCGGTGGCGTTGGTTGCAATAATAACCTCACTAACCTCACTATCCATCAAACGTGTAATCAATGACTTCAAATTAATATCATCAGGACCGACACCATTCATCGGTGAAATAAGTCCGTGTAAGACATGATAAAGTCCGTGATATTCTTGGATTTTTTCCATGGCAGAGACATCTTTTGAATCCTCAACCACCAAAATCACTGAACAATCACGTGTCTGATCATTACAAATTTGGCAAGGATCTTCATCAGTCAAATTCCCGCACACTGAACAATAAGTTAATTCACGTTTTGCAGCTAACAAGTTTTTAGCAAATTCATTTACGTCTTCGTCAGACATGCCAATCGTGTAAAAGGCCAAACGAATCGCCGTTTTAATCCCGATTCCGGGTAACTTTGTAAAACTATCAATTAGCTTTGCAATCGGTGTTGGATAAAGCATTGTTTCTCCTTTCTTCTGATAAAGTCACGAGCCGACCTTTGCCGACTCGAACTTCTTTTTTATTTATTAGCGTATGTTGACATGTACAAGTTAATAATGTCGCGCGCAATTAGTTGGTTAGGGTGATTCTCATCACTTGTTAAGTGAGGAATAATAACCGCAACCGCAATTTTAGAATCATTATTTTTTGAGTAATCATAAGCAAGAACACTCAAGTTAACTGTTGTCACTGCATTACCATTAGCGTCAATAGCATAAGTTTCGGCAGTACCTGTTTTACCAGCGATAGTGACATTTCCACGCATGTGAGTACCAGTAGCATAACCACTTGTACTATTTACCACTTGATAGAAACCTTGTTGAAGAATAGCCATTTCATCGCTTGAAATATTAACTTTGTTTAAAACATTAGTATCAATCATTTTAGACAAGTTGCCAAGTCCTGTTGTGCCATCATTATCATAGATACTATCGACAATGTGTGGCGCAACACGGTTACCACCATTTGCGACTGTTGCAGCATACTGAGCAAGTTGCATTGATGTGTAAGAATCGTACTGACCGAAGGCTTCTGTTAAAACATTACCAGGGCTGTAATCTTCTGAGAGGTAACCAGTCGTTGTTTCTGGCAAATCCATTCCAGTGCTTGTTCCTAAACCATATTCGGCATAGGTAGCACGAAGTTCTTCCATAGCTTCTTTTGTTCCAGTTGTGGCAAGTGCCATTCCAGAATAATATTCTTGCCCCATCATTTTAAGAGCTACTTGAACCATGTAAGTATTTGAAGAGTACTCAAGTGCTTGGACAGCTGTAATATTCGTTGCACCACTACCAGTGAACCAAGATTTGATGGCTGGTGAACCAGCTAGGTTTATTGATTGGTCTGCAATAACCTGATTTCCAGAAATAGCATTATTTTCCCAACCTGAACTAATTGTCGCAGCTTTCACGACTGACCCTGGAACAAAAATATCATTAATAGTACCAAGGGCATCAAGAGTAGTTGTTGACGAACCTGTTTCATGAGAAAGTCCAGCCATTGCTAAAATGGCACCTGTCTGCGGATTCAAGGCAACTGCATAAGCTCCTTCTGAATAGGTTGCATAGCCCGCAGCAATATCAGCACTATAATACTGATTTAAAATACTTTCAACACCCGCTTGGAAATCTGAATTGACCGTTAATTTCAGATTTTGCCCTGCTTTTCCTTCGCTTGTCACTTCATCTGAAACCACATTGCCATTTTTATCAGTTGTGATTTCACGAACAGTGTGTGTTCCTTGAAGGTATTCTTCATATTCTTTTTCAAGATAAGACGTTCCGACACGGTCGTTCAAAGAATAACCTTTTGCCAAGTAATCATCTGCTTCTTCTGCTGGCAGACCAGAGTCTTTCGATGAAACCGTACCAATAATTGAATCAAGGGAACTCGTTGGCGTTTCACGGTCCCAGTCAGTTGCGATTGAAATTCCTGACAATTTAGACTGATTAGCCGTGATATAAGCAATTTGTTCTTCCGTTAAGTCGCCAGTCGTCAAATTAACTGTACTAAATGTCGAAGCAGCGTTCATTTGACTAAAAATGTATACCAATTTCAATTCATCTTCAGAGTAATTAATCTCATCATCGGTCACTGCTTTTACAGCATTTGCATAGACTTTAGATTCCGTTAAATTATTACCGTAATTATCATATTTTTCTTTATCTGGCAGACTCTTAACCACTTTAGCATAAGTATCAGGATCAGCTAGATAATAGTCTTTTTTCTGACGAGTAGTAACGTTTGTCTCTGTGAAATCTACCAAAGTTGACAAAGTCTTAGCAAGTTTTTTCATTTCTTCAGCGGTAATGGTATTGCTACGTGTGAAAGTAACGACCTGCTTAACATTATTAGAAACCAATAGGTTTCCCGCCGCATCAAAAATCTGTCCACGCGGACTTGACGAAGTTACTTTGTAGGTAGTTGATGAATTCAACTTAGTGTCATAAAATGATTTATTCAAAATTTGTATCTGAGCCAATCTCAAAATGATAATTGAAAACAGGACAACAATAATTGAAAAAATCAAATAAATACGTTTTGTCATACTAGTCGGCTTTTTAACAATTTTGAACTTACGTACTTTTTTTTCAGTTGTTTCGGTTGTTTTGCTTGTCTTAGTTGTTTTTTTGACAAATCTTAATTTGCTCAATCTCTTCTTAACTGACATTCTTTCCTCACAATTAAAAGCTCTGAATTATATTTTATCACAATTTGCTTAAAAGAGAGTCACACAGCATATAAAACTTTGACCTTTTTTATTTTGAAAACTTCTCCCACCACAAAGCCCTTGAAAATAAAGAAAAAGATGAACCTTGGTTCTGTACTGACCCCAAAAAGTTGGACAAAAAATATTAGTGAAAGGATTTAGTTC
>ERZ1034962.356-NODE-356-length-23139-cov-32.736181_pt1 | contig 23139 bp, 40 predicted proteins | sample MGYA00520696_ERZ1034962 | MGnify/ENA primary metagenome ERZ1034962 (study PRJEB33766, sample SAMN09781770) | gut metagenome | biome: gut microbiome | host: Homo sapiens | place: Madagascar | study: EMG produced TPA metagenomics assembly of the PRJNA485056 data...
GCTTGAACCATTATGGGCATTGCCATACTTGCTAAAATTGTAACAGTTGCTAAACTTTGAATAATTGTCGTTTTTTTCATTCAATAAATCCTTCTTTCGCTATTCTATTTTTTATTTTTCACTATTTTTGGCTAGAAAAAAAGACCTGCAAATTCAACTTACAAGTCCCAACATTAAAAAAACTAGAATAAAGGGTCTCCTCTATTCCGTATCATATTTTTCCACCTCTTTTCTCATCCTTCTCTCAACACCTCTTACGCTGCGATCAAACAGCGACATGCCATACCTTCTTCCTTACGATAACTGATTTTTACGCGATCAAAACGTTGCATCAAACCTAAGAAACATCGTTTTTCTTCTGGCGAAAAATTCGCTATATACTTGCTTACAGATACTTGTTTTTCTTTGCTTCGTTTGATTCGTCGTAAAATATCTGATTCATATTGTCTAATTCGTTGTTGCTCGCTTAACAGATTATTTGACTGGTAAAATCCATCGATAAATAAATGGTGACAATAGTTTGTCATAGCTTCTCCTCTCCTCGTTTATTATTCTTCATCTACTACAAAATCAATAATTTCAAGCCCTACAATGTAATCACCTAACTCTTCACATGCATCTTCAACTAACAATTCGTTCCCTTCGTCATTTTTCAGGGTCATTTTGAACCACTCGTTGCCTTCGTCATCTTCAGGAAGGAATTCAAGCCCGATTGGGTTATCAGTCAATGGTTGATAATACAAATCTTCTTCGTCTAACAATAAGACACTTAAGCCTTTGCAATTCCCATCACTTCTAAACATCATAAAACCTTTGTAATCCCAACGTTGAAAAGTAACTTTAACAGTATGTTTTCCCCATCGGATATTCGGATCATAATTTTTCATTTGTTTTTCCTCTCTTCCTTAACACTCATGACGAGCCATTGATTCTCGTATGGTTATACAATCAAACGTGTTCCGTCCATTCTCATCACACTGCAACGTGGTAAATTGTGGCATGAGTACCCCTTTTTCATTCAGATAGATAGAAAAGTAATCTACACCAGATTCTTCTACTGCTCGTTCAAAATAATAAACATACTCTGTAGGAATTTCTCCAATACGAAAATTATCTGGATCAAATCCTTCTCTTTCTAGTCTTTTACGGACTTCCAAAAAATGCTCCTTTTCAGTCGTGTCAGGAAATTCCTGAATACTTTCTAATGTCAATAATTTCCCTTCAAATTGTTGACAAATTGCGTATTCTGACATAAAAACACTCCTTTTTATTTGATTATGCCGCAATCAAATATTGACGCGACATTCCTTCTTCCAATCGATAGTAAACTTTCACTCGCTCAAATCGTTTCAAAAGACCGAAAAAACAACGTTTTTCTTTAAGCGAAAAATTCGCAATATATTGACTTACTGGAAGCTTTTGATCCTTTCTCTTCTTGATCTCAGCTAAAATATCTTTCTCAAAATAGCGAATCATTTTTTGCTCTTCTTGTAAATTAAAATTCCGACTAAATCCATCCACTAAAGGTCGATAATGATAGCTTGTACTCATACAATCTCCTTTTCTCTGGGAAGAACAAGAAGTACCAGTGGCTCAAAGATTTTTTTCGCAAGAATCCATTCATTAGCTTCTTTTTGACTTTGACAGGAATGATACACACATCCAGTGTACTTCCCCATGATTTTTATCATAAGCAACAACTCCTTCTCTTAAATATTATTGAGATTCATTCTCCTTCTGTTCTTCTTCTAAAACCATTTCATGAAGGTTTAGAAGAGTATCCCATGCTTTTTCTATTCTTTCTTGATTTTTTTTATTTGGATAAAGAAGTTTACTCGTTATACTTTCTGGATACTGTGAAAGCGCGTATAAACGCCAAGTCAGAATTTGTACTCTTTTCCTAGTTACTGATCCATCGGAATTTTTAGATTCATATCTATCATAAGTAGCTAAATCATACTCAAAATCTACTTCATCAATAGTATGTTCAAAGTAACTTTGTTCACTCTGAACACGCATCCCACCCCATATTCCTAAAGAAAAGAATATGAACGCTATGCCTACTTGAATTTTTAAACGAGAGAGACACTCACTTCTCTTCATTCTTCTAAAAAATGCAGGAAACAATTTTCCCAACTCCTTACAAAAAATCACACACATCTCTACGCTGTTCGTAACTTTAACATTCGTACAACCTGTCCATTCTGAGTAGTATAGTTCGAAGGAATCGCCTGGCTTCTTGATAATTCGGCTAGTAACTGGCGATAACGTCTTTCTGACCATTTCTGTCCTCTTATTTGAAGCGAAATATATTCAGCCATCGAAATTTCCTTGCGTTTTCCAGATTCTAAAAAACAAATCAATCGTTGAATTTCCGTCATCTTGGACGCCTCCTAGTAAAAAATTTCTCTTGTTTACAAGTAAATCAAATAAAAGTTAGTGTTCGTTGTTAGGTGAAACGATAACCTGGCATGTTAGGTAAATGCTCAACCTGTGAACCACAAATCACTCGAAATGTACCAAGTATCAGAAATCCTTCTGCTAACAGATAGTTACCGAAGTAACCCTTACCTGCGCTACTTATTTCTCCGTCATTTGTCTTCACAAAATCTCCCAAAGGTTCACTACGTCTTCAGGTACTGTCCTTCCAAACACGACCGTAGATTAGACAGCGAGAATATCTACGACTAGTAAGAAAACATTCATATCTCCTTCTAAATCTTTTACACCTCCTCATTTAGAAACCAGACGGTTTTCTTACACCCGTGAACTGTGTTCTTTTTATTCAGTTTTCAAGGATCAAAGTGTTCACAAGTAAAGAGATTTACTTGCAAACAAGAAAAATCTTTTTAGGATTAGCTACGTTTTAACTTGTATGGACGAGATAGAAACAACAGGCCTTCTCGTTTCTTTTTCCGTTTCGCAATCACACAATTTCCTGCACCGACAACGGTTCGAGTAGAACGATAAAGCAAAGAAACTGGTCGGATTTTCTTTGTTTGACGATCAATAAATCGTCCGTCCCCTAAATTTGCCCAAACACTGTTGTCATAGAGCTTGATCGTGATTGCTTGCTGTTTCAGATCTTCTACTGTACAAAATTTCCCATACATTCCTTGACCTCCTTTAAATAAAAAAGTGTCAAATCATTGTTCCACTTGTTGTCGAACAATGTGGAACTCAACAAAAAAGAGAGAGACTAGCTACTACCTTCAAAGAAGTAATAACAGTCTCTCTCTTTATGCCACCATAGCCTTCCTCACAACACGAAAATAATATACGCACTGTACCTGATAAAATTAGATACACTACTCCATAAACTTTTAATAAAACTAATACAAGTATAAAAGACATGATTGTTCATTACTACAAATTTATGGTATTATTGTTCACGTTGCAGGAATCCCCTGCGGCAAAAAGGAGCAGCACCGTTACTTACTCTAACGGTCGGGGTAGAAATCGATGACCTTTGAAAGAGCGCCAACTCTTTCTTAGCGAGATTTCTAAACCACTCCTTTTTTTGTTGAGCTCTACATTGCACAGCAACAAAAAAAGTATATTTACTTTTAATTTCATTTCAATTAGGAAATTTCTAAAAAAACGATAACATATTCATTCACAATGCGCAAATAAATTTGCTATTTTTATTTTCCACATTTGAAAAAGTCGATAACAGTAGGCTTTCATCCTCCTCTACTCACAAAATGATTTACTCATGAATAAATTTGAACAGCTGCTCGATCAATTAACAAATTAAGTATGGCATATTTATTTTCGTTTGAGAACCCAAAAAAACCTGAAAAAAAACAGGGAAAATGCCTGAAATGTTTATACTAATTTTTTATTAAAGGTACTTGACAAACGAAGATAAAGCGCCTTACCCATAAAGATCTTTACAAATATAGCATATCATAAAATATTTTAGAGAACAAGCGTTCGCTTTTTTGTAATATTACAATTACGAATTATAGTTGTAATGTTCGTAACATTTTGAAATGTATTTAAAATCAATCCAGACGTTTCTTCACCTTCTTCCCCTTCTTGAATCCTACACGTTCACGATAACGGTAATAGTCATCTTGTAATTTTAACAATTCCTCATAGATCTCCCCCATACTTCGGCTAGAAGCCAAACTCAAGGCATAAATAAACGACGCAGGCAACGTCTCTACAGAACGCTCCCTTGTTACCCAACTAGCAACTGTCCCCTGATTAAACCCATAAAGTTCACAAAACTGCTCCACTGGCATACCTAAATACCGCATGAGAGTACACATACAACTTCATAGACATAAAAATCCCTCCTCCAAATAGTAAAGTATCATTACATACGTAATAATAGCATAGAACTAGCAAACAAAAGAAAGAGAAACAGCAAAAGACAAAGATACACAAACCACACACAGACATAACAAAACAGACTGAGAAAACCCCTAAAAGTATCAAAGATATATTGTAAAAGGCAATTGACGTCTTTTATTTTTTCAACCTGTATCAACTTCAAATAACCTGATTTCTTGGGCTTCTTTCTCAGGGATTAGTTGATGAATGGTGCTTGTCCATTCATCGATGGTTAGCTTAAACTGCGCAATGATCCCTTGAATAAAGGCTTCTTTTTCTTCTTTCTTTGCTTGGATCAAACTTGCGACTAACACACGTACTGAAGCAAGTAAAAGTCCGCCACCTCGTCCTTTTTTGACATGATAGAACACTTTGTGTTCTTGTTTTAAGGTGCTTAATGCACGATCCAAACTTCTTAGCGGCATGTTTAATTGTTCAGCCAATTCTTTTTTAGACAGTTTCAAATAAGGCATACGAAGATCACTTTTTTCGCTCAAATAGCGCATAATATCTTCTTGCCATTCATGTTTATGACTATATTCTCGTTGTTCACGTGGTTTCTTAAACTTCCACCAACCACGACGTTGGATAAATAACTCGTTTTCTTGAATGTCTGATGCTACCCATTCCTGGCATAATTCTAAAACAAAGTCACGATTAGCTGCTTGATAGTTGCCAGAATAGGCACTTTTGACAATCTTTCGCACTTCTCCTTCAGTCAACGGCTCGTTTAAGCGTTCGTTAAATTCAAACATGTTATACTCACAGGTTTCTTGTCCATAACCAGAAGAATAATAAGCCAAAGAGAGTGTAAAAATCACGTTATTCCGTCCTAATCGACCTTCTCCTCCGATAATATCTGCTTTTCGTAGCAACAAATCAAACCAAGGCTCATCGACTTGGCGATACTCTTTTTTCTCAGGAAAAACAATCAATTTCGCGTTTCTTTCTGCTTCAGTTTTTTTATTAGACGCCATTTTCATTGACCAATTCAACCAATCAGAAAAAGAATATTGATTTTCTAGCTCACAAAATACGATATTTTGTTGGTTTGGGAATCGAGCAATCCCAAAATGATTACATCCTACATCGATACCTGGTAATTGGTTAGCTAATTGTGTCCGAATCGTTGTAGAAATACGTTTTGCCACTTCAATAACTTTGAAATTACTCTTTTTCGTCACATAAGCAGGTGTTTTTAACACAAAGTAAACTTGATAGCCATGATCCGATTCTAAAATCATTGTTGGCATATACCCTAATTCATCTACACAAGCTAAGAAAATTTCTCCTTGATGGTTTTCTTTAGAGTCGATATCCACCACGAAAGTATTGATTTGACTAAGGTTGTTCTCCGAATGCCCTTTAACGATTGAACGATTTTCGTCTGCATAAGTCCCATAGCGATAAACGTTTGGTGTCCAATGGGTCAGTTTTGACTGATTTTCTAAAATCGCTTCTTCAGACGTGATCACCATCCCACGCCCTGCGTTCATCAATTGTTTACTGCGGTACGCAAAGACTGCACCATTCCTACTGGTATTCTCATATCCAACAGGCTTCATGGTGCTGTTTCGATATTTGTATGTACGAATGCCTTGTTTCAACAGAACTACATAGCATTGATCTAAGTTTTCCATCCTAAAATTTCCTCCGAATTGTATTGAAAAAGAGAACACATGCCAATTCTTAAAATTGTTCTGTGTTCTCTTTCAATATTCGGCTTAAATTCCCGTAAAAACCTAGAAAAATATCGCTTTATCTATTGAACTGCTCGCTCTAAATATGCTATACTTTAAGCACATTTTTAAACAATAAAGTAGTTGTGCAGACTACTTAATTATTTATTGAGACGAGCGCGAACACATGAGTATGTTTCATGTGATTCAGAAATAATTGATCCGACCAAAGTCAATTATTTCCGTCTCTCTTTTTTTATGTATTTTTTTCATTAATGACAGTATCACATTCAGAATAAAATTGTAAACCATCAAATTTAATTTTATTATACTATCTAAATTTTTTTTAGATAGTTCTTTTTTATTTATATATACAAATAGTACAATATACAAATAGTATAATATACAAATATCATAATATACAAATAGTACAATATACAAATAGTATAATATACAAATAATATTTCCTTATTTTTAAGGTTTTTTATTAGGTTTATAAAATAATTTAAGTATACAAATAGTGCAATATACAAATAGTATAATATACAAATAGTATAATATACAAATAGTAAATTTACAAAAATATTTATTGTAGTAAGAAATTATCTATGTTAAAATAATTTATGTAGTAAAAAAATATCGTTAGGAGCGGATAAATATGACTAAAAAAATCGTATTTGGAAATTTTAAAGGTGGTGTAGGTAAAACAACAAATTCAGTTATGTTTGGTTATGAATCAGCAAAAAAAGGAAAAAAAGTATTACTATGTGATCTAGATCCCCAGTCAAATTCTACTCAATTACTTAATAGAACCTATACTAGATTACACAATGCTGAAATGCCTAATGAAAAAACCATGATGGTAGCAATTCAAGAAGAAGATTTATCAAGTGCAATAGTCAATATTATGCCAAATCTTGACTTATTACCATCACACAAAGACTTCGTTGACTATCCTGACTATATGGAACTTGTTTATCCACCGACCATTAATCATTACAAAGAACAAAGAATAGCTCATTTTGGAAAACTTCTCAAAGAGATTGAGAAAAATTATGACTTTATCATTATTGATTGTCCACCAACAATATCTTTGTACACCAATACAGCTTTATATACATCGGATTTCTTAATTATCGTTTTACAAACTCAGCAACGTTCTCTAGATGGTGCAGAAGCCTTTTGGGAATATGCCCAAACTTTTTATGATAAGTATCCTACAGTAGATTTTGATATTGCTGGTGTATTACCTGTATTAATGAAAAATGATTCTGGAGTAGATAATCAAATAATTAAAGATGCTTTAGAAAGTTTTGGTGAAAAATATGTCTTTGCTCATATAGTTAGACACATGGAGCGTTTAAAAGGTTATGATAGAACAGGAATCGCTGACAAAGACTTCACAGACAAATGGGATTTTCATGATATTAAATTGCATGATTTTTATTCTGAAATTACTGACGAATTTCTTCAAAGGATAGGAGAGTAATTATGGTTAAACAATTTAAAAAAGATCCTTCACGTAAAAAGATTACACGAGAAATTCCTGAAACAGAAACCTCTAAACCAAAAAAGACATTTAGTATTGATGATTTTGTAGAACAGCACAAACAAGAAAGTCAAACAAGCGATAATACAAAAGAAAGAAAAGTTGGAAGACCTAAAAAAAATAAAGTCTATGGAACAATTAGAATTCAAAAATATAACGTTAATCGAGTAAATGCATTACAGAATACCTTAGACTACGAAACACAAGACGATTTAGTTGCTAGTTTATTAGACAGACTAGAAAATTCTATGTCTCAAGAACAACGATTAATGTTTGATATGTATATGAAAACTTATGAAGCACGCAACAAGAAAAAAGAAAACAAATAAATACTATTTGTATATTTTACTATTAATAGTAGAATATACAAATAGTAAAGATGAAGTTATTCTTTTTAATTAATCTTTAAAGCAATGTAGATTTCTTCAACATATTTGCAACTTCTACATTACTTTGTTATACTTTAGAAAAGAAAAAGGAGCTATGCGCGAACATAGCCCCATGTAGTAGAACCGTTAAAAAGACGGTGGCAGTTTAATAGTTCTTATTTTAAACCATCTTGCTGACCAAAGCGAAAGATGGTTTATTTTTTATTATCGTCGTTTTTGATAGCTAAAACTAACATCGCAAATGCAATCATTAGCTGTAGCGCCTCAAACACTGACAACTCAGGCTCTCCTTTCCTTAGATTTGATACTTATATACATAAGCACCACCTCCTAGAATGGATTGCCACCATCTTTTCACTTTTCTACCTTTCAATTATAGCATATTGAACAGCTTCAAAACTATACTAACATTTCTATCCGTTAACGAACGACAACGGCATATTTACGAGCATTATAGATATTCTCGAATGTCGTACGACTCATCCAATAAGAGCCACTAATTGGGTCAGATACATGTACCTGATTACTTCCTTTGTTATAGCCATCCAATGTAACGGCATGATTATTATTTGCGGCTACACCAAAGCTCCAATTCCCCCAACGGATTGGTTGGAAGTTAATCGTAACCCAAGCTACAACAGGGTTGCCATTCTTCACTTCATTCAGCAACGTATTCATAGAACTTCCTGAAATATTCTGGACGTTCCCATATTTTTGTCCCCAAGTAGTCAGCGGGGCAGGGTAAATAGCAGAATACGTCCATGAATTTTCGACAAACGGACTACCAACAAATCCATTATTCGGATTTCCATTCGGTGACTTAGGTATCGTGTTCAAGAATTGTCTCAAACTCCAGTTTGTCAACTTCCCTTTATATTGCAAAGCCTGCAAGAGAGAAGCTCCTTCACAACCGCTAGGCGCACCTAAAGCATACTGGTTATAATTTTTTACACCTAATAGTCTATAATCATCATTACTTTGCTGACCATTCCCAACTGCATACCAACCTACACCTTCGTATTTCCAACCTTGTTTGGTAATTACACGTTTTTCATTTTCATCCAACGTATAATGATGCCAATTAACTTTTTTATTGTACAAACGGCTGACTGGAATCCCATTCGCTCCTTTGTACGAGTACCAACCAATTCCTTCATACGTCCAGCCTTGTTTCGTAATACTATCTCGTTCTTTTGCATTTAGCGTGTAGAAATGTTCCCCATTATAGCGATTGTACAGGCGATAAACTGGATCACCACTTGTTGGTGCTTACCAACCAATCCCTTCATAATTCCAACCGATTTTTCTCAAATGATCTCGTTCACCAGTGTCTCTTGTGTAAAAATGTTCTCCACTATTAGGATTAAATAGACGATACATAGGAATCGTTTTGACAGCTGCTCTTGAACTACGACTCATTGAGCCATCCATTAATTCTTCTTTTGGCGCCTGTGTTGCATTTGCTTCACTTTGTCCTGCTTTTTCTGGTGCTTCCAGTGTGACTTCTTGTCCATTAATGATTGCAGTTTGCGGTTGTTCTACATTACTTGTCTCGTCAGTAGTAGTTGTTTCCATTACAGATTGTGTCTCACTGGTCACTTGTGTATCTTCAGTAGTGACTGTCGAACCTCCTATATTTATTTCCTCTGCAGATACATTTACTCCCATACTAACACTCGTTAGTACACTAAAACTTGCCAATAAATAGAGATAACGTTTCATTTTTTTCTCCTAAACAAATTATTCTCATAAGAAAATTATATCGAATGAAAAAGCGCATTCAATATTTAAATCCCAAAAAATAAAAAAGCTTCTGTTCTATGTAGAACAGAAGACTGCAAAAAGTATTTAAAATTAAAGATTGGGAACAACGATAGAACATCGTTGTTCTTACATTTTATCAAATCAATTCTAAACATTCAATATTAGCGATCTATCTATAAAATAGCATGATTATTATACTCTCTTTTCTCATTATATTGAGGAAAAGTATGACCTTCTTTCCGAAATTTTCTTTTTGAGATTAAATATCGTTCAATACCATAATCGGTTTCATGCTCAATAATAAACGTATTCTTTCGAAAACAAACTACTTTTCCTGTACAAGGTTCACCATTTACATCAATCGTTGAAAATTCCATCCCTTCCTGAATCAGCATATATTGTTCACCTAACTTTTTATTACTTGTATCATTTTAATTATAAAAAAAAACTTCGCCAAAATAAATGGCGAAAGTCTTAAAATAATGACAAACTAGAGCTCGAAAGTATACTATTATTTTATCAAATAAAAAAATTCTCTTCAATAAAAAATTTACCATATTTGTAACTTTCACCTTATTTTATTATGCTTAAGAGAAGTAAAAGGAAAAATATAAAACCGAAAATCATGATATCCTGCCGCAGCTTCTACATAGAAGCAGAAGCATTCAATACCAACTTCATTTATCAAACATTGACCATAGCCCCAAATATCTTCTAATAGCTGTTCAAACGTTATATATTTTAGCTCATATTGCTGGATTATATTCATTTTAAATGACTCCATTTTTGTTCCTGGTAAAATTCAATATGGCGTATTTCATCGTAGTGAACTTTATCCTCACCTACATAGATACCAAGTCCATCCCCACCTAAGATCTTACCTACAATGTCCTCCGGATAATAACCATCCATGTCACGCTCTTCTTTTTGGATACAGATAGTTCTATTTTTTATTATTGCTGTCTTCAGTATTTTTGAAATCTCTTCAGTTTTCATTTGTTCTTTTGCTAAGTTTCTATTAGCTCGTTGTTCATTTTCGGCGTCAATTTCCTCGGTGTGATCTGATAAGTAAAATCCAGCCCATTTCAACCGTCCTCGATCGCTATAATCAATCATTTTTAAGCCCCCCATTGCCTCCTGCATGTCCACCAACCAATGTACTTCTAGTAATACTTCGAGCGCCTTCTAACATCGAAGAAGCATGTACAATCGACGTAAAACCATACTTCTGCCTAATTTTATCTATTATTTTATCTAGTTTTTCTTCATCAATCTGCTTTTGTGGATCACTAAACAAATCCAATTGAAGCGAATCAGTATAAACTAGCTTACTATAGGTAATACCAACATGTCGGACTTCTTGTCCTTCGTAATACTTATCAAATAAGAAAAGACAGTAATTCTGCAATTCCTTCGTATTATCCGTAACAGGTATTTTCATTTGGTGAGAAAAGCCTGGTCTCGTCTCTAAAATTGATGTGCCAATGTGTAAATGGACACAACCTGTTTTACAATTGTGCTGCCTGATACGAATGGCTACCTGTTCCGCCATTTCTTTGACCACCAACTCGATTTCATTTCTTCTAGTATAATCTCGTGGCAACACTTGTGAATTGCCATAAGATTTCTCTTTGATTGGTTCTGGTGAAATGGCTATGTCTGTTCGGTCGATACCATTTGCATGGAAGTACAACTGTAAGCCAATCACACCTAACCGGCTCTTAATGGTGTATGGATTCCAATTAGCTAAGTCTTTAATACTCATGATCCCCATTTGGTTGAGCCTTTTTTTCATTCGAGAGCCAATGCCCCAAAAGTCCGTCATTTCTTTAATGCTCCATATTTTTTCAGAAACGCTTTCGTATGTCCATTCCGCAATAAATCCTTCATTATGCTTGGCTTCATTGTCTAAGGCAAGTTTAGCTAATAACGGATTATCTCCAACACCTACCGTAGCAATCAGTCCTAGCTCTTCTTTAATGTGTTCTTGAATCATTTGTGCGAGTTTCTTTCTTCGTTGGCTTCGTGTTCCTTCAGTCGTAAAAAGACTCAGTGATTTGGTTACTTTTAAAATCGATTCATCGATCGAATAAATCAGTAAATCTTCGTCTGATACATATTTTCTAAAGATATTGTTTACCTGCATGTTTCGCTTAATATAAAGATTCATGCGTGGTGGGACAACATGTAACGTTTTAGGAAATGGATACGGTAGATCTCTTGGTCGACTAACATTAGAAATACCATATTTCTTCTTTGCAGCTGGTGAAGAAGCTAAAATCAACCCTGATCCAGTGTTATCAGAACGACTCATGACGACTAATTCAGTCGTCAATGGATCTAAATTTCTTTCTATACATTCCACAGAACTATAAAAACTCTTCATATCTATCAAAAAGTAATCATTTATTGGCTCTTTTGAATAATCCATCATAAATAACACTCCATTCTTTTACATTATACAAACATACGTTCGTGTTTGTAAAGAGGAAATAGTTAAACATCAAAAAAAGAAGCATGGGCACGATATCCCCCTGCTTCTTTTGATTTGTATGATTAATTAATTCTATCACTTTTAGTTGAACTAAACAACGTGAAGAAAACTGATAGAAGACGTTGAAAACTAACCAAAAAACTTCTGTTCCATGCAGAACAGAAGCAGATATAAAAAAATTAGAAAAGTTTGGTAACAACGACAGAACATCGTTGTTCTTAAATTATATCAGAAAAAATTTAGTCGTTCAATATAAATAATTTGTTTATAAAACAGCATGATTATTGTTAATCTCTTCTTAATTATGTTAAAACTTTTTCTATGTCTTTTTTGTTCCAACTTACATCAATAATTATAAAATCCTTGAAATCTTTAGAAGTAACAATTTCTAAAGACGTTTTTTCATCCAATTTCACAGTTTTTGTTCTCATCATTCTTTATTTTCCTCCAGTTTATCTAAGTAACGATAAATTGTTGTTCTAGAAACATTCCATCGTTCTGCAATTGTCTTAATCGGTGTTCCACTATCTACTAAAGTCTTCAGTAATTCCAAGTCTTGTTCAGTTAATTTTTCAGGACGACCGCCAAACCTTCCTCTTGCACGAGCAGCTGCTCTTCCTGCTGCAGAGCGTTCCAAAATTAGATTTCGTTCAAATTCCGCGAACGCCGCGAATAGATGAAACATAAGTTGACCAGTCGAACTGGATTTATCCATCGTAATATTTTCTTGAAGACTATGAAAACTCACACCGCGTTCATTCAATCGATTGACGATTGAAATCAAATCTTCCATATTTCTTCCCAGACGGTCTAAACGCCAAACAACAAGTGTATCTCCAGAACGAACAAAATCGATCGCCATTTCTAATCCTGGTCGATTACTTTTTGCCCCACTCATATGATCGGTAAAAATTTTTTCACAACCAAAATTGTTTAAACTATCCTCTTGTAAATCTAAATTTTGTAAACCGGTAGATACTCGTGCATAACCTATCTTCAAAAAAATCACTCCTTCATCAATGTAATTGTAACATAACTTTATAAACATAGTTTAACTGAACATAGATTTTGTTATGGGTTTATGAACATAAAATGAATTGATTTTTTATAAAATAAAGCTAAAAAACAAAGTGTCCAGAAACGGACGATTTTATGGACACTACTTATAATGATTGATTGAAATACTAATTTTACGATATTATAGAATAGAAGAATACATTTAAAAGGAAGATGATAAACATGGGATTATTAATTCAAAAATCTAATTTTTATTCTATCTCACTAGATAAACGTCAACGAATAGCCACAAGATATCATAGAATTACTAAAGCAATAAATAGAGCATTTTGGAATTCTGAAAGCGATTCTGCTCATAGCTTATATGTAGGATCTTATGGAAGAGGAACTGCAATAAGCACTAGTGATATAGATATATTAGTTGAATTACCAATGTCAGAATTGGATAGATTTAAGAGTTATTCGTCAAATGGACCATCTAGATTATTACAAGTTATACGAAAAACAATTCTAGAGATATTACCAAGTAGTGATATTAGAGCTGATGGACAAATTGTTAAAATAAATTTTCATGATGGAATTAAGTTTGAAATAGTGCCAGCATTTAATGACAAAGATTATTTTGGAAATTCAAAAGGATTTATCTATCCAGATTCAAATATGGGTGGAAACTGGAAGGCTACTAATCCTAAAAAAGAGCAAGAAGCTATGAAACTAAAAAATATACAAAGTAATAATTTGTTATACGATACTTGTAAGCATTTTCGTCATGTAAGAGATACAGAATTTAAAAGCTATCACCTTTCAGGAATAGTCATTGATAGTTTTGTTTATGAAGCTATAGGGAGTTGGAAATATGTAGACAATAATAATGGGCAAGTTGTAAATTCAGGAGAATACGAAAAAACTTTATTAAATTACTTTAATTCACATAATATATTTGGCTTTTTAAATTTATATTCTCCTGGAAGTAATCAATTTGTTGATACAGAAAATAGCATTGTATGCCTTGAAAAAGTTTTAAAAAAAATAGCTTTATAAAGAGTTGTGGGGGATAATATGGAAGAAGAAAAAAAGTGTTTAGAAATTCAACTACGTGAAGCTTATGGTCGAGTAACTTATACTTATACGACTCATTTAAAACAAGCAGATAGAATCATTTCTAAAAATAAACGTTTAAAATGTGTTCAGATAGGATTATCAGCTGTTACTACTGGAGGATTTTTGGGGACTATCATTACTACTAATAATATTTCAACAATTATTGCTGGTCTATGTTCTACAATTTCTCTTGGATTGAATTTATACTTTAAAAATTTTAATCTTGCTGAAGAAGCTAAAAATCATCAAATTATTGCTGATAAATTATGGTTAATTAGAGAGAAATATATAAGTTTACTAACAGATTTAAATCGTTTGAGCATTAATGATATCACAAATGAAAGAGATAAATTAATGAACAAAACCCATGAAATCTATATAAATGCTCCAAAAACAGATAGTAAAAGTTATAAATTAGCACAAAAAGCACTAAAATCTGAAGAAGAGCAATTTTTTTCAGAAGAAGAATTAGATAAAATGTTACCAGATCACCTTAGAAAAAAGGGTTCTAACTACTGAACTCTTTTTTCTAAGATGATTTTTTGCTATTTATTAAATAAAATATTCGCCATTTAAAAAGAAAAATGACAATATTTCTCTGAAATTTTTGTAATAGTCGCATTTAATGTTATAATTTTTTTGGCAACTTGCCCCTAAAGGGGGTGCTGTCATGCAAGATTTATTCTCATTTGTTATCGCACCATTATTCGTGGGACTAGTAATTACTCTAGTTGATCATTGGTTAGATGATTAGACGATAGCTATGCAAGTTGTCCTAACCCATACGCTTGGAGTCGCAACAAGCGAAAAAAAGCCAATCCTAGTCGCATAGGATTGGCTTTTGTGCTGTCATAAAGACATATTCTCATTTCGCACCTAAATTATATCATCAATTATTGGAATATACAAATTAAATATCTACATGAAAATAGTACTACTTGGATTTAGATTGATTTGCCTTTTTATGGACTAGGCAAGTTGTCGCTAACCCACACATTCGGAGTCGCAACGAATGAAAAAAAGACAAGCCTATTCGCAGTAGGCTTGTCTTTGTGCTTCTATTATACAAAATCTTCACATTTCGCAATTAAACTATAGCATTTCTACCTCAAATGTACAAATTAAATATCTGTCCAGAATTATAAAATCTTATTTACTTTTTCTTATTGTAAACGGACGTTTACGATTTATTTGTTGATTTTTCTCAGGAATTACAATATTTTCTTCCTTTGGTATAGTGATATAGTCTGTTTTTTTGAACCCTCTTGCAACTTTTTTCAAAAAAAATGGTTTAAATTTCGGGTGAATGAACGATATGTCTTTATTCAATTCTGTTGGTTTATAGACTTGGATAATCAATACATGATATTTTTTACCTTTAACAGAAAAGATTACAATATCTCCTATGCCAATTTTCCTATAAACAGTTGGTGGGGCTTTGAAATAAACCTTTTGCTTGGTTTTGTGTAATGTCTTATCTTTCAATTCTAAAAATAGCCCTTCAAAAATTGTCTTTTTGTTTATGGGCCTTATTTTGGGTAACTTTCCCCCCTTTTTTACAGGAAGAACGCCAGGGTTTTCGTTAAAGATTTTACTAATGATCGCAGTATACTCATTTTCTTCTTCTCTGGATTTACCTATAATTATATTTTTCACATAGACCAATCGACCATTTTTAGAATACACTAGCATTCCCTTTTTAATCTTTTTTTCTAATTTTTCAGCCACACGAAAAGTAAATATCCTATTTTTCAAGTAGACAGAATCATTTATTTTTCCATGTACTGGTCGAACATGAACAGCTTCTACTAACAACTTATTCACTTCCTCTTCATTTAATATATTAGAAAAGTACCAAATGATATACTATGAATGAAAAAAAGCTATGCGTAAACATAGCCCCTAAAATTGCTTAAAAACTATCATCCTTATCTTTATATTCATAGTCTGGATATTGTTCAGGAGATTTACCTACACTTTTAATAATTTTTTCCTCTTCCATATCAGCGTAAATAATACGTAATACTTTACACTGAAAATTCCAATCATCACCAAAGTCAAATACAAATTTAAAAACATCTCCTTTTTCTAATCCTAACTGACATAATTTGTAATCACAAGTATGACGATATTCATCCTCAAGATCAACTTCTTTCATATAATAACAATCTTTATAACTCCATGCACAATTGTTCATAAAAAAGGCATGTGCATGATCATTGAAAAAATCAAATGCATACAAAATAATGTCTGCTAAATCTTCTAATGTTTCATTACTTGATACACAAATATGCCGATAACATCCTTTTCCTGCTGAAACACTAAATATGATTGCTTGTTTATTTCTTTCAAAAGTCACTAGCATCATTCAACCTTTCTGAGAAAATTACACTAAATGGGTCCACTGAAACATTCGTACAAAAAATATATGTAGTCACTTTGATTTTATCAAAATATCAGTTATACTGTAGTTAAATAAGGAGCTATGCTCGAACATAGCCTCCTAAAATGTAACCCATTTAAGACGGCAACTGAATTTAATAGGTAAAATAAAACCGTTAATTCCTGCTAAAAATTATGACGGTTTTATTTTTTTGTTTTTTCTAATTATCAGCATAATGCCAACTAAAGCAAGGACAAACGATTCAAATTGAATCATTAAACCAATTGACCAAAAATGCTACTCCCTTCTACGAAGTAGGAAAATGCACATTGGCATCCCCACCTGAGTAGCCACCGCCATAAACTTACTACAATAATAGTATATCATAACAAAAATGCTTTTAAATCTTTAAAGAAATTTTTACTAAAAACCTATTAACTTCGTAATATGATCAGAATTTCTAACTTTGAATAATGACACAACTACTTGGTTTCTACTATTGTAATGCCCATTAACCACTACATTGTATTTTCCATCTTCTAACATTAGAATTTTCGTAACTAACTCTTTTTTTGCCACAATGCAACAATAAGATTTATGAATCGTCGTTAACGTAAAACGAATCATCAGAGGATTATATTTTATAACTCTTATTTTATCCAATATACCTGTTAATTGTTCCATATTTTTCTCCCTTGATATCGTTTCAACTAATTACAAGGTAAGTATATCATGCTTATATGACAGAAAAAAATAGGTACTGCCTGAAACTTCACTAACGGACAGTACCTATAAAACCTATAGTATGGACGTTTATCAATACCATTTTATCAAAAAAATCTTGTTTTTCAACCATTCTTATTTTTTATCTTTTTTTGATTAAAAATAAGAATAAAGTCGCTGATTTTTTCGTAAAATTAATTTACAAAACTTTTAATCTACTTTTTCAAAACTATCCACCTCAGTCATCGATTCTTTGGATTGGTGACTCCTTCCTTTTTAAAGCAAATATCCCAACACTAACTACTAGAAAAATCCCTCCACCAATCCAAGTTAACCATTTATTTGTTTTCTCACCTGTTTTTGGTAAATAAGTATGATTACCATTCACAAAAGATTTTTTCTCTTGAGGATTGTTTGTTTGATTATATCTACTAGCCGTTGGTGTTCCTTCATTCTTATTCGTTGGATTTACTGGTGTATCTTGCAATTCTTTCACATTGTATTTTGTTACATTGATAGACCTTTTAATAAAAAATAAAAGGTCTATTTCTTCTAAAAACTCATCTTATTGTTTGGCAAATGGTTCTCCACGTTTTATTCTCGTCAGCTTATAGCCAAAACAAGCATACGCTGATTGTTTAGTTCTATAACCGTAACCTCTACAATCATCGACAATTTCTCCAGTTTCTAAATTAACCATAACATAACGTTCATCTTTTCTTTTAGACAATGTAGGAGATAATTTTGCTCGATATTTCTTTTCCACCTCTTTAATCATTCCTTTCTAGTAATCTTTAACTTTGAAAACTCATGTTTTGAGATTCCTGCTGCTTGACATATATGTTTTTTTGTATATCCCAACTCAAGTAATTTATGAAGAAGTTGAATAGTCAATACCTGGATTGACCCCGCTTTTAACGGATGACATTCATCCATTTTATTATTACTCAATAACGTTCCAAGATACTCTACTTTTTTTCTAATATCTTGTCTTTCGTACCATCTTGGATAAGGATATTTATTTAATAAATCTAATAATTGTCGCCGGTATTCTAATTTTATCTGCTTATTCTCCATATCGCAAACTACCTTCTTCCACTTATTTTATCTGAAGATTTTCCAATGACTTCTTACAAATTCTCGGTAGTTCTTCTACAACATATACATCCCACGAACAAAACAAATAAATCATTGTTCCTGCAGATAAAATAACTTTCCATTCAATGGATAAAAAGCTAATCCAAATACCTACTGTTAATATAAGCATTGCTAAATTACTATTTATTCTCTTCATCTTGATTTCTCTCCATTCTCTTGTTAGAATGGGCGTACGTAATACATTTTGTTGAGGTTACTTTTTGCGGAAGTAACCTCTATTTTTACGCCCTTAATTAGTTTTGAACCCTAGAATTTCCCGTTTGATAGTCGATGACATAACCTTCCTGGATATTATGAATATAAACATTGAAAGAAATTTCATTATCTTCTATGCTTTGAGCTTCCATTTGTATTCCTCTAGCAACTAGTTCACTTCCTCGAAAATCTGGTGTGACACGATAACGGACATGATTTCCAGTAGCTCTTAAATACTCTGCCACTTTGTTTTCATACTCTACCATTGCGGGAGTATTGAACGACCGCGTACCTGTCATCAGATTTTTTGGATTATTGTTCTCACCGGTCATCTGATACCCAATCAAATGACAACGATTATATAGATAATCACCATTCTTCATCTTCTTTTGTTTCCAGCCTGTAGGTTTGATATATAACCGTTCTCTCTCTTCAGTCGGCATCATACTTTTGTGCAACATAGCATTCGCTTCACCTACTCGGTTTAGTGAATCTAAATCAGAAAATACTTGCCAATTCCCCTTATCTAAAGACAAGTCTTTAGAAGAAAAAGTTGGCTTATTATGATTTTTTACTTCTACTTGATCTGAAGTCTGTTCCACTTTTTTATCAGATAACTTGTTAAATGTTTCATCGACAATCGAAGTGATTTGCCTTACTTCTTGTGGCTGAAATACACCAATTCCAATACCTATCGCACCAATAAATACGACAATACCTGAAATAATCTTTTTCAAAACTACTCTCCTTCTGTTTTTATTTCTTCAAAATGTGTCGTTCCTTTTACCAAAGCATATTTCTTTTTACACTTTAAGCATTCCCAAACATACGTATCATAAAAATGCCCATTTTTCATATAAGTTTTGTGTTTCGCTAATTCAGAGCAATCACATTTTACATAAGTTGGTGGCCAGCAATGTGCCTTATTAAAATAATCTACAGGAATATAATTTCTTCCCCAAAAACACTCTCGATTTGAAAACATAAATATTCTCCTTTCATTTATTTTTCAAACTCAATAGAAACTTTTCGACTAGAAAAAGGGGAGCGAATGAGTTCAATCGTTCGAGGATAAGCATGAGTATCCTCTGAAGAATATGAAAGTTGCATGGAGTACTTCTTTTTAACAAAGCTTTGAGTAGACTTTTCTATTTCAAAATCATCAATTTTATGTTGCCTTTTTAGTGTCGATAGCTCTTGATTCAAATTTCCGTCAAATAAATAATCATCCATACGAATTGCTGAGAAAAAAACAGCTAAATATAAAACAAAAATTAAACTGATTTTTTTGTAGTTTTTCATAAATTATTTTCCTCCTTTATATTATTCCTCTTCTTGTCATAATACTTCTTTTTAACTAATTCAAAGCTCGGAGTTTTGATCTATCCCTGTCTCCTGATAAAAATTTAAATCTTCGTATTCTTTGATATTTTTGGATAAAATTTTAGGCTCAAATGTTCTTTCATCAATCACAATTTCAATTTCTTCTTTTACGTTCCCTTCAAAAACTGTCGCACTTTCGCTTAGAAAATTATCAAACCAGATAATTCTATTCTTTGTAATACTAAAATAATTTCTAATTCCATCTGTCGTCCAAAAACAGATTACTTTTGAATTTTTCAATGATTCAGGGAGTTCAAAAACCTCCAAATCACGTTCGTCGACAATTGCTACATCAGAATCAGGAATCAATAGTATACCATCATCCGTAGCTTCTAATTTTCTTAATATTTCTTTGATTGAATAAGTTTCTTTCATTATTTTTCCTCCCAGCATTTCTTATCAATTAACTTACAAATATATTATAGCACACCTACTATAGTATATATACCATAATGTTGATTTTTTATAGTGGGAATGCTATATTTTTACTAAGGAGTGAATAAAACATGGAAATTAAAACAGAGGAAGAAATTCAAGAATGGATTTATAATAATTTAGTAGATAAAAGAAAAGGTGCTGAAATAACTGGGCAATCAGTTAAAGCTTTTGAACAATCCGTTCGTTTAAAGTACATCCAACCTTTTTATGAAAATGAAGGAAAAGGAAGTGCTAAAATCAAACTTTATAAAAGATCAGATTTAGAATTATATGCAAAAAATAAAAGAAAATAAGTTCATGGAACTTAATCAATAAAAAAGAAGGACATATTCTGCCCTTCTTCATACTATAAAACAAAAAGGAATGGTTTAATTGTCCACTCCTTTTTGTTCGTCTTTGTTTCTTGATTCTCTACTTAACTAAGTTAACTGGTATTTTTTCAGATTGTCCACTTTGAGATAAATCTCCCTTTATTGTTTTATCATTTTCAATTTTGATATTTTTTATTTCTGTATATAATTCTGAATCTTTATCATTCATCTTCAGTTCCGTACCTTCTTTGTTTATTGTATAAGTAGCATCAAACTCCTGACGTCTATCTATAACTTTAACCGTTCCATCATCAAAGAAAATTAGTTTTCCTTGCCCATTATTTTTTATATAGTTCCATGTGCCATCACCACTAGTCAAAATATTTTCTAATCTTTTTTCTTTGTTTCCACAACCAGAAAACACAATCACTAGCAAAAAGAATAATCCAACAATTCTATAAATTCGCTTATTCATGAAAATTCCTCCCACAAATTATTCTTTACCAAAATATTCTAACATATACCTATAATACTTAGTAAATATTCTTTTTTCCTCAGAAAATCTATTTTCTAATAACATAGCATCAATTCCAGATACTAAAGTTCCAATTCTAAGCGTTAATTGATTTTCATAAGAGTAATAAAAAAATAATTCAAAATGATGATTCCTAAATAAAACTAATTTTTCACCTGGCTTTAAAGAAGTAATTCTTAGATTTAAATCATAGAAATTACTAAATTGATAAATAGAACCACTAGAAAAAAAGTTATCAGAAATAGAAGTAGAATAACCATTAGATTTTAATTCTTCTATGAATGACCTTTGCCAATTTATCAACGGATTCCCTGATTCTAATTTTCCTCTATTGAAATCAACTATTTTCCCCATCTATTTCTCCTCCAGATCTACTAGAGTTTCTTTCTAAATACATTGATAGACGAATAAGTTTATCTTTACAAAAAGAATAAATTAGGCAAAATAATACAAAAAGAACTATCCATCCTATAAATATCTTTAGCAAAAAAATAGACACCGGTATGACAACAAGTAAGGTAATGACTATATGGGGGAAGAACCATAAACTTGCTAGAAAAATAGCTATAAAAATAATTGCTAATGTTAGACAAATAGGAATTTGAATATTTTCTGGCATTAGCTTTATTTGTTCGATTCCCCAACTAAAAATATTTGAAATTACATCTACAATAAAATTGATTATAGCAGCAAACAACCATCCTATTGCATCCACAAATGTACCAGCAAGTTTAAACACAAATGATATAACTTCCATGATTATTTTCTCCCTTCATATTTTCTGAGTATTTCTTGATACACTTCTTCAAAGTCTTCTTTTTCCTTATCACCATATTGATCAGAATTAACCATTTCATCTATTCGCTCAAATATATATCGCTGAAAATCTAACAATTCAGGAAAAGTAGCATGTTTCAATAAATATAACTTCGTTGTTCTTCGATAAGAAGCATTTCTTTCTTTTTCTTTGTTTCTTTTACGATATTCACTATTAGCTTTTCGTTTTGCTTCACTAGTTTTATATCCCATAACATTTCTCCAGTCTTTATCATTGCTAATATTTCTATCGTTTTTATTAGTCATGTAACATACTACCACTTGTTACCAAAAATATACCACGTATGCGTGGTATAAGCAAGGGAGAAATAAAATTTTATTATCTAGTGTATTTGATTAATTCAGAAAAATGATAAAACGCATCCAATGTTACTCTCAATAACACTGGTTGATAATCAGTAAAAAATTTGACCCTATTACACAGTGAGTTATAACTTTTTATTACGCTCACAACAATGTGTTCAAATGCTGGATTATTTGAATCTTGTAATAATTTTTCTGTGATAACATCCTACATTTCTGATTCTATATAATATTCGTCAATTTCTTAACCTTGATAATTAATAAGTGATCCTTCTCTTTGACCATTATGCAAATCAATAATTACCTGAAAATAAGAATCTAGTAATTCTTCGTTTTGATAATAAGAAACATCATGAATAACCATTTCATAAATGATCTTAGAATAGGATAATACTAACATTTCCAATATCATTAAGTTTCTGAACTATGTTTACTTATAAAAGGAAAAACTCTTCCTGAGTCCAAGATATACCAAAATAAGATGGGGAGAAAATTACCAAACTATAGTCATACTACTTCAAATTATCATAGTGAAGTTT
>ERZ1034962.363-NODE-363-length-22767-cov-69.263341_pt1 | contig 22767 bp, 27 predicted proteins | sample MGYA00520696_ERZ1034962 | MGnify/ENA primary metagenome ERZ1034962 (study PRJEB33766, sample SAMN09781770) | gut metagenome | biome: gut microbiome | host: Homo sapiens | place: Madagascar | study: EMG produced TPA metagenomics assembly of the PRJNA485056 data...
GTATAATATATATAGAAAGTTAAGGGAGCAAGAAAGTCGCCATTTCTTGAGTAATAATACTTCTACTATTAATCTTTTCTTTCTACTCTTTCTTGTAGGAGAAGAAAAATAAAATTAGAAATGAGTAATAAAAATTTGATTTTATTTTAAAAATCAATTATAATATGTATATAATAAGAAATAAGTTCTTATTAAAATAAAAAATAAAAACAGTAAAGTAAAAAGGAGATTATTAATTATGAAGCTAACAGATAAGTCTAATGAGGTTTTTGAGTACGTAAAGGGTAATGGTGGTCGTGTAAGTGTAGAAGAGATTTGTGCTGCTACGGGTCGTGCATCTCGTTCTATTAATGCCAATGTAAATGATCTTGTTAAGAAGGGTCTTGCAGAGAGAGATAAGGTAGAGGTAGAAGGCGCAGAGAAGCCTGTTACTTATGTACAGCTCACTGATGCTGGTAAGACTTTTGTTCCCTCTGATGATGAAGAGTAATTAAATATTTGATATAATTTGATAGACCTGTTTTCAGGTCTATCATTTTTAGGAATAAAACTTAAATATGGATAAACAGAGTATAAAAGTTAAAAATTAAAAAGAAATAAATTAAAATAAGAGGAGAGTTAATATGTTAAAAGTAGCAGAAAATAAAGTCCGTATTGAGGGAGTTCTTTCTGAGGTTGACCTCGATTATGGTTCTTTCCAGAAGGATGGCAAGACTGTTGAATGTATTCGTGGTACTATTAAAGTTCTTGTAAATCAGAATATTAATGGTGTACCTACAAATAATGAAATTCCAGTTCATATGTTCGCAAGTAAGTTCACCAATAAGGGAACAGCTAATCCGGCTTATGAATCAATTGAAAAGGTAAAGAATGAATTTACTTCTATTGTTGCAGCTGGTGGTGAGGCCAACGCAGATAGAGTTCGTATTACCTCCGCACAGATTTCTATGAACGAATATTTTAATGGAGATAAGAGACTTATTTCTTTCCCCAGAATTACAGCGTCTTTTGTTTCTCGTATTAAAAAGGATGAATGTAAGCCAGAAGCAACTTTCACTATTGAAATGGTAGTAGCTAATCAGGGATATAAGACCGATGCCGAGGGTAATGAAGTTGATCCTAAGGTTTATCAGATTAAGGGTATTGTACCTAAATATGGTAATAAGGTTGATGTCATTGATTTTGTTTGCGCCAATGAAAAGGTTATTAATGCAGTATCAACCTATTGGGGAGATAATGATACTGTTAAGGCAAGTGGTCGTCTAAACTTCTCTTCAACCACTGAAACTATTGTTGAAGAAGTAGATTTTGGCGAGCCAATGGAAAGACAGAGAACTATTTCTCTAAATGAACTTGTTATCACTGGTGGTTCCAGCACTCCACTTGAAGGAGATTTTGCTTTTGACATTAGTGAAATTCAGTCTGCACTTGCCGAAAGAAAGCAGAGACTTGAGGCTCAGAAAGAAAAGGATGTAGAAAGAGCGAGACAAAGAAAGGCGCCAGCACCTGCTGACACAGTTTCAAACGGTTCGCTTGACCTCGGATTTTAATCAGGGGGTTAATTTAAATGGCTATTGATTTACTAAGTATTCAACCCAATGTGATCTCAAGAGATTTACGTTCAAAATATGTTCTATTATCGGGCGCCCCTAAAATCGGTAAGACGGAATTTTGTACGCAAGCGCCTGATGCTTTGGTTTTAGCGTTTGAAATCGGTACAAATGCTCGGCCTGGCGCGATGGTACAGCCAGTAACCAAATGGTCTAATTAAAATTGGACTCCTTTAGAGAAATTTAAAGGTAATAAACGAAGTAAAAAACTGGAAGGCTGAGACGCTAATCAGAACGGAAGTCTTGGTTTAAAAGCCTTGACACGTGCAACGCATAGAGTAAATAAACTTTTGAATTTTAGGAGGTTCAGTAAGATGCCTAAATTAATTTTATCAGATGAAGAATTAAACAATATTTTAGTCGATTATAATAATGGAATGTCTATGAATGATATAGGAAAGAAATATCATCATAATCACAATACCATCAAAAAATATTTTTTAGAACATAATATTCCAGTTAGAAATAGACAAGAGTCTTTATTAGCATCTAACAAGAAAAAAGAAAGCGATATTAAAAAAAGAATTTATTCTGTTAATGATAAATTTTTTTCAGAGCAAAATTCTGATATGGCTTATATGCTTGGATTTTTAATGGCAGATGGAAATGTTGGAAAGAAAAGTAATAGAATACAAATTGCTCTTTCCGCAATTGATAAAGATTTTCTTGTTAAAGTATATGAAAAAATTGGTGGTTCTCCAGTTGTTGAATATGTTTCTAATGGAAAGCCAACAGTTCGTTGGCAATGTATAAGTTCAAAAATAAAACAAATTCTTATTGAATATGATATTATACCTAACAAAACTGGTTTTGCGAAAATTCCTAAAAAATTAAATAAGCAGTATTATCCAGATTTTATTAGAGGATATTTTGATGGAGATGGCAGTATTTATGAAGATAATGCCGTTGGATTAAATATTACCAGTCACAACAAAGAAATTCTTCAAAATATTTTGGATGCTTTAGAAGAATTAGGAGTAGAACCCGTTACAATTCATGAATATGCTTATCGTTTAGGTAATTATTATATTCGTTATAGAACAAGATCGGCTATAAAAATTTATAATATTTTTTATAAAAATAAAGATTGTTTTTGTCTTCAAAGAAAATATGATAAATTTACAAAAATTATTCAAAAGAAAAAAGACTCCACGAGACTTCGCACCTAAAAAAAAGGTGAAAAGATATGCTGAACTTACACGAAATGAAGTGTAAGAAATAAAGGATAAAAAGCCTTTATGATAACATAATTGGATTTTAAACTTATTCTTAGACAATTAGAAAAACAAGAAGTTAAAGACAAATTTTCAACTATTTGTATTGATACTATTGGAATATGCTATGATTTGTGTGAGCAATTTGTTTGCGCGCAAAATGGGGTTACGAAAATTGGAGATATACCTTATGGTGGTGGATATTCTCAACTTTCAAAAGAATTTGAAAATTCACTGAGAAAAATAACCATGCTTGGATATGGATTAATTATGACGTCGCACTTAAAAGAAACCTATGATGAAGAGGGTAATTTAATTAGTGCGAAACCCGACTTAAATAATCGTTGTTTAAAAATTGTTAATGGTCTTGTCGATATTATAGCCGTTATTACCCAAGAATGGGATAAGGAAGGTAATTCAATTCGTTGGGTACAAACTCGTTCTACCCCCACTGTAACTGCTGGAACAAGATTTCGTTTTATGAAATCGAAAATTCCTTTTGGTTATACTGAATTTGTTAATGCTTTAGCAGAAGCAATAGATAAAGAAAGTGAAAATGGCGCCGTAGTAGTCGATAAGAAAGAAACAAATTATACAGAAACATTGAATTTCAATGAGATTTATAATGAAGCAAAAAATATTTGGACAACAATAATTAATCGAGCGGAAACCGATGAAGAAAAAGAAAGAGTAGTAAGAGAAATGAGTAAAAAGGTTGAGTTGATTTTTGGAAAGAAAATTAAACTTTCAGAAGTAACAGAAGACCAAGTTGATTTATTAAATCTTGCGGTTCTTGATTTAAAAACAATGTTATAATATAAATGACGGCGTAGATTACTCTACGCCGTTTTAAATTTGATTTTTCTTTAAAAATATGATATAATATAAAGAGAAAGAAAGTTGAGGTAATTGCATGAGTTATCAAGTAAAATGTCCGGGTTGTGGAGGTTTGTTTGATTGGAAGCAAGGAAAACAAGGAATTGACTGGGAAAAAATAGGACGACGATATTGGCATAAGAAATGTTTGGAAGAAGAAAATGATAAAAATTCAGATGTTTGGTTAGATAAAACTTATGAAATATTGTCTAAAGATTTAAAAGTTTCCTATAATTTTTATCAATGTAAGGAACAATTAGATAAAGCAATTAATAAATATGGTTTTACTAAAAAGGGTATTTATCTTACTACTAAGTATTATTTGTTAATTAAAAATAACAAATGGGACAAAAATTTTGGATTTTGGTTTATACCAAAAATTTATGAAGAAGCTAAACATTTTGAAGAAGAAAAATATAATAAAGAGAAAATTATTAAAATTGAAAATGAATTTAATCTAATTAAAAACTACAAGCCAAAACAAGGTATAAAACAAGTCGCAAGAAAAAAAGATAAAAGTATTCCAACATTAGCAGACGCATTTAAGGATGAAGATGAATGATTTTAGATAAAAGTACAATTCAACAGGTACTCGGAGGTTTAATGAAAAATCCGAGTTTTTTAAATCAATCTGATAAATATCAACTCAATATTTCTGATTTTTCCAGTCGTTTTGAAAAAATTTTATTTATTAGTATTTTAAATTTAAATAGACAAGGATTAAAAACTATTCAAATTGTTGATATAGAAAATTTTTTAGAAAACGATGAAGCATCAAAAAGAGTTTTTGAACAAAATAATGGAATAGAATATCTTCAAGATTTGGAAGAGTTTACTAATAAAGAAAATTTTGATTATTATTACAATAAATTAAAAAAGATTAATTTATTAAGAGATTATCAAAAAATTGGAATAGATATTAGTGAGTTTTATTGTGAAGATTTAACTAATCCAAAGGCTTTTGATATTAATCAAAACTTTGAACTTTTAAGTGTTTCAGATATTACTAACCAAATTAAAAAGAAATTATTAAATATTGAAACAAAATATTTAAAAAACGATAGCTCTGAAGTAGAAAGTGTAGCAGATGGTATAGATAATTTAATTGAGAGTTTTCATACTCAAGAAGATGTGGGGAAACCCATTCAAGGAATTTTTACAAACGAAATTATGGGTGGAGCAAGAAAAGGAACTCTTTGTATTCGTTCTGGCTCATCTGGCTTGTCCAAGTCGCGTCAAGCAGTAGGAGATGCTTGTTATTTAGCTTTTCCTGTAAGATATAATAGTTCAACCTTAAGTTGGGAAAAGACCGGTAATTGCGAAAAAGTTTTATTTATTGCAACAGAGCAAGATTTTAATGAAATCAGAAAAATGATTTTAGCTTATTTAACAGATATTAATGAAAGTCGTTTTCGTTATGGTAATTTTTCTGAACGCGAAAATCGAGTTTTACAACAAGCAAAACAAATTTTAACAGAATATAAAGATAATTTTTACATTGTTCGTATGCCCAGTCCAACAATTGAATTAGTTAAACATATTGTAAGAGAAAACTGCTTAACAAAAAATATTGAATATGTTTTTTATGACTATGTATTTATTAGCCCAAGTTTATTAAGTGAATTTAAGGGATATAACCTTAGAAATGATGAATTATTACTTCTTTTTACTACTGCTTTAAAAGATTTAGCAGTTGAATTAGAAATATTTGTAATGACTTCTACTCAAGTTAATGCTAATTCAGATGATAATAAAAATATTCGTAATGAAGCAAGTTTAGCGGGTGGTCGTTCAACTATTAATAAAGCAGATTTTGGTTTTATCATGGCTCGGCCCACAAAAGAAGAATTGGAAATTTTAGATACTACAATTGCGCGACTTGGTGTTCCTAATATAGTTACGGATGTATTTAAAGTACGTAGTGGACGTTGGACACAAGTCAGAATTTGGGCAAATGTAGATTTAGGGACTTTACGAAAAACAGAATTATTTGTAACGGATGCAAGATTAGAAATAATTCCAATGATAGAAGAACTTGAATACGCCTCCCCATTACTTGATGAAGAAGCTGAAAATAAAGCACAAGAAATCTTGAATAGATTGGAGAATAAATAATGGATTACAAATCTATTATTGATAATTTAAGTATTGAATCTGTTAAAGAGTTAATGAAAAAACTTGGTGCGGATAGATACATCGAAAAAGAAAATTATATCATTTTCCCCACAATTTGTCATAACACAGATGCTTCTCAAGCATCAATGAAACTATATTTTTATAAAGACACTAAATTATTCGTTTGCTATACTGAAGACCAAAATATGTCTATTTTCAAGTTATTAAAGACTTATTATGAGAATAGGCAAATTGAATATGATTGGTATGAAGACATATACAATGTAGTTTTAAATTGTAGTAATTTTCAATTCAAAGAAGGTTTTGATACTGTTGATTATCAAAGCTTAAAAGACCGATATAGAATAAAGAAAAAACAAATTGAATTAGAAAAATATCCGAATGGAATTTTAGATATATTTATGAAAAACTATCCAGTTGAATGGCTTAATGATGGTATTACTAAACAAGCTATGGATAAATATAATATAAAATATTCTGTTAGTCAGAATAAAATAATTATTCCTCATTATAATGTTAATGGTGATTTAGTCGGAATTAGAGGGCGCGCGTTGAATGAATGGGAAGTTGAAAATATTGGGAAATATATGCCAGTACAAATTGAAGGAAAGTGGTATAAGCATCCTTTAAGTTTAAATTTATTTGGATTAAACTTTAACAAAGAAAATATTGCGAAATATGGAATTTGTTATATAGGAGAAGCAGAGAAATTTTGCCTACAAAGCGAAAGTTTTTCTTTTCCCAATTGTTCTTGCGCGGTTTGCGGTAGTCAATTTAATAAATATCAATTAGATTTATTAATGTATTTTTGTCATCCTAAAGAAGTAGTTTTGTGTTTTGATAAAGAAGAAAAGAATGGAGAAGATAAATATTTTTTTAAACTATATAATATGTGTAAAAAATATATAAATTATTGTAAAATGTCTTTTATCTATGATAATGATAATTTATTAAAACTTAAAGACAGTCCTACAGATAGGGGCGAGGCAGTATTTAGAAAATTATTAGAAAAAAGGATTATTGTAAAATGAATTGTGAATTAGTTAATAAAGAAATTAAACAAAATTATGGCGAAGAACTTTTAAGAGAAAGAGGAATAGAAGATGTAGCACTTTTTTTACATCCTATAAGAAAATGCGTTCAAAATTGGGAAGATTTAGATAATATTTTTATTGGAGCGCATTTAATTCAAGATACTATTTTTAGTGAAAAACCTTATGGCTTAGTTGTTGACGCTGATGTAGATGGTTTTACTTCATCGGCTATTTTATATCAATACATAAAGCTTATTAATCCCGATAAGCAAATCGATTATTTTCTTCACAGAGGAAAACAACACGGTTTGGAAGATTGCTGGGAACACTTTTTAGATAAAGACTATGATATAATTATAATACCTGACGCTGCGAGCAATGATAGTCAATATGCGTCTAATTTAAAATGTCCTGTCCTTGTTTTAGATCATCATATTTTAGAAGATGAATATTTGTCCAAAAATTTAATTTTAATAAATAATCAAACTTCTGAGAAATATAAAAATAAAAATTTATCTGGCGCGGGAGTTGTATGGCAATTTTGTCGAGCATTAGATTATCTTTTTAATGTAAATTATGCTGATAATTTTATTGATCTTACGGCGCTGGGAATCGTCAGCGATATGATGAGTATGCTTGAATATGAAAATCAATACATAATTCAAATCGGTTTTAAAAATATCCAGAATTTTTTCTTTAAATATTTAATAGAAAAACAAGATTATTCAATGGGTGGAAAGATAAATCCTATTACTGTTGCTTTTTATATAACTCCAATGTTAAATGCAATGATTAGGGTTGGTAGTATGGAAGAAAAAGACCGCTTATTTCTTGCTTTTATAGATGGAGAACGGTTAGTTCCTTGTAATAAAAGAGGAGCAAAAGGAACTTTGGAAAGAGTAGCCATTGAAAGCGCGAGAGAATGTACTAATGCTAAGGCAAAGCAAGATAAATTAAAAGAAAAAATTGTAGAACAGCTTGAACAGAAAATTTTTAAGTATGATTTACTTGAAAACGAAGTTTTATTTGTAAGATTAGAGGATGAAGATGATTTCCCGCCTGAGCTTAACGGGTCGACAATACTGGCCCTCTAATACCTTTTCCGCTTATCAGCGGGGTATACTATAATGTATGCTAACGGGGAAGCCTAAGTCGAAAGATATGGTAATCCCGTGGGAAAGAATTTTTTATACGTTAAGTCGCATTTTTTCACTTAAAAATGAAAGTAAAAACAAAATAAGGAGTGAAAAAATGAATTTTATTTATTGCTATGAAAATAAACTTAATCATCATAAATATGTTGGTCAAACTAACAATTTAAAAGTACGATACAGCGCGCATGAAAGTCAATCTTTAAATCCAAATTCAAAGGATTATAATTGTTTATTCCACAAAAAAATTCGACAATATGGATTAAAAAATTTCGACTTTTATTGCATAGAAGAAATTGATTCTAATGACCAAGAATATATAGATAGTAGAGAAGCCTTTTGGATAAAAACCTTAAATTCTTGGTGTCGTTATGGAGAAGGATATAATGAAACTACTGGCGGAAAACAGTTTAGAAAAAATTTATCTTTATCCGACGAAGAAATAGATGAAATTAAATTATTAATAAAAACAACCAATCTTGATTTTACTATAATAGCAGATAAATTTAATATCTATCGAGATTTTGTTTCACGGGTTAATAAAGGAAGATATAGTTATGACCCAAAAGAAAATTATCCTTTAAGAGTAACTAGAGGCTGGGGAGAAGTTCCACAAGAAATTAAAAGACAGATAGCTGAAGAAATTTTATCTACTTCAATTAGTTTAGAAGAAATTGCAAAAAAATATCAAGTATCAAAGCATCTTGTTCAACAAATTAATAATGGAGAGTCTAACTTAAAAAGCGATTTGACCTTTCCACTTAGAAAAACAAATAAACGTCTTTCACAAGAACAAGAAGATATTATTTTACAAGGAATTTTAAAAAACGAAAAAGTAGCATTAATTGCAGAAAAAGCAAAGGTTAGTAAAAGCGCTGTACGAACAAGACTTAAACGATATAAAAATGAAAACCTGTAACGACTATCCTCCGGAAGAGGAGTACAATTACTATTGATACGTAATTGGAAAAGGGTATTCTTATTAATAATAAGTAAGATATAGTCTATACCTTATGAAAATAAGGACAAATATGTAGTGGCGATGATGTTAAGCGCCAAGTATCATAAACCAACCATTGTCGCCAGATTAAATGAAGAAGGATTTGATAGAGGAAGCGCGAGATGTCCTAACAATGTCGCTTTAACCTCTTTTAAAGATTATTTAATTCATACCAACCTTTTTGAATACGCACAAGGACATGATTCTGCTTTTGGTATTAGTATTAATGATAACAATTTATTTGCTTTTCATAATAAAGCTAATAAAGATTTTAAAAATATTGATTTTGGACAAAATATTTATGATGTTAATTTTATAAGAGAGGCCAAAGATAAAGATATTGATAAAATTATTTTTGATTTAGCTAAATATGAAGAAGTTTGGGGTCAGCAAAACCCTACTCCTTTATTAGTTGTAAAAAATATTTTTATTACACAAAATGATATTCAAATTATAGGGAAAAACAAAGATACTTTACGTTTTGAAAAAAATGGAATTACTTATATTAAATTTCATGCGAAGGATATTATTCCACTATTTCAACAATATAATGAAATGAAAATTAATTTAATCGGAAAAACTAATATTAACAATTGGATGGGTAGAGAAACACCACAGATATTTATAGAAGATTTGGAGGTATTCGATAGTGCGCTCGATTTCTAATGAGATAAATACTTTTAATAATATAGATTGTATAGAATATATGAAGACACTTCCAAATAATTCTGTTGATATGACTTTAACAGATATTCCTTATGGAGAAGTTTCAAGAAAGACAAATGGATTAACTAATTTAAAATCTTTAGACGAATTGGGCGCAGCTGATAAAAAAACTTTTAATGAAATTGAATTTTGTAAAGAAGTACATCGTATAACTAAAAATTCAATTTGTATTTTTTGTGGCAGAGAACAGTTTTCAGATATATTTAAATTTTTTAAAAAGCAAAAAGGAACAGTTCGTCCTATTGTGTGGGAAAAGACTAATCCTGTACCATCTAACGGGCAATATGTTTATTTAAGTGGAGTTGAGTTCGCTGTATGGTTTAAAAAATCTGGTAGTAAAGGTTTTAATGCTTATTGTAAGAATACAGTTTTTCGATACCCCATTCCTTCAGGTAAAAATCGAATACACAAAACCCAAAAACATTGGGATTTATGGAAAGAAATTATGTTAGATTGTTCTAATGAGAACGAAATAATTTTTGACCCTTGCGCGGGGTCTGGAATAACAGCCTGGGTAGCAAAAGAAAATAATCGAAAATTTATTTGTTGTGAATTAGACAAAGACACATATAATATTAGTAAAGAGTTTTTATCAAAAAAAGGAATTATAGTTTGATTTTTAATTAAATTTTTGTTATAATAATTATAGAAAATAAAGAGGAGGTCAAAATGGACGAAAGAAATTTATATCCCGGTAGTTTACATAATCACCTCGACTGGTCAAATGAAAGACTTCGTGACTGTATTATCAAAACAGAGGATTTAATTGATTATGCTATTGAACTTGGACATGAAGTAGTAGCCATAACAGACCACGAAACAGTTTCTGGTGCGGTAAAAGCTGAAAAATATTATAAAAAAATAAAAGAAAAACACCCGAATTTCAAGCTTATTCAAGGTAATGAAATCTATCTTTGTAGGAATGGGTTAAACGCAGATAATTTTAATAAAGATTTTGACAAATATTATCACTTTATTCTTTTGGCGCGCAATGCCGAAGGACATAAACAAATTCGAGAATTGTCTACAAGAGCTTGGAAAAGAAGCTATATGGCGCGCGGAATGAGAAGAGTGCCAACTTATTATCAAGATTTGTTTGATATTATTGGAAAAAATAAAGGAAATGTAATTGGAAGTACAGCATGTCTCGGTGGCAGTTTACCAACACAACTTCTTCGTTGGAGGAAAAGTCAAGATACAGTTTTTTATGAAAAAATTTGTTTATGGATAAAGCAAATGGATGAATTGTTTGGTCATGGAAATTTTTTCTTTGAACTTCAACCATCCCATAGCAAAGACCAGATTTTTGTCAATAAAAAATTAATAGAACTTTCTAAAGAGTTTGATATTCCATATATTATTACCACAGATAGTCATTATCTTAAAAAAGAAGATAGAAAAATTCATAAAGCATATTTAAATGCTCAAAATGGCGACAGAGAGGTTGATGATTTTTATGCTTCAACTTATATGATGAACACAGAAGAAATTGAAAGTTATTTTGATTATTTTTCAGAGAACGAATTACAAATAGCTTATCAAAATATTTTGAAGATTAAAAATATGTGTGAAGATTTTTCTCTTTTGAAACCACTTAAAATTCCAGAATTATATTGGAAAGATTATGAGGAAGATTTTCATAGTTATAATTTTTACAAAGAAAAAATTCCATATCTTGAAATTTTTTATAATTCAGAATATTATGGAGATAAAAAATTAGTTTGGGCGATTATAGATGGAATAAAAAGAAAAAAGGATTTGCAGTGTGAAAAAGCTTATAAAGAAATTGAATTATGCTTAGATGATACTTGGCGCTCTTCAATTACAAATAAAACACATTGGTCTGCTTATTTTTTAAATCTTCAAAAAAATATAGATTTATGCTGGGAAGCTGGTTCTTTAGTAGGGCCGGGCAGAGGTTCTGGTGCCGGATTTATACTTTTATATGTTTTAGATATTACACAAATTAATCCAATACTTGAAGATACAAAATGTTACCACTGGAGGTCAACCTTAAAGATTTAAAGGCCTCCTCTCTACCGCGAGGTAGTTAAAATAAACCCCGTGAACGCAAGAAAAAGCGGTGTGAAATGAAAATTTTGCTAACGGTGAAGACTTAAATTGATTGAGTTAATACCGTGCCAAGCCACTTATATATATAGATTGGAGAGCCAAAAAAAGCATTTTGGCATAAGTGGAAGGTGTATCGACTAACCCTGATGAGTGTAAGGGAGTAGGCTGGATTTTATCACCAACCGAAGTGCGGGGACTCTCATAAATTGGAGGACAATTATGGGACATATTTATAAAATTGAAAATAAATTAAACGGCAAGATTTATATCGGGCAAACGATAAAAACCGTAGAAAAAAGATTTAATCAGCATAAAAACAATAGCAACAAGGAATATTTTTCTCAAATAGTTCTTTACAAAGCTTTTAATAAGTATGGTATCGAAAACTTTGAATGTGTTGAATTAGAAGAAATTGATAACGAGTTTCTCGATGAAAGAGAAAAATATTGGATAGAATATTACGACAGTTATTTTAATGGATATAATTCCACACTTGGAGGTCGAGCAACTCAATTATATAATTGGGATATAGATGATATTATAGAAAAATATCAAGAACTTCGTTCGGCAAGAGAGGTGGCAAAGGTTGTGGGATGCGACCATAGTACAATTGACAATTTACTTAATTATTATGGCGTAAAAAGGTTTAATAAAAAAGACCAAGTTCGTAGACCAGTAAAATTAGTTAAAGGAAACGAAGAATATACTTTCTTTAATACTCTGGACGCGGCGAGATGGTTAATTTTACATAATTACTCCCGAACCAAAAATGAAGTCAACGTAAGAAGAAAAGTTGCTTATGCGATTAAAGATGATACAGAGTATCTTGGATTTTCAATTTCCGAAATATGAGAGCAAGAGATAGTCAGCACCATTAGTAATAATGGAATAATGCGTTTTAAATCCAGATAGAATGTCAGTATTAGACATTGATACTGATATTGAGGGTGGTCGTAGAGCACAAGTTTTACAAAGATTTAGAGATTTTTATGGAGAAGATAGGGTTGCTAATGTCATAACTTTTAAAACAGAAAAATCTAAATCTGCTATTCTTACTGCCGCAAGAGGCATAGGAATAGATATAGATGTATCTCAATATTTAGCTTCTTTAATTCCCTCTGATCGTGGACAACTTCGCAGTTTAAAACAATGTATGTATGGAGATGAAGAAAAAGACTTTAAGCCTATAAAACAATTTGTGTATGAAATGACCGAAAATTATCCAGAAATTTGGGAAGTAGCTTCAAAAATCGAAGGATTGGTTTGCGGAATTGGAGTACATGCTGGGGGAGTAATTTTCGTAGACGAACCATTTACTAATTCTACCGCTTTAATGCGCGCTCCTGATGGAACTATAATTACAGCTTTTGATCTTCATGATTGTGAAGATTGTAGTTTGATTAAAATTGATATGCTTTCAATAGAAGCTTTGGATAAAATTCATAATGAATTAGATTTATTATGTGATTATAATTATATAAAGCAAAAACCCACATTGCGTGAAACATATGAAAATGTTATAGGTATTTACAATCTTGAAAGAACCTCTCCAAAAATGTGGGAAATGGTTTGGAACCATGAGATAACAAGTCTTTTTCAAATGGAACAGCAAAGTGGTATTTCTGGTATTGGTTTAATTCATCCTAAGAATGTAAGCGAATTAGCAGTTTTAAACTCAGTTATTCGTCTAATGGCACCAGAAAAAGGAGCAGAACAACCGCTTGATAGTTGGGCAAGATATCGAAGTAATATTAATGATTGGTATCGAGAGATGAAAAATTATGGGCTAAGTGAAAACGATATTAATTGGCTTTCAAATCATAGTGCTATTACAAATGGAATATGTGAAAGTCAAGAGGGGTTAATGTCTCTTTTACAAGAAGAAAAACTTGGAGGAAATAATCTTAGTTTTGCAGATAAATGTCGAAAAGCAATAGCCAAAAAAGTTGGTAAACTATTTGATGAATGTGAAAATGAATATTTTGAAAACGCGCAAAAAAAGAATTGTGATATGAAACTTGTACATTATGTATGGGATGTTCTTTTTCGAGTACAGCGCGGATATTCATTTTGTCGCGCACATACTCTTTCTTATTCGTTAGTGGCTTTACAAGAAATGAATTTAGCATATCGATTTCCAATTATTTTTTGGAATTGTGCTTGTCTTATTAGTGATAGTGGCGGACAAGAAAATTTAACAGAAGAAGAAAATGGGAATAATGAAATAGAAGAAATTTATGTCGATTGTGTAGAAGAGTTTAAGGAAAATGAAGATGAAGAAAATGATGAAGATGAAGATGAAGTTGAAGAAAATGTAAAAAAGAAAAAGAAAAAAGCAAAAGCTACAAACTATGGAAAAATTAGTTCTGCTATTGGAAAAATGAGAATGTCTGGGATTGACATCGCGCCACCCGATATAAACAAATCTACTTATACTTTTTCTCCCGATGTAGAAAAATCATTAATTCGTTTTGGTATGAGTGGTATTGTAAAAGTTGGAGAAGATGTTGTAAAATCTATTATTGAAAATCGTCCTTATACATCTTTAAACGATTTTCTTTCAAAAGTTAAAATTAATAAACCACAAATGATAAATCTTATAAAAGCAGGCGCATTTGATGAATTTGGAAAACGAGAACAACTTATGTCTCAATATGTTTCTGAAATTAGTGATACAAAAAAAAGAATCACACTTCAAAATATGAAAATGTTAATTGATTTTGGATTAGTTCCAGATGAATATGATTTACAAAGACGAGTTTATAATTTTAATAAATACTTAAAGAAAATGAAATTAGACACAACATATTATGGTTTAGATAATATAGCTTTAAATTTCTTTGATAAACATTTTGATGTTGATAATTTGTATCCAACAGAAAAAACAGAAAGTGGTTTAATGATAAAACAAATTACTTGGGACAAGATTTATCAAAAACAAATGGATATAATTCGTCCATATATAAAATCTCACAATGAAGAACTTTTGCAATCAGTAAATAAAACTTTAATGTCTCAAACTTGGAATAAATATTGCGAGGGAAATATTAGTAAATGGGAAATGGACGCGGTTTCTTGTTATTTCCATCAACATGAATTGCAATATGTAGACGAATTAAGTTATGATTGTAGTGATTTCTATAACTTACCCGAAGAACCAGAAATAGATAGAGTTATTGATATTAAAGGTAAACAAATTCCATTGTTTAAAATTAGAAGAATAATGGGGACTGTTTTGGATAAAAATAAAATGAAAAAAACTGTTACCTTATTAACGACAAGTGGAGTAGTAACAGTAAAAATTTTCGGAGATGTTTTTAATCATTATGATAGACAAATTTCTGAAAAAGATGCAACTGGAAAAAAGCACGTTATTGAAAAATCATGGTTTTCAAGAGGGAATAAAATTATTATTACTGGGATTCGGCGCGATACAGACTTCCACGCTAAAAAATACCGAAATACTCCATATCATTTAGTAGAACTAATTACAAAAATAAACGATGATGGAAGTATCAGAACTCGTGGTGAGCGATTGGAGGGAAATTAATGTCTATTGGGTTATATGATGATGATTTTAATAAATACACTCCAATATGCTTTAATCTTGATTTGATGAAGCTATCTACCTATTACAAAAAAAGGAAAGAAGTAGTCGTTCTGGCTCCAGAATTAGAGCCAGAACGATATACTCATTTTATATTTAGAAAAGATTATGATGATGGATATTTTGATAAACAAATATTTTTATCTAATGTTGATTATGGAGGTCATGCTTTTACAAAAACAAAATATAAATCTTTACCAGAATTTATACAATTAACCAAACCAGACAAGCATTTATATGATAAATTTATTTATAAATATCAGGGAACAAAAAAATTAAATAATTTGTTTAATACCATGGTTCGAGCAGAACATATTCGTTTATCTTTAGATGGAAAAAATATTTGGAAAGATTATGAAAAAACATTTGATGTTTCTCCTAAAACAAGATGTATCATTTTTCATGATTATGATTTAGAAAAAATTAAAGATAGTGATTTAGTTGTAAATGATATAACGAATACGATGTCAAAATACTACGGCGCGCGCGGTCAGCTTGTAGGGATGAAGTTTCCTGTACAAGTATATAATGAACAAGATTTAAAAAAATGGACAAAATTTAATCCGATGAATTTAATGTTCGGTATACAGTATAATGGATTAATGGATAATGAGTTTTTTCAAGATTTTCTTTTACAAAATAATCGTGGAATGATTTCACGTAATTTATATTATAATATAACTCATGGCTCATCATCAGAGAATGATTTTATAGAAAATAGATTATCAAAAATTTTTAAGCAGGTTTTACTTTCACGGAGTTTAGGGGTTAAAATTTTACTTAAATATACAGATAATTTTTTTATGGATAAGAGATGGGAAAGAATTATATATCTTTTTAATTTATATTGTAATAATCATGATAAAGAATATCGAAAAACTTTAGAGGCGGGCTATCGTGATTATAGTAATACATATACTTTATATAGATATGTAACTACAAAGAATTTTTTTACTATTCTTTTAAAAAATCAAGAAAATTGGTTTACAAAAGATGAAATGAGAGATTTATTTCAGTTAGTAAGAGAAAAAGATTACGAAACTTTTAAAATGTTTTATGAAATGGGTAAAGTTAAACTACAAGGAGGAGAAATTATTAATGTCTAAAAACGGATTGAAAATAAAACAAAAAATTGATGAAAATAATAAAATTATTGAAACATTATTAACTCCTAATCAATTTACATTAAACAATACAATTGCAGAATTACTTAAAGAAAATCAACAACTACAAAAAGAATGTAACCATGATTTTGAAGATGGATATTGTATTTATTGCTATAAGGAGAAAGAATAATGAATATAATAATGTATACAACTCACTGCCCGCGCTGTGAAGTATTAAAAACAAAACTTTTAAATAAAAAGATAGTTTTTGAAGAAGAAACTTCTGTTGCCAAAATGAAAGAACTGGGTATTGATAATGTCCCAATTTTAAATATTAATGGAGAATTGAAAAGTTTTACAGAAGCTATCAAATGGATTAATGAGGTAAATGAATGAATATTAATGTTAAATTAAGTAAAAATTTTACTACCGCTTTTAACAAAATGCAAGAAAAATACGGTGAAGAATTTGCTCGTTTACATGGGTTTTCAGACGAAATTTTATCATATACAGACTTTATTTCTAATTTTATTGACTCTGAAACGGTTGCTGATGCTTCTGTTGATGGAAATGCTAATGTTAGTCATAAAGATATGGTAACTTTATTAAATGAAATGCCAAAACCCCATCAAAAATTATTAGCATTTAATAAAATTTATTATGAAATAAATAAGAAATATGGTTTTAAAACAGCAAATGATTGGCTCGATAATGAATGGAATAATGCGTTATATCTCCATGATGCTAATACTTCTACTTTTAAACCATATTGTTATGCTTATGATTTAAAAAGATTAGCGGAAGAAGGATTATTTTTTATTGATAATTTTAATGCTGAACCGCCAAAGCATTTAGGTACTTTTGTAGATTTTGTAAAAGAATTTATTAGTTATTGTAGCAATAGAACTTCTGGTGCTTGTGGTCTTCCAAATCTAATTCCATATATGTATTATTTTTGGGATAGAGATGTAAAAAATAATTATTATACTAAAGATCCTATTTCTTATGCTAAACAGCATATTCAAAGATTTATTTATGCGGTAAATCAACCTTGTGTACGTGATGGCATGCAGAGTGCTTTTACAAATACTTCAATTTTTGACCATCCTTATCTTGAAGCTTTATTTGGTGGTGCAGAGTTTCCAGATGGTAAATTTATGATTGATGAAATAGAACAAATAATGGATTTCCAATGGCTTTTCTTAGAAACTATGAGTGAAATTAGAAGCCATAATATGTTCACTTTCCCAGTTAATACGATTTCATTATTAAAACAAAATGGTAAATTTATTGATGAAGATTTTGCCAGAAGAGCAAGTAAGCATAATATGAAATGGACAGACAGTAATATTTTTGCTGATAGTTCTGTTAATAGTTTATCTAATTGTTGTAGATTAAAAAGTAATATTGAAGATTTAGGCTACTTTAATTCAGTTGGAGGCTCTGCTCTAAGAGTTGGCTCTGTAAAAGTATCAACGATTAATCTTGCGCGAATTGCTTTAGAACATGATAATGAAAAAGAATATTTAAAGGCGCTTCAAGAAATTACTGAATTAAACTTAAAAGCTTTAGATTGTGTAAGGCATATTATTGAAAGAAATGTAGAAAAAGGACTTCTTCCTAATTATCAAGATGGACTCATTGATATAAAAACTCAATATAATACTATTGGTATTATTGGTATTTATGAAACAATGAAAAGTTTTGGATATACAGAATTAGATGAATTTGGAAATACTTTTTATAAACCAGAAGCCTATAAGTTTGGTGAAAAAATTTTTAAAGTTATTCATAATACTAAAGACAATTTTGCTTTAGACAAAGACTATATGATTAACATAGAAGCCGTTCCAGCAGAACAGGCGGCGGCAAAGATGCAAAAAGCTGATGAAATGTTATATCCAGATAAGGTAATTAAAGATTTACCACTTTATGGTAATCAATTTATTCCTCTTGGTATAAAAACTACTCTTCGAGAAAGAGTAAGAATCGCCGCGGCGTTTGATAGTTATTGTAATGGTGGTTCAATTTTACATTTTAATATTGAAACTCCTTTTAATTCTGAACAAACAGCTTGGGATATGCTTAATTATATTACCGACCAAGGAGTTACTTACTTCGCTTTTACTACAAAAATTCAAGCTTGTAAACATAATCATGCTTTCTTTGGAAAAATTTGTCCTATTTGTGGAGAACCAGTAGACACTGAATACAGTAGAATCGTTGGCTTTTATGTTCCAATAAAGACATATTCAAAAGCAAGAAAAGAAGAATGGTCTATGCGAGAATGGGAGGAAATTAATGTCTAACAATGTTGTTTCACTTGCTAAAATAGAACAAATGATAAGAAAAATTAAGCGAGATAATCCACTAATTAATGATTGGGAAAATTATCTTGTTCCTTTTGAATATGTCTGCGCCAGCTTATTTCCAACCTGTTATCAAAACATAACGGAAACAATGAATAATCAATATACTAAAGGATATATTCAAGGTCTTGAGGATGGGAAAAATGAAACTTAAGGGTATTATTGATGAAGATTTTGTAAATTATAAAAAACCATCAATGTTTTTAGCTTTTCCAAAATGTTCTTTTAAGTGCGATAAAGAGTGCGGGCGCCAAATTTGTCAAAATAGCGCGCTCGCAAATGAAAAAAATATTGAAATTGCTTTAGATAAAATAATAGACAGATATATGACTAATCCAATTACTAAAGCTTTAGTATGTGGAGGACTTGAGCCTTTTGATAGTTGGGATGATTTACAATGTTTAATTTTAAATTTTCGATATTATACTAATGATGATATTGTAATATATACTGGATATTATAAAGAAGAAATTGATAAAGAAAAAATAGATTGGCTTAAATTATACAGTCCTATTATTATTAAATATGGTAGATTTATTCCAAATAATGAAGAATATTTTAATAACGACCTTGGAATTAAATTAGCAAGTAAAAACCAATATACGGAGAAGTATTTAGTATGAGAATAACCAGAAACCCTAACAAAGATTTTGTCGAACAAATGTTAAAAGCGCTTAAAGAAAATTCTAATTATTGTCCTTGTAAGATAGAAAAAACAAAAGATACAAAATGTATGTGTAAAGAATTTAGAGAACAAAAAGATGGCTGGTGTCATTGTGGTCTTTATTACAAGGAGTTTTAAATGTCTGAAATCAATGTAAAACAAGTTGTAAAAGAATGGAAAGAAAAACTTAAAAATAAAATTACTTCAAATATGAAATTAACAGTAATTCAAATTGGGAATAATTCAGCATCTAACAGTTATATCAAGGGAAAAGAAAAAGATTGTATAGAATTAGGAATTAACTTCGAACTTTATAAATATAAAGAAAATACAGATCCCATTTTAATTTATGGACATATCAAACAAGCAAAAAATCCAACTATCTTACAATTGCCAGTTCCAAAACAAATAAATTTAAATGTTATTAATAAATTAATACCGCCCGAATGGGATGTTGATGGATTTTCTCCTTATTCAAAATTTAAACCTTGTACACCAGCAGGCATTATTTATTTATTAGACAAATTAAATTTTAAATATGAATATCATAAAGCTGTTGTTCTCGGAAGAAGTCAAATAGTTGGTTTACCAATGTCAAAAATGTTATTAGATAAAAATATGACCGTAACCGTTTGTCATAGCAAAACCTCTTTTGTGGATTTAATTAATATTTGTAACGATGCTGATTTAATTATTAGTGCAATTGGCAAAGAAAATATTATTACTGATATGTTAATCAATAATTTTAAAAATCAAACCTTAATTGATGTAGGAATTAATAGAGTTAATGGAAAACTTCAAGGAGATGCAAATCCAGATATTTATGATATATCTCGTCTTAATTATACTCCCGTTCCAGGTGGTGTAGGTCTATTAACCCGTATGCAGTTAATGGAAAACGTCGTAAAGGCTTATACTGAAATTTGATTATCTTTAAAATTTATGATATAATATTTATATAAAGAAAGAAGGTAAATATTATGACGAATAGAGAAAAAAGAATTTTTAACATTGCTAAAGAAGTTGCTTCTTTTTCTGATTTTAAAGGCCCTCATATCGGCGCCGTAGTGGTTGATGGAAAAACAATTATATCTACAGGATATAACTCATATAAAACAAGACCACTACAACATCGTTATAATATTTACCGAAATTTTGAAAATTATGAAAGTTCCATTCCCAGCCAACACGCAGAAATTGGAGCATTGTCTCATTTGATAGGAAAAGAAATTGATTGGAGCAACGTTTCCATTTTTACTTATAGAGAACTTAAAAATGGAAAACGCGCTTGTTCCAGACCTTGTGTGGCGTGTATGTCTTTGATTAAAGATTTGGGAATAAAAAATATTTATTTTATAGACGAAAATGGAAACTATACAAAGGAGAAAACTTTATAATGAAAGATGTTTGGGTTGCTTTTTTTAAAGCATTGATTATTGCTTTATGCAATCTTTTTATTTTTGGATTATGTGTAATGTTATTATGGAACGCAATTATTACTTTAATTTTTAATGCGCCGTCTATTACTTATTGGCAAAGTGTAGGGCTTTGTGTTTTAACCAATATTTTATTTAAACCTTGGAGTACAACAGATGATGAAGATTGAAAATATTGAGACTTTTAATTTTAAAGGAGCGTTTCGTGGACTTCGTAATCCACTAAATAGTTGGGAAAAAAGTGATAGTTATGTTGATGCCCTAACTGGTAAGTATATCGTCGGAAAAAAAGACTTAGAATTAGCCCAAAGAATGATTAGTGCAGGAACCGATGAGTCAAAATTTATGAGACAAATTTTTGTTTCAATGGATATTATTGCACCATTATATCAATGGAAAGAAATAGATACATACAAGATTTCCACTGTAGCCAATTCTTGTTCAACGATGCACAAAATTGCTTCAAGCGAAATAACCGAAGAAAATTACTCGTTTGACCCAGAACCAGATAAACCGTTAACAGATTTACCAACCGATGATTATATTAGAGTTTTAGATATAAAAAATCGCGCAGTTGAAGATGTTGAGTGGTTAAGAAAGAAATACAACGAAACTAAAGATAAACGTTATTGGCGCTTGCTTATTCAAATTAATCCAGATGGTTGGCTTCAAAAAAGAACTTGGACCGGTAATTATCAAAATTTAAGAAATATTTATTTTGCAAGAAAAAATCATAAACTTATTGAATGGAGACAGCTTTGTCAAGTGATTGAACAATTACCATATGGTAAAGAGCTTATCTGTTATAAAAAGGAGAATTAATAATGAATGATGAAAAAGTAGTAAACTTTCCAAATAAAAAATCAGAAGAAGAGGTAAATGTACTAAAGGCCTCTTTTGATGCTATTACAGAAGCTATGCCAGAACTTCAAGGAATGGAAGGAATGGCAGCACTTTTATCATTACCCGATGAAGATTTTGGAATTATTGCACCACCTATCCTAATGGAATTGGAAAAAAGTTTGAACAATGTTAATGATAAGCTTATTCTTACCCAAGCCTTAAATGCAAGTGGTATGAAAGCAGAAGATTTATTATCATCTTTTTCTGAAGTAGCAAGGCAAATTGATGAAAAAATGACAACTATTCCTCAACCAAAAAAAGAATTTGTAAAAAGAGTGCTTGGCGCGCTCTGTAACGCAATAGCCGATACCGAAGGGATTGCTAAGCGTATTATTCAAGTTCCAATTGAATTATGTCATGAAAATGCAAAAATTCCAGTATATGCTCACCCCTCTGATAGCGGATTAGATATATTTGCTCTTGAAGATATAACAATTCATCCAGGCGAAACTAAACTAATTTTAACTGGACTAAAGGTAGCTATTCCGTTGGGATATGAGCTTCAAATTAGACCAAAGAGCGGACGTTCTTTAAAGACAAAATTTAGGATTGCCAATACACCTGGCACTATTGATAGCGGTTATCGAGATGAAATTGGTGTAATTATTGATAATATTGAGCCACCTATTAAAGATATTATTTATGAAATGGATTTTATAGATGGTAAACCCAAATTAACAATTACTTCTATCTTACATGGTGCAGATTTTCATATTGGAAAAGGTGAGAAATTCGCTCAACTTGTATTATGTGAAGTGCCTAAGGTAGCTTTTTACGAAGTGGATAGCATCGAAAAAATCGAAGGAAATCGTGGTGGAGGATTTGGAAGTAGTGGACTTGAATAATAAAAATGAAATAAAAA
>ERZ1034962.366-NODE-366-length-22675-cov-6.672104_pt1 | contig 22675 bp, 30 predicted proteins | sample MGYA00520696_ERZ1034962 | MGnify/ENA primary metagenome ERZ1034962 (study PRJEB33766, sample SAMN09781770) | gut metagenome | biome: gut microbiome | host: Homo sapiens | place: Madagascar | study: EMG produced TPA metagenomics assembly of the PRJNA485056 data set...
GAGAGGGGGATTTGAACCCCCGGTAGAGTTGCCCCTACTCCGGTTTTCGAGACCGACCCGATCATCAAACGAAACATAAAATTAGCTCACATTATGAGGAAAGGTATCTTTTTGCGCTATGTAAATTCAAAGGGTTAGCCTCATTTTCCCGATGGCTTTCTCAACACTACTAGTTGTGAGCCCTTGCAATGTTCATTAATATACGTCTCACAAATAATTCACAGATATTGCAAAATGGATATTACTGAGTTTCCTTCTGGAGTAATTGAACACCTTGGCTGGTATGTATACCGATTGATTGATCCTAGGGACGGAAGCACCTTCTATGTAGGGAAAGGCAAAGGTAACCGCGTATTTGCCCATATGCGCGGTGAAGTGGCAGCGGCTGATGATGACGACTTACTGAGCAACAAGCTAAAGCAAATCAGAGAAATAAGATTAGCGGGACTTGAAGTTATCCATGTCATCCATCGACATGGAATGACTGATGAAAAGACGGCGTACGAAGTTGAAGCAGCACTTATTGATGCCTACCCTGGGTTAACGAATATCATGAATGGTGCTGGCAGCAATGAATTCGGCGCCGCGCATGTCAAAGAGTTGATAGCAACATATCAACCCGAAACCATAACATTTCATCATAAAGCATTAATGATTTCCGTTAACAGAAGTGCAAAGGATTCAGAGCTTTATGATGCGGTTCGATTTAGCTGGCGCATTAATGTCTCTCGCGCCAGCCAAGCAGAAGTCATTCTTGCGACTGTAAGGGGGATCGTTCGAGGGGTTTTCATTGCTGATAAATGGCTCAAATCAACACGTGAAAATTTCCCTACGATGAAATACTGGGACGAGGATCCGGACTTTGAGGCAACACAAAGTTCTCGCTATGGTTTTGAAGGTCGAGAAGCCCCACCTGAAATAGCAAATCTTTATCTTGGAAAAAAAATACCAGATGAATTAAGAAAAAAAGGAGCTATGTCCCCGGTCCGTTACTCACCTAATTTTTGAGTCTTTAAGTGATAAGCATAAACCGCAGCACGATCTTCTTGCATACGACGTGCTACGGTTTCATTTATCTCCGACCGGAAACTTCTTATACAGTGTCGATATACCAACATCATAGATGATCGCCACCTTCTGGCGAGGAACGCCTGATGCAATTAATCGTCCGGCCTGCTCCCATTGTTCTGGTGTAAGTTTGGGGCGACGTCCACCAATTCGTCCCTGTGCGCGAGCTGCTTCCAGTCCAGCTTTTGTTCGTTCAACAATCAGTTCACGCTCCATTTCAGCCAGGGCACCCATCACATGAAAGAAAAAGCGCCCCATTGGGGTACTGGTATCAATTGAATCCGTCAGACTACGAAAGTTGATGCCTCGTTCGCGCAACTCCTCCACCAGCACGACAAGATGCCGCATACTGCGCCCCAGTCGGTCCAGTTTCCAGACCACCAGCGTGTCACCTGCCGATAATGTCCTGAGCAGCTTTTTCAGTCCTGGTCTGTCGGACTTTGTACCGCTTATCTTGTCTTCAAAAATCAGCTCACATCCTGCACAGTTCAGCGCATTACGTTGTAGATCTGTGTTCTGGTCATTTGTTGACACACGTACATAGCCAATAAGCATGAGAAATAACCCTGTAAAAATCCGGGATCATGCCATTTGAGCCGAATAACTGCATTTTCTAAAAGGTTGGTTTGGGAGAAGGTGCTCCAGCTATTGGCGTTCCGTTCTTCTGGCCCTCCGCGGCAATGCCAAATACTGTAATCGACAGCTGGTCCAGTATGGTGTTTTTGAAGTTCAACGGCGCGAAATTCTCTGCCACTGATTACCCTGTGCTGGCGAAAGTGTTTCCTTCGCTGGTATTACCTGAAGCCCGCGGTGATTTCATTCGTATCTGGGATGATGGTCGTGGTGTAGATAGTGGACGTGGATTACTTAGTACGCAGTCTGACCTGATGAAACAATTTACTTTGCAATACTACGGTCCTTCTGCTGGTACTGGAACAAGAACGGTTTTCGCCCTCCAGAGTAATGCGAACGGCATATATACGAGTGGTATTAGTCAGAATGATGGTAGTGGCATCGCTGCGGCTTTTAATGTACCAGGCGGCACCGAAACACGCCCACGTAACATTGCATTCAACTTTTTAGTAAGGGCTAAATAATGAAACCTGTTTTTGATAAAAATGGGCTGGCTACAGTGCCGGGTGATATGCGTTGTTTTTATTATGATGCAGTAACGTCTGAATATACTGGCTGGTCTGATGAATATATTAATACTGGTGTAAGTATGCCCGCCTGTTCCACTGGTATTGACCCGGGCGAATACATTCCGGGGAAAGTGGCAGTATTTACGGGTAAGGGATGGAGCCATGAAGAAGACCACCGCAATGAGACTGCTTACTCAATCGAAAATGGCGCAGCTGTTACAGTGGATTATATCGGTGCCATCAAAGACGGTTATGTCACGCTTTCACCGTTAACGCCATACGATAAATGGGATGGTGAGAAATGGGTGACAGATACTGAGGCACAGCATAGTGCCGCAGTAGACGCGGCAGAAGCACAGCGCCAGTCGCTGATTGATGCTGCAATGGCTTCCATCAGTCTGATTCAACTGAAATTGCAGGCCGGGCGGAAGCTGACGCAGGCAGAAACAACCCGACTTAACGCCGTGCTGGATTACATTGACGCGGTGACGGCAACAGATACCAGCACCGCGCCGGATATCATCTGGCCTGAACAGCCGGAGGCGTAGGCCATTCAATATCTGGAGCACTGGAAATATCAACCATTTCCAGTGCGTCCAGATAATCAAGCCATGAATTATATTGCGCCAGTTCCTCACCTTTCAGACGACCAATAGCAGCCTTTCCTGGCCACTGCTTACTGTTAATATATTCATTAGCTCGATTTATGAGTTCCTGCTTTTTTCGTTCCGCTTCTGACTGTTGTTCTTCATGAGTTAGCGGCGGTACGTCATCCCATGCAGGATAGCCATCATCACCCGCAACTCTCACTTTCCCTGGAGGTGGTGACAGGTACTTAATAAATATATCCTCATCAACTTCAACTCCATTCTGAGGCCATAACCCAGACTCCTTATACTGACTTTCCAGAGTAAATGGGTAAAACATATTAGTTTTAGCATCGTAAAGATATTTACTCATTTTATCTTCCTGTGGCAAACCAGCGGCAACCAGCGAAATTTTGAGAATTGAAGGATGGGCTTCCTTTATCAAGAGATCCCAGGTTATCTGCCATGACACTTGAGTTAGTCAATTGATAGAATTGCCATACTGACATTTTCCCTGGCACAGGAGCCTGGTCATGTTCATTAATAGAAATGACGCCTGTCGGAAATGGGATAGGAAAATTAATCAAAACTTCATTTGTTGTGGCCCCAGTTAGCCCCCATTGTTCAATATAACCATCCGGGCTTCGCCTCCATCCCGTCGTTGTATCTCCCCCACACTCCCACGCTGACATATCAGGAATTTGGTTTTGCCCGTTACCCACATCCCGTTTTGCCGCTTCTCCCAAACCAAGGTTTTCGAGAGCCGTTTTCACCGTGCCATCCGATTTGATATCGCCAAACGGATTCTTGCGGCTTAACAGCAGCGCGCGAAGCGCGGTAAGCAGCTGGTCGTGCCGCCCTTTCTCCAGGCTGGCACCGGAGGCCTCCACCACGCTACAAAGTTCTTCCTGCAACATGTCAAAGTAGTCATCATCCAGATCGGTGGCAGGTGTGCCGGTCTGGGGGTTACCACGGGTAAAACCGTTCTTACCCGCGCCGAACTTATCCTTCTGCGCGGTTTTCGTGTCTATACGATGCATGGATTACTCCGGATATTTAAAAATTACGTAGGTATGCGAAGGGCAGAGTTTGTTAAGCACGCACTCGACAACGGTGTCGCCCCAGATACGCAGTGCGGAATCACAGGGATCGCCACATGTCATCCAGGTGGTGTTGGTGGCGGCTGGCATGTTGACCTGCCAGTAATACCGCCATTCCGGCGCATTCACAGCGTCAGTACAGGCCGATGAGCAGGTGAACGTGCTTTTGTCGTATCGCGTGATGGCGGCATCTGGTCTGCCCAGGGCAGCAAGCTGTGCAAGATAAAAATCCTCGTTGATGCCACCCGCCAGGTTAACCTTCGCATCCAGCCGTTGCTGACGCTGGCGAAGGGTCTGTGTCCCTGCGGGAATACATTCATCCGGCAGGCCGCACAGACGCTCCCAGCGATTTATCAGTTCGGTGGTGGTGCGCGGATCCAGCTCCCGCATCAGGGCATCCGCACGCTGATGAACACGAGTTAATGACGGTGCCGCACCGGCAATCGCCGGATCGCTGGCTGACCACGCCGGACCGGGCGGCAGCAGTGCCGACAACAGACGGATGTAATCATCGTTTGTCACGTCCATGAAATCGTCCCCAGAACCGCCAGTTCATTTTTTGCAATGGAGATATTGTCCGCCGGTGCAAGCAATTGATGGCTGTATTCCCCGTTCGCACCGGAAATCGCCTCACTGATACGCGATACCTTCAGTTCTCCCTGCGGATAACCATCACGCAGCAGGAACGAACGCAACTCGGCGGTGATGGCAGCCCGTATTTCCGGTGTGTCCGGCGTCACGCGGATATGAAAATCCACTTTATGCGCCACCGGCCTGAATACATACAAATCAGAGCCTGCCACCGGGGCCAGTGGCTCAATGTGTTGTCTTGCCGCCGTTTCCGTTGATTCTTCCGGAATGGGGTTAATCAGGTCACTGCCGGCAATCATCACACCGACAGTCCCCGTTCCCATCCAGTGGCGGTATGTCCATGCACGGGTAATGCCGGGCACTTCTTTAGCCCAGACAACATAGTCCCCGTCAGCCCCGCCCTGAGGCGTCCAGTAATACCGCTCAATGACGCGGGCGCGCCACGTTTCCAGATCTTCAGTATCGAATCCGCCAGTCAGGGTATCTGCAACACCGGAAGACGGCAGACCATTCACCGGCGTGACCAAGATTAATGCCGTACCGTCGTCAGCGTTACCGACCGCGCCTGCACTTGAGCAAGTGATCGGCACGCGCAGGACACCACCGGAGCTGGTTGCATCAGCAGTTGCCGTGTACTGAACCAGGTCATCGCGCTGAATCACGCTCCCGGCAGTCACCTTCAGGCCATCGCTGACACCTCCCCAGCGCATATACCCGCTGGCAGCCGTGGCCCCCTTGCGCGGACACCGTTTCATCGCAGCATGTCGCGCCAGCCAGGACTCATCACACAGGTCAGGCAGCATGTTCATTGCCAGATAATCGATGTAACCGTAAACCGTATGCAGCGCCGCCGCATACACCTTTGCCCGCACGTCTTCATCCATGCGCCGGAGCGTGTCGCTGACGTCCAGTCTGGCGAATAAATCGTTACGGATCATACTGATATTTTCTGCCAGCGTCGGGCGCTGAAATTCACTGTCCGCCATGCGTTATCGCACTCCACAGATCATCAAAAGAAACCATTATCGGTCCGTCACGACGCCAGAGGGTGATACTGTTACCCAGCTCATTAATCCCGGTGCGGCGGATATCCAGATCAATACGGGACACCACGCCGTCATCAATCATCCATTGCAGGCATTCGCAGATATACCCCCTTACCGTCTGCACCAGCTGATTGGTCAGTTTGCTGCGCTGAAGCAGCCACAGTCGGGAGCCGTAACGGTCATTCTGTACCGCAGGCCAGGTATCCCCCCACCATCCCATCGGGACGTCGGCGTTGTCATCAGGCTCCGCCCGCCGCCAGGTAAACAGGGAAATCACCACGGCGCGGGTCAGCGGATCCAGCGGTGCGCTGGCGCAGGTGCGTTTACCGTTCACCGTCAGCCACAGTTCCATCATGCCTCCATCGCTTTATCAGGTTTGTCGGTGTTACTGCCCTGACCGTTCTCTCTGTGACGATGCCCGTTATAGGCAAGCCGCATCGCTGACATGGTGGTACCGCCGGAGTCGCACAGGTCTTTCACCTGTCCGGTCACTTCCAGGTCCATTTCAAAACGTGCTCTGGGCGCATTGCGAAACGTGATCGTTTTACCTGCACCGTCCACCACGATCCCCTCCCGGGTCAGCGTCACGGACTGCCCCTGATCGTCATAGACAGCCACCTCACCCGTCTGCAGCCCTTTCAGGCGGTAACGCCGGTCCGACACCGTAACAACCACCGCATGAGAACGGTCACCATCCGGAAACAACACCACCGCTTCCGCACCGCTGTTTGCCCTTGCGGTAAAACCGTAAGGTTCAAGATGTTCAACCCCGGCTTTGGGTTCACCGGCAATCAGGGACACATCCACGGTCTGACATTTCGTGGCGGCACTGATGCTTTTCACCACGGCCCGCCCAATCAGCCCGAGGAGTTGTCGCTGTATGGTTTCAATCGCCCTCATCAGAACGGGTCCTCCTGTACTCTGGCTTTTTTCTTTTTCCGCGCGCCGGGATCTTCGGGTTCAGGCAGATAAGCATCAGGCGGGCCGACACGGATTTCCGTCAGGGTACCGTTCTGGCCCTGAGTAAACGTGACTTCCGATACAAGCAGTTCGGTATTGTCGAAACCACAGACCGGATCAAAGACAATCACCCGCTGGTTGGGCTGCCACAGCGTACCGTTACCCTGTCGCCAGCCCTGCACCACATAGATGGTTTCATCCGTCCGCGCCGCCCGTTGCCGGGCTTCAAAGTCAGCACGCGCAATACAGCCTGCCCCCGTGGCCTGCCCTGTCTGCCTGATATACATCGGACGGTAACGGGCAATAAATGCGTCCTCTGTGCGGGCCCGCAGCGCGGTGGTGGTGGCCTCACCGAAATCATCGTCGTTTCCGGCACGCTGCCCCGCCACCTGGTAAACAGAAAACCGCTCCCGGATACTCTTCTCCGTATCGCAGGAAAGGATGTTTTCCCCGAGTACCAGCGCGGTATGTGCCCGCGTTGAGCCAATACCGCCAATCACCAGCCTGCCGTGCGGGTCGTCATAAGCCAGCGCCTGCTGCTGACCGAGTATTTTGTTAATCACCTCGATCACCGTTTCACCGTGATCAGGCTGGACATCAGGAATAACACCCGACGGCGCACCGCTGTTCACCACCTCAATGCCGAAGGGCGCAGCAAGCGCCTGCGCAATCTGTACCAGTGATCGTCCGTTAAACTGTGTCGGTTCGGCTGCACAATCAATCAGGTCAGCGGTCAGACTGCGTCCGGCAATACCGGTGCTGACCGACCGGGCATCGTAACGAACGGGCGTAGCCTCCACCCAGCCGGTGATCACCAGCTCATCACCAATCAGCACCTCCACTTTTGAACCGTTTTTAATGCGCGGCTGAAGCGTGGTGATACCCTCATCACCCGGCCACTGGCGGGTGATCTCCACACTGAAATCCCGCGCCAGCCGTTCAATACCGGCACCGATGCGCACCGATGTCCAGCCATTCCACTCCCGGCCATTTACCCGTAGCGTGACATTGTCGTTCATTGCACTGGCACCTTCAGAGGGATCACCGGCACAAAGCCGGGATGCGTAATGGCATTACGCCGGATAATGTCCGCGTCACGCGCCGCGTTATCAAACCAGGTCGCCGCCAGCACCAGCGCGGGTAAAACCTCATCCGGTGTGCGCTGAATGATCCGTGCAGACTGTTCAAGGCGCGTGTTGATATCCGCATTCAGATCTGCTTTCACCCGGCGCAGCGCCAGAAACAGCGCATCACTGGTTGTACGGGACAACTCCTTATCAATTGCCGTATTCAGTGTGTCGCGAATGTCAGTCAGTTCTTCCCACGTCGGCAGGTCAACCGTGTTTTTCACCGCCGGTGCATTGTTCAGTGCCGGATGCGTGACGGAAGGCCAGCCAGTGCTCTGCGCGGGTGTTGTTGCCTGCCCCACTGCGGAATTCTGCGTCACCGCGGAAGTTGTTGGCGCAGGCAATCGGGTGACGGCATACGCCGCTTCGCTGATTGCGGTCGTACGAAGGGTGCTGGCAACCACGTTACGCTGCTGCGTCGCCGTGGCGGTGGTTTTACTGTCCGTTTTCCAGACGCCGCGCGGTTGCAGATCGCTGCCGAGGCTGACACCGGAAAGCGTTTTGATCATGGTGACCAGGTCGCTGGCGTTACCATAAAGGCGTTTCCCGGTACGCCACATTTTCTGCACCTGCTCAACGAAATTTTTGCCTGACGATGGCGGCGGCAGAAGTACCGAGATATCCCCCTGCAACAGCCTGGCGGCATCCGATACGGCAGAATCCACCACTTTCATCGCATCAGAAACATACCCCAGCATTATGCTGGCATTACCGATAACGTCGTTCTGCACGAAATCCGCCACACCATCGATACTGAAACCGCTGAAGCTGTCACTGATGCAGTCATCCAGTGCAGAACAGGATGACATCAGCGTCTGCGCCGTCGCCGCACCTGATGTGGGGTAAGAGAGTTCTCCCGCTTCGACAAACTTCAGGTCAAAGCGGACAATACGCCCTTCACTCTTCGATGTGCTGACCCGAACTTCTCCGTCAACACAGACTTTCAGCTCACCGTATGTCGGATGGACAAGCGTGCCGGGACCGGGTTTATTCAGCGCGTCAATCAGGCGATCGCGCTGGTCAAAGCAGTCATCTCCCACCACATAAGCCGTGATGGACGGGCGAAAAGTGATTTTCCCCAGGTCTTCGGTATAGGGTTTGTCGCGGTTCGGGTATTCATGTGTTTCCACACGGCGACCGGTTCCCGCACTTTCTTCTTCAACCTTAAACGGCACGCCGCGAAATGACGCGTCCTGGAGTCTGTCACGCCAGCCTGAAGACGACGAAAGTGATGAAGGTCGGGTGGGAAATGAGGATAAATCCATAGACTGACCTCAAAAAGGACTGCGTTATCGTGGAAAACGAAAAGGGGAATACCCCACATCGTGCGTGATTTTCATCAGGGGATCGGCTTTGCCCGGTACATCAATTATCTTCATACCTGGCGGAGCATTCTCGAACGTGACTTTCAGCTCGCTGTGCTGTGTCATGGAAGAAGATGGATTCAACAGCGGAACATTGGGTTTGTACTGGCTCAGGCTGGCCTGATACTGCTCGTACTCTTTACGATCAAAAAAAGGCGTCCAGTCTGAAGCCAGAAACAGCCCTTTATTATCCAGCCAGTTAACCGTATCTTCAGGAACAACACTTTCCAGAGTATCTTTAACCGGCTCATACATCAGGGTTCCCAAAAAACCATATACCCCGGCCTTCCCGATAAAGCCGCGGCCTTTCCCCATCAATCCCGTTTCTGCCGATACCTTCCCCAGCGTACGCATCTCTCTGGTCACTGCGGTAATGGATTTGGTAACGTCAGCAACCCATTTGGTTGCCATAAACAGGGCAATCGCTTTCAGAACAGTTTCCCATCCCCCCATCACCTGCGCCGTTTCATCCACCACGTGCCAGACTTTTTTTATGACAGGGCCTACGGTTTCCCAATTATCAATAATGAGGTAAGCGCCACCAACCAGAAGAGCAATCAGCCCCTTAGCAGGCGTCATATTCATCACACCGCCGAGAACTTTCATGATTCTGGACAAAGAGCCTGCAGCGGCCCCCACTGTCAGTAAAGCCAGACCGATTTTAGCAATGGTCTTAACGAGCTCCGGGTTTTCACGGACAAACGTTCTCACTTCCTCAAGGAGCGGTTTTACCGCTTCAAGACCATCATTAACCTCAGGAAGAAACGTTTCCCCCAGCGTGGAAGAAATGGCATCAAGTTGATTTTGCAGAAGTAAAAGCTGGTTTTCCGTCGTCGCTGCCCTCGAAGCATATTCCTTCTGCATCGAACTGCCATACTGCTGGGAATCCGCAACCCGCCTGAAGTTGGTACGCAACAAATCAAGGTTAGTCAGCAGAGGTGCTATCGCGCCCAGAGACTCTTTCCCGAACAGGGCATTCAGCACAGCTGCCTGTTTTTCTTTAGGCACTTTAGCCATCGCATCCAGTACAGACAGCATGGTGCCCCGGGCATCTTTCTGCATATCAGCAGCTAATTTCTTCGGATTGATCCGCAGAAAACGCAATGCCTGTTTCTGCGATTTTGTCGCAGAATTTCCCGCGGTCAGGGAAAGCATGAAGTTCTTGATCCCTGTGGCGGCAATTTCTGACTCCACGCCCATCCCGGCAATGGTTGCCCCCATTGCCGCGATTTCGCCGGAAGCCACACCTGCAACACCACCTAAAGGACCAATACGCGTAACAATATCGGAGATTTTCTTCGCGTTCGCCGGGCCGGTATTACCAAGGTAGTTGATTTTGTCAGCCAGCCCGGCCACTTCATCCTGCGTCATATTAAACGCAGTACGCCACTGGGCCATCATCTGCCCGGACTCTTCAGCCGTGGTATCAAAGGCCACGCCCATCTTCACCGCATCAGTGGCAAACTGCATCAGTTCATCACGTGCAATCCCGGCCTGACCGCCAGCCGCCACAATTTCCGCGATCCCGTCTGCAGACATGGGAAGCTCAGTAGACAAAGCGCGTACCTGCTCCGTCATGGCCTTAAACGCATCCGGCGTATCCAGACCGGCCACCACTTTGCGGACATCAGCCATCTTCGATTCAAGGGTGATGGCTGATTTTACAGGGAGTGCCAGTGCCCCCATTATTGCAGTACCCGCCCCGGCAGCGCCCAGAGCAAGGCTGGAGACTTCTTTCTGAAATCCCTTAAGCTGACGCTGCATACCTTTAAGCGGGCCGGACAGCCTGTCAACAGCGGTGATGATGGCTTTCAGCTGAAAATTATCAGCCATGCTTCATCTCCTCATTTATACGGACAGCCTCTGCCTCCAGATCAGCAAAGTGGGAAATAGCCGTCCGGCGAAGTTCAAGGGGGTTTAATTTCCAGAACCACGCGACATTGTAGAATCGCTTCCGGAGCTCTCTTCCGTCTCCAAGCCGGTAAAAAAACGCATTACAATCATGCCTGCCTTGAAAATATCCAGCTTCGTCATCTGCGCTGCAGACGAGCGCGGGATCCCGGCCAGAAGCGGGATATATTTCAGCGCCACCTGACTGTCCATTTTCATACCACCATCAGGCGAAACAGAGAAAGGGAACCCCAGCGCCTCAATCTCGTCATACGTAGGCTCACGTATTTCCAGCACATGCAGTGTTTCTTTGTGGGCGATGATCGGTTTTTTAAGTACAAGCTCAATCACTGGTAATCCCCTTCTTCACCGTGGAACTCAAGATCAACCGTGCCTTCTTCGGCATTATGGTTCGCTTCGCCGTGCAGCCAGGCAGACGACAATACATAGACCTGACCGTTCGCCAGCTCGGCAGTGATGGTCATCTCATCAGACGAGGTGATTTTGTTCACCGGAAAATTCTTCGGCACCTTGAAGGTCCCTTTGACATAAGGCGCACGGTGAGTTTCCTTGCGGTCCACTGAACCGTCCAGGCCGATGATGTCATCATTGACCGTCCTGTTCATGGGCACCTCAATGCCGCCGGTCAGCGATAGCTGTTGACCGTCAATTTTGAAATAACAGGTTCCCCCGATACGGGCCATTATGCAGACTCCTCTGAATACTGAAGACGGAACTGGTTAACCACGGCAAAGACACGCAACTGGTTAACATAGTCAGGCGGGAACAGCGTGTTCAGGCGGTTCGGATCGCTGGCATCACGCTCCACAACCAGGTACTGCTTAAACAGTTCGTAGTTTTCCACGATCCCCGCACGCTCAAGCTGACGGTAGGTTGCCAGCAGTTCCCCTTTGATCACCGCCGGTGTGACAATCGCCTGACCGGGACCAAAGCGGGTACCGTCGCTGGCAAGCTTGTGACGCCCGTACTTACTGGTAATGACGGATTTCAGTTTGCGCAGCACATACGCGCTGGTATGCAGCGTCTCGCTGTCGAGGTAGCTGTTATCCGCAACACCGTAAGCGTTTTTCCTGTACGTGGTGACATCACGCTGAATGCGCAGCACCCCGCTTTCGACATACGCCGTTGCCACGCCATGAGACAGCAGGGTCTGTTGTTCGGTCATCGTGAACCGTTTCCCCTTCGGCGCAGGCAGCATACCCACCAGCTCACCGGTCTGCGTGGGACGTGCCGGATCGTTGCGAATAAACACCGCTGCGCGGGCGGTACGGCTTGCCGCCAGCTCGTCGGCAGGCGTCTGGGTCTCTTTTTCGTATCCCGCCAGGGTAATGTGCTGCTGGTTAAACTGGTCACCTGCGGTCACCAGTTCTGACAGCGTGCCGATCTTTGCCGTATACACATGACCATACAGCTGACGCGCATAGCTCCAGCGACCGCTGGTATCGTTCATCTCGGTCACCAGCGTGTTAACGGAGGCCGTGTCGTTGAACGGCAGGCCGATATAATCAAACGGCTCATCCGCCATTGCAGCCACCGCGCCGGTGAGAACCGGAGCACCCGTTCCGGCGGTACCCGTCGCCACGGCAATCTGTACGCCCGCTGGCAGCACTTCGCCCCCACCAAAGCCGTAGTAATTGAGGCTGACAGGAATTTCATTCCCGCAAAGCCCCTTATGACGCGCGGTCAGCGTGACCACACCAGCCGAAGATAAAGCTGTAAACGGCAGAGTCGGAACGGCATTGATGGCATCCTGGATACTGCTGGCAATCGTCGTGACGTTATCGCCGTTGGTCACCGGAGCCTGCACGCGGGTACGTCCCACATAGACATTCACCGTGCCGCTTTCGGTTGCTTCCCCGGTCACCGTCAGCGTAACCGTTGCCGCCGCGCCTGTGGCTTCCGGAACGGCAATCACATACAGCTCACCAAACGGGTCGGTCTGGCGATAAGCCTCGACCATACGCGCCAGCTGACTTCCCGCACCACAAATCTGGCGTGCATAGTCTGCCGACGGCATTAGCACCAGACTGTTGGCAACAATCTCTGCACCGTTATTGGCATGACCAATCAGCAGCGATGCCCCGCTGTCCTGTGCAGTATTCGCAGCCTGGTTATCCATTTCCGCATAAAACAGCGGAACCAGCGTATTCGACGGAATGGTGTTAAAGCTTATCGTCATCGGTGTTCACCTTTTTATTCACGCGCCGGATATCACCCGCTGCTTCACGGCGCAGCCAGTAGTTGTTCTCATCAACATTTCGCCCTTCGGCGGGCAAAAGGTCGCCGCGGGCAGGGTCAGGCACTGACCGCCCTTTAACAGGTTTCACAAACATGATGATCCTCAGGAAGGAAGGGGTATTTCGGTGTGATGTTCGATATCGCCGTCAGGCCCGTTACCGGGATCGAGATAATCAACATCAATCGCCAGCGTTCGCAGTTCATCCAGACTGTTCAGGTCATCCTGCTGGCGGGTATCGTCTTCGGTCAGCTCGCTGATGACCGAAAAATCGAACTGATAAATCAGCTCATGACGATTCAGATCCAGCAGCGTGCCGCCGTCATAGGTAATCGGGTTACCGCACGCTTCCGGGTTCCAGCCCAGCAGAGCCTTAAAGAGCATCTGCCGGACATCGTCCACCACATCATACGAGGCAAACTGACCGCGCTCATCACGCCCGTTACTCAGTATGACAACCACGGAGAAGCCCTCTTTCAGCTCCTGCCAGTAGTCGGTCTGACTTTTGTTTTCTCCCGGAGAATCATCCCCCGGTACCACATATGCCGCCGGGAGTTTCAACTTTCCGACCTCCGGCAGATTTTTGAACTGGGCCGCGCCTGCCACCCGGTTTTCAAAATACAGACAGCGGGCACGCAGCGCAGCAATAACAGGAGTCAGTTTCATGTTTTTTTCCTTCTTACAGGACGTAATGACCGCTGTAACTCACGGGACAGTAACTTTTGTGTCCAGTAACGACGCTGGTCGATGACATCAGCCATAAAGTTATTACGTGGTGCCAGCCGCCAGCGGGATGAATGCTGCTTTTTCTGGCGCTTATCCTTTTTGCTCATCCCGTATGCGGCATGACGCACACCGTAATACAGAAACGCCGGATAATACGCAGAACCTTCAGGAAAACGCCGGTTACCCTGCCCGTTTTTCTGGTTAGGGGAAATCCTGACCATCAGGCCAGAACGACGGGAGCTTTTACGGGGGACGTAATAACCTATAGAACGCGCAAGTCGTCCGGTCTGATAGCCGGGGTTTTCACCTGGAGCAGACCGACCACGTCGCATCACCAGCCGCCGGGCATCACGCATATAGACACGCCCGATTTGAACAAATGCCCTTCGGAGCCTGGCACGGTTAAACTCCATCTCCTCCGGTTGTTTGAAATCAACGTGTAAAAATGCTGTCTGATCCACTGCGTCCTCCCATTTGTTCTTCGGCACCCAGTTCCGTACACTCCAGCAGCAGAAAGCGCCGCGCCCCGTTCAGATCACGCTGACGTTTCACCCGGTACACACGGTCATCACAGACCACCTCATAATCAGCAGTGATCCCCCGGCGGTAGCGAATGGTGATGTAATGGGTGATGGCGTCTCCGGTCTGCGCGGTTTCCTGCCAGGTGGTGGCACTGGTCTGGACAACCTTCGCCCATGTCCGGAACGCAACCGGGTATTGAGGCTCCACGCCAAAGTTATCCGCGGGCATATCCACCCGCTGGCGGATCAGGACGCGTTTATTCAGTTCACCGGGGTCCGGCAGAATGTAGGTTGCGCTGGTCTGCGCATGACGAATTTTCATTGCGGGAAATACCTGTACGGGCCGACAAGCCAGTTAAAGCTCATTGGCAACTCCATTTTCTCAACGTCTGTAACCGACGAGCGATTTTCGTAAAAATGGCTGATAAGCATCAGCATCCCCAGACGAATATCATCCGGCAGGTGCAGCCCGTCCGGATCGCTGTCCGGAATGGTTTCATCCGGAGCATAGAGCTTCCGGTTCAGATACGTTTCCGTCCGCTTTTGCGCCGCACAGGCCAGCAGTTGCAGATGGCGGTCATCAGCATCGAAATCCTCATCCAGCCGGAGTTGGGCTTTAATCTCTTCCATTGTCAGAAGCATACTCAGCCCTCTTTACTGGTCGTGGCTTTTTTCTCTTTTGTCGCTTTACTGCTTTTTGCACTGGTTCCGCGCTCTGCTAACCCGGCCTGAAGTGCAATCTCCTGCACCCGGGCAGGAAGCGCCCCGTCGTCATACTCACCGACCCGAATGACCTCAACACGCATACCGTCCGGTGACCATTTCAGATCTTGTTTCAGGATCATGATTCTTCACCCGTCAGAACAGGGGGCGCGGTTCCGCGCCCCTGAGTGATTACGCCGCTGCAATCTTCAGCAGTTTGATGGCCTGCGAATCGACCAGCATCCCGCCGGTGCGCTTGGTGGTATAAAAACCGACAAACGGTTTATTGGTGTACGGGTCACGCAGAATGCGGGTGCCGATACGGTCAACGATGGTGTAACCCCGTTTGAAGTTACCAAATGCAATGGCTTTCGCATCAGCGGCGATATCCGGCATCTGTTCGTTTTCAGCGATACCGTAACCCGCCAGAGAGGACGGCTGCCCCAGTTCCAGCCCCGGACGCCACAGATAGTTACCCTCGGTGTCTTTCAGCAAACGGATGGCAAACAGGCTGTTGTTGTTCATCATGAACTTCGCGCCAGTGCGGTGTGCCTTACGCAGCGTGTAAATCAGTTTGATAATGGCGTCTGCGGTCACCGCGGTCGCTTCGCCGGATACAATATGCTGAAGTTTGCCGAACGCCCGGACCTTGTCGGTTTCATCAGTGGATTCATACGCCAGGAACCCTTTCGGCTTCTTGGTGCCATCGCCTGAGGTAAAGGCAATTTCTTCCTGTTCGGCAAATTCGGTTGCCAGCTCGCTGTTGATCCAGGCCTCCACGTTGAAGAAGGCATCGTCCAGCATTTTCTGGGTAGCCTGCGGGTTGCCGTAAATTTCCCCCATGAGAGGTTCAATCAGCTCTAGTCTGGAGGTGGCAGTCTGGGATCGCGTATCCGTTTCCCCCACCCATCCGGAAGCCGTACCGCCCAGATTCACCAGTTTTTTGTAGTCGGAACCACCAACGGTGATCACCGTGGCTTCCTGACGCATCACCACTTCATCTTTCAGCAGGTTAAGAATGTTGCGATCCAGTTCTTCCGGCACGGCGTAGCCACCGTCTTCATCGGTACCCACCTGCAATGCCTTACGCTCCAGATCGCGCAGACCGTCTTCACGGCCTTTACGCAGGAAGCCCACAAACGCCTCTTTATGCTCGGTGGCCAGTTTATTTTGCGCTCCACCAGCCGGACGTTTCAGCTCAAGCAGCTCTTTTTCAAGGTCGCTTTTGAGATTTTCCAGCTCGCTGAGTTTTCCGTTCAGGGTTTCCACCTGCCCGGCAAGTTTGCCTTTTTCCTGCTCAATCGCCTCAACGCGCTTGTCGTTCTTTGCTTTGAAGTCGTCAAACTTCTGCTGCAGCTCCTGCGCGACCTGTTCGACATCTTTAATATCAACCGCCATCGTATTTCTCCTGATTAGAAGTTCAGATTTTTCAGTGCATTCAATGCAGAGCCCACATCCTCAGCGTCGCGCAGGGACAGTGCGCCATAGCCCCCGGCCATGAATGCTTTGGCCTGGGTACGGGAGAGTCCGACATCACGCAGGACTCTTTCGATTTTTTTCTGTTCGGGGATTTCCCCGCGGGCCAGTGCGTTCTTGACGTCGCTGATCCGCGCCTCGTCGTTAGACGGGAATGTCACCAGACTGACTTCCCAGAGGTCGATTTCTTTCAGCAGAAAGGCTTCTTTGCTCCGGTCGTATTCCCAGTCCTTCAGGACGTACCCAATAGAAAGGCCGGTTAACGAACCGGCCTTCATGTGTGCATGTGCGCGTTTTGCCAGGGGATCATCATCAATGAGCAACCGCCCCCTGACGTAAAGCCCGACATCGTCTTCCTTCATTTCGGTGTAAACACCGATGGGCTCATCCATGCGGTGCTGCCAGAGCAGCGCAGGTAACGCTTTTCTGTCACTCCACGCCCGCAGGGAAGCAGCAAATGCCCCGGACATCACCACATCATCGTGGCTGTCCTTTACACCAAAGACGGAGCCATACCCTTCAAACTCACCGGAGTCACTGACAGATTTCAGACTCAGCGGTACATCAAGACGTTGTTTCGTCTGCATTGGCGTTATCCTTCTGCTTACCGGCTTTACTGCCATCGGAGGGTTTCGTGGTCATGTTCATCGGTGTGAGATAGACATCACCACCGGGACGTGGATTCATATCTTCCAGGTCGCGGCAGTCATTGGGTGAGTAAATTCCCCAGTTGATCCCGGTGGCGTAGGCTTCAAAACGGGACTTCATATCCCCGCGCAGTAACGCCCCGGCGTTAAATTTGGCGTAATAAACGCCCTGCTTACTTTTTCGTACCAGTCCGGTGTTGATCCGCTGTTCGATGCGGGTCAGATACGGCACCAGTGAATAGTTGATAAATCCGAGCCCCAGCTCTTCGATATTGTTGAAGGTGGCGCGATCGGTGTTCTGCACCATGTGCAACGGCACCCGGAACAGACGACAGATTTCTTCAAGCTGAAACTTGCGGGTTTCCAGGAACTGGCTGTCCTCGGCGTTCAGCGCCATCGACTTCCAGTCCAGCCCCATCTCAAGGATCATCGGGCGGTGAGCATTGCCAAGCCCGGTGTGACGCTCCTCAAAATCTTTCTTCAGGCGCTCGTAAGCCTGATCTGACAGCGTCTGCTCTGTACGCAACACACCCGACGTCACCGCGCCATTGCTGAACAGTCTGGCCCCGTGCTCTTCGGTCGCTGCCGCCAGCGATATTGCCTCGCGGGCATAGGCGATGGGATTCAGCCCCACCAGTCCGTCCAGCGTCAGCGTGCGCACATGCCAGATATCCTCCTGGCTCAGTACATCCGTGGAGCCATCCGGGAATGTGACCTGATAGACCGGCTCCCAGCTACTGTTAAGCTTCGGTACCACACAGCCGGGATCGACGGGCAGCAGTTCAGCCACTTCGCCAAATGCTTTCACTTTGTAGGCGTAAAAGTTTCCCCGCAGGCACAGACAGGTGACCACCAGCTCCCAGAACTCCTGCGGCGTCATATAGCCATTGGGATGCGTGGAGATCAGCTTATGCAGACGTTCGCCGGTGGCTCTCTGCTTCAGGCTGCCGTTCAGGTGATACAGGTTGCAGGGCAACATCCCGACCGACTCCGCCAGCACCCTGACACAGGAAAAAACCGCCGTCAGTCGCATGGCCCGCTGGCTGCTGATCTGCTTTCCGGTATAGGTGTCGTAGGACAACCCGATAGCATCCGCCAGCTCTGCTGGCGTGGTCACCGGTGCGTCACTTTTTCGTTGAAATAATCCCGAAAAGAACACTATTTACCTCCGCCGACAGACGACTGTGTACGGTCGAGATATCGCGCCACCAGCCACGACCAGAACAGGCACAGCGCCCCGGCAACAACAAACCCCGCCGGGGGATAAATCAGCCAGGCACCATACGCCAGCAAAAGCGCCCCCAGCACGCCCACCAGAGGCGCGAGAATCAGCATGATCATAATTACCTCAGTTAAAGCGAGCGGATCCCATAGGACTCAATGTGGTCAGACAGCGTGTCTTCTTTCTCGTACAGCATGGCTCTGCCAACCGCCATAATCAGCGCAACTGCACCATCGATTTTGTTTTCCGCCTGCTCTTTGACGGGCTTCACCACATCATCGTTACCTGGCATGTTTTTGCCGACCACATTGCCGATACACCAGGTCATGATGGGATTGCCGTCATGATGAAAGCGTCCCGATTCAATCGCTGCTTCCAGCTCTTTCATCGGATCGGACATATTGGCGAAGTTCTGGACGATAGTGACGGGATTCAGATCTTCATCAGCAAGGTCATGTGACAGCCCGGTCGCCCCGAAGGGGTCGATGGGTGACTCACTGACCGGGCTGATTTTGTTCGCCGCTTTGGCCTCCTCGAGGATGTAGCGATAATCCACCTCTGCACCATCGGTAACGGTCAGGACGCCCATTTCCACCCATTTCTGAAAGCGTTCGGCTGTCCGTCTATCTTCATTTTTCTCGACGCTGTACACCGTGTCATACGGTACCCAGAAGCGCGGGGCCACACTGTAGTAATGCGTTTTACCGTCAATCTCGCGGGTATAAAGTCGCGCCATGCTGTTCATATCCAGCTTACGCGCCAGGTCAAAGGCCAGAATGCACGGCTGCCCCTCGAACTGCTCAAGGGTCAGTGATTTATCCTCGCAGCTCTGCCAGCTCACCAGGTTGAAATACGCCGAACGCGCCGACACCCAGATATTGAGGTGTTTTGTTTTAAAGACGTTTGCCAGACGGGCGTTATTTTTCGCACGCTGCTGCTGACTTAACAAAAATTCGCGATAAACCGACACGCCAATATTTGGATTGGCTTTTTCCAGCACCTGCGGGTCGGTCCAGTCGTCACCTTCATCAACGGTATAGATGATCCCGAACAGTTCATCGTTAGGCACCGAGCCGTTGAGCATCTCGATGACTTCCCGCCGCTTGTCGTAGCACGGCCCCTCAATGTTGTACCCGGCGGTGGTGATGGCCCACATCAGTGGCTGACGTCGCGCCCCCATCCCGGTAAGCATTGTGGTATAAAGCGCATCGGTGGCATGCTCGTGATATTCATCCACCACCGCACAGTGGGGTGATGAGCCATCACCGGGGTTGCCGATCAGCGGTTCAAACCGCGCGCCATCCTCCGGACGGTTCATGTTTGAGGCGTTAACCTCAATCCCGAACGCTTCCGTCAGCATGGGTGTGCGTTTACACATCAGTCGCGCCGGGCGAAAGACTTCCCACGCCTGTTTCTCTGTCGTGGCACCGGAATACACTTCCGCGCCAAACTCGTTATCACAGGCAAAACAATACAGGGCAACACCGGCAGAGATTGCTGATTTGCCGTTCTTACGGGGGATTTCGGTGTACACCTCCCGGAAGCGGCGCAACCGGGTGCCTTTATTGACCCAGCCAAACGCACAGCAGATCACAAATAGCTGCCACGGCTCCAGCGTGATGGGCATCCGTTTGAATGCCCACTCCCCCTTGGTGTGCGGCAACAGCTGAATAAATTTCGCGGCCCGTTCAGCCAGGTCCTTGTCGAAGCGGTAACGAAACGACTTACTTTTTTCCGCCATCAGGTCATCAAGATGGCGCTGGCAGGCCTGAATCACAAACTGGCAGGCCACAATCTTTCCGCGCACGACATTCCGGGCATACTGATTGGCAGCATTTACGTTGGGGTAAGATTTCCGGCTCATGATTCGATGATTTTCAGATTGTCAGAAACGGGTTAGTGGCTTTCTTCTTCCCCGCCAGGCCAATCAGACGCTGGCGGCTGCTGGGGTCGAGTCCGAGCATTGCCCCCGTACTGCTCATCTCGGACTCCTGTTCTTTTTTGGCGGTCAGCTCCGGATTTTTGACCCTGCCGCCCATTGCACCGGTGATGGTGTTGCCCTGTCTGGCAATATTTTTCACGGCACGTCGCCAGAACTCGTAGGCCACGCACCACCGCTCAAGCACCGCGAGGTCAGTCACGCACAACAGGCCCTGACCGCAGAGTTCTTTGGTTGTCAGTTGCCACATGATCGTTGCGAGAGGGAGATTTTCTTCTGCGAACCACTCCGGTGGCTCAACACCTTTGATGGGCGTAAAAACAGGTTCATCTTTATTCAGGGCTCGCTTGCCGGGGTTTCCGGCCAGCGCCTTGCGCGCCGTTGGCTTGGGGCGACGCCCGGAACGCCCCGCCGTTCCAGCCATATGCGGCACTCCTGGTTAAATTTCATTTTTCGCGGGTATAAAAAAACGATGGGGCGGGCAGTCCGGAAGACGTCAGGTCACAGGGATTTGACCCGCCCCTCCCCTCTGGCAGTGGGAACTGGTTCTTACTTCAACCGTTCACGGGCCGTCTTCGCCTTATGACACGGCCAGCACAGACTCTGCAGATTACTGTCGGCATCAGTGCCGCCATGCGCTTTAGGGATGATGTGGTCAACGGTTTTCGCTTCACGCACCACACCGGCACGCAGGCACAACTGGCACAGTCCTTTGTCACGCTTCAACACACGCACGCGGATAACATCCCACTTCGAACCATAACCGCGCTGATGACGGGATTGTCCTGGCTTGTATTGCTTCCAGCCTTCGCTTTTGTGGCTTTCACAATAGCCTGACGGGTCTGTGGTGGTATGGCGGCAGCCACGAACACGGCAGGCTTTTGGGATTCGTGATGGCATATGTACTCCAATGAAGAAGCCACCGACATAGCCTCCTCCATTCATCGTGAAACTATTTTCATCTACCCAGTAATGAATTCTTTGTAGAGTTGTGATCAATACAACTCACTAATGGAGAGGCTTGTCCAACACGTTGGACAAGTTTCCTGTTTGATTTACTGGACACTATAGAAGGACAGAATGCCTTCATCACTCGAATAACATCAATTAAGGAGGTTCAACATGTTTCATTCCACAAATCATCAGGCTGTAATTATGGCTGCATCAGCTTGTACCACAGACCTTTTCCGCTTCACTTTGAGCCTGATTCATTTCTACCTGACCGGCTCGCCTCTATCTTTTTAATCCCCGCTTTATCCAAATTGCATTGCCAGAATGCCGACAACAGACTGACATTCAAATCCTGACTACCTCCAATAGTCTGACCGTACACCTATATAGTTTTAATTTTCATCAATCCATTTAACTATCGTTTAATTGTTGTCACATAGGATTCTGCCGTTTTTAACAATGCAGGATAATAAGATGAAAAAAATGTTGTTTTCTGCCGCTCTGGCAATGCTTATTACAGGATGTGCTCAACAGACGTTTACTGTTGGAAACAAACCGACAGCAGTAACACCAAAGGAAACCATCACCCATCATTTCTTCGTTTCGGGAATTGGACAGGAGAAAACTGTTGATGCAGCCAAAATTTGTGGCGGCGCAGAAAATGTGGTTAAAACAGAAACCCAGCAAACATTCGTAAATGGATTGCTCGGTTTTATTACTTTAGGCATTTATACTCCGCTGGAAGCGCGGGTGTATTGCTCACAATAATTGCATGAGTTGCCCATCGATATGGGCAGCGCTATCTGCACTGCTCATTAATATACTTCTGGGTTCCTTCCAGTTGTTTTTGCATAGTGATCAGCCTCTCTCTGAGGGTGAAATAATCCCGTTCAGCGGTGTCTGCCAGTCGGGGGGAGGCTGCATTATCCACGCCGGAGGCGGTGGTGGCTTCACGCACTGACTGACAGACTGCTTTGATGTGCAACCGACGACGACCAGCGGCAACATCATCACGCAGAGCATCATTTTCAGCTTTCGCATCAGCTAACTCCTTCGTGTATTTTGCATCGAGCGCAGCAACATCACGCTGACGCATCTGCATGTCAGTAATTGTCGAGTTCGCCAGCTTCAGTTCTCTGGCATTTTTGTCGCGCTGGGCTTTGTAGGTAATGGCGTTATCGCGGTAATGATTAACAGCCCATGACAAGCAAACGATAATGCAGATAACCAGAGCGGAAATAATCGCGGTTACTCTGCTCATACCTCAATCTCTCTGACCGTTCCGCCTGCTTCTTTGAATTTTGCAATCAGGCTGTCAGCCTTATGCTCGAACTGACCATAACCAGCGCCCGGCAGTGA
>ERZ1034962.369-NODE-369-length-22667-cov-4.108350_pt1 | contig 22667 bp, 30 predicted proteins | sample MGYA00520696_ERZ1034962 | MGnify/ENA primary metagenome ERZ1034962 (study PRJEB33766, sample SAMN09781770) | gut metagenome | biome: gut microbiome | host: Homo sapiens | place: Madagascar | study: EMG produced TPA metagenomics assembly of the PRJNA485056 data set...
GACGAACACACGGTAGTACTTGCCATCCGCGCCCTTGAGGACGAGCTTGTCGATCGTGGCGTTGAGCAGGTTCGCGCTTGTTACGGCTAGGTTGGTGATCATCATGCTGTCGGCAATGCCCTGTTTGAGGATTAGGGCGTTGGATAACAGATTTTGGATTGTCGCAAGGTCGAATTTACCTGTGCTGACATACAACGAGGTGACTTCCGCAATCGCCGCATAGAGTTCGTCGGTCGTGATGTTTCCAGTGACCACTCTATCCAAATGCGCGGATACGGCTTTTACGATGGAGGCAGTCAGTTTGTCGGTCGTGATCTCTTCGGCAACGACTTTTTCCAGCCTTGCGGTTACCGCTTTGATGATATCCGCATTCAGATTCTCGATTTCCGCCCAGTCGATTTTTGCGGTTGTGATTGTTGCAACAGTAAGATCAGCAAGATCAGCGTAAAGCTGATCGGTGGTAATTTCGCCCGAAACAATCTTGTGAATATCTGCGCGTATTGCTGTAACCGCATCCGTCGAGAGCTGGTCGATTGCCGCCTGAGCGATCTTGGCATAGCCGATGGACGCGCGGCGCATGATGGTGTTGCCGTCCATACTGCCGGGAAGCACCTTGGAGCCGCTTACGCTGCCGTCGGCAATCTCATATCCATAGGTTGTTTGCTCGATGTCGGTGATCTCACCGAGTTGAACGGTATCGTATCGCTTGAGCAGGCAATCATATGTATAGCCGTTGACGCGTATCTTGGCGTTGATACCGGCATAGGCGGCGATTACGCGGACGGTATCATAGAGATACAGCGCAAGCATCGGCGCATAATCGGCATACTCTTTCAGGTTCTCGAGCGCGACGAATTCGACTTCGAGCGACACTTTCGCGAGATCTGCGCCGTTTGCGAAATCCTGCTGCGCGCGCTTTTTGAGTTCTTCGCGGGCGAGCTCCTCCGTCTTAAACTGTCCATCGCCGCTGCCAACCTGCACGTCATATTCAACCTCCGCGTCGCGCGTGGTGGGATAGGCATTGATATTCGCGCTATTGACCCAACCGTCGTTATCGGTGATCAAAAGCCGATTGCCCTTTTTGTCCTTGCCGACTGGGCGAATGCGGGTAACGGCGTTTGAAGCGTCCGTGGTCATAATTGCGCCGGTCATGTTTTTGCGATGGCGAATCTCCATGCCGCGGTCGAACGTTTCGTCCGGCACGATGAATACATCGTAATTATCGCGGATAATCCGTGCGCCGGTTTGCGGAACGATGCCGGTATCGGGGTCGAGAAGCGCCTTGACAAACGACACGCCGGTATATTCGCCAGTGATAGGCGCATCGACGGTGCAATAGACGTTGAAATCATGATCTGCGCTTAGCGCGCCGAGCATTGCCGTTACTGCCGTATTGGCGGGGACGTTCTCAGGGCTGTAATCGCCGGTAACGATCAAGCCCTGAAGGTCGTAAAAGATATGCGACGCATAGACGGTGACAGTATTCCGCGCCACGTCCGGCTCAACGGAATAAATCCGGAAGAGCTGTTCGCGCGTTTGCGTCGGCTCGATGGTCTTGGATACGGTTTCGACCGTATCGCTGCCCGTGACGGTTTCGGCCTCATTTTTGACAAAAATGAGGTTATCTGCCCACATATAGCCGGTCGCGCCGCCCTTGCGGACAACAACGCGCGCCCAGCTTCCGGAGACGGACAATCGAACGACCTGCGTCCCGGGCTTATAGCTGCTGATTACCTTCGCAGACAGCGAGGGTTTTGCGCGCAATCTAAGGCGCTCGCCGGTGGAGGTCTTAACGCGATAGATTGCGCGGGTTTTTGTGGTGGTTGTTCCGCTCGGAACGTTATCGGTGATCTTGACGAGCGGCGTTTGACGCGTTGCGCACGGGGCTTTGATTACATTGCCGATTTGCAGATACGTCCATTTCAGCGCGGTATCGATCGGATGAACGAGCGTCAGCTCAAATTTACCGCCTGCCGTCTCTTCGACGGTGCATTCCGTGGGCTCAAGTGTCGTCAGTCCGAGCGTTGAGAAATCGGTGGTTTTTGCGCCGTATACGTTGATCATAGATACCTCCAGCGCGGCGTGATCTCGATCGAAGTGATCGCGCCCGTCCATGTAATCGCGTTAATGCCGGGATCGAGGCGCGGATACTCATCGAGCGAAATCACACTGTTGCGCGACTCGGTCTTGTCGAAACTGAAGCACTCCATAAGCTCGCAATCCACGATCACACCGTCGGTCAGGCTCTCGCCGCCGTCGATCTGATAGCCGTTTACAATCAGGGTAAACGCGCCGGTTGACGTGATCTTGATTTCTGGCTGCGCGAACGCCGTCCCGGGATTGGTGATCGAGGCGGGGCTTGCTGAAAAGGTCTGCGCGCTCGGCGTGGGATAGGCATAGCGGAGCGGATAGCAATCGAACGACACGCTGAACTCGCGTCCAATCAGGCGATTGCTGCGGTTGGTAACCGAATACTCCTTAGTGATCGACGCCTTATAGACGCGGCTCGGCTCATCGCCGAAACGGAGATCGCCGCTGCCGTTGAGCCATGCGTTCACATCGTCGATATTCTCGCGGGTGGTCAAGAGGCGCAAGGTTACGATCGTCTGATCATAGGCATCCTGATCGATAAACAGTTTGCCGTTTCTGCCGGGGATATTCATCAGCTCGCCGAGGCGCGCTGGGTGGGGTCTGGTGGGCATGGAGAGCATCTGCACGCCGAACTCTGTGTTTTTATGCCCTGCGAATTCAAACCAGATATTCGCTTTTCCAATCGATTTCAATAACCGAACCCCCTTGCCGTTCTTGCGCGCTCAAACGCGAGCTGCGCGCGATTATTTGGGCCCTGAATGGTGGCAATCTGCTTTCCGTCGAGATTAACGGGCGTGGTGCTCTGCTCGTTTGCGACGACGATTTCCTGCGCCAGCCCCGGAATATTGACGCGCATGGTCTGCGACAAATCCGCTGCCGTGACGATCTGCCCGCTGATACGCTTTGCAACCATGACGGCGCGCGCCATGGACGCGGTCAAGCCCTGCTCCAAGCCCTGACCGACGTATTCGCCGTTTCGCATCATGACGCGGGACGGGGAATTGATTTCGAGCGTGTTCCGGAATCCGCTGTTGATCGAATTTGCAAGCCTTACGCCTGCGTTGTACATATCCGTCATTTTTGACTTCGTGCCATCAACTGCGCCGTCTATCGCGTATTCTGAAGATGCTTCCAAATCTGCCCTTTTCGACTCGATTCCATTTCCGGTGCTGTCCATCAGCGATTCGCCTGCTGCGGACGCGTCGGGTTCTGCCGTTGTCGCAGCGTCTGTATAGATGCTGCTATATATCGCAGCAATTTGCGCAGAAGGCGTTTCTGTTTCGAACGATGTTCCAGCAAGGATGCCGCTTTCAAGAGCATTTTGAAATACGTCTTTCACCTTGCCCTCTAGCGCGGTTGTATCCATATTGTCAAGGATGCCTTGTGCCAATAAGAGGATGCCTGCAGACGACGTAACAGGGAACTCGCTTATCTTATCTGCCGTAAACATTTGCCCTGTGGCTTCGCCGAATATTTCACGAATTTTTGCCGAGATTGCTGTTATCTCCTCCGCCGGAATATTGTCAACGCCTACGTCAGCTATTTTGCCCACAAAATCGGTCAGCATGGTCATAACCGCTGCGTCCGCGCCGTTTTCCATCAGCGCGTCATAATTGCCTTCGGATTTTGCAAGCCCTGCGAAAATCTCGCCCATCGCGCGCTCATACTCCGCTTTCGCTTTTTCAATCGCCGTATCTTTCGCCGCTTCTGCCGTCTCAACGCCTGCGTTGTACTCGTCGACCGTGATATCACCTTTGTCAAATTTTGCGTTGAGGTCGGTGATAGCCTTATCATACGCGTCCTGCGCCGACTGTTCGTCGATCTTAAACTCATTAAATTTCAAATCGACTGCCTGCTGGATCGTCGTTTCATTGGCTTTACCGCCTGCACGTACAACCTTAAACGCCTGCTCCGCTTCGCTCAGCGATTTGCCTTTGAGCTCTTCAATCCTTTGATCGAGTGCGTTTACGCGCTGCTCGATATCCGTGATCGTCTGATAGGCGTTTTCTACCGACTGCGTGGATTGCCCAGCAAGGTTATCGATAATAACAAGCGAATCGTCGCGGATGGATTCAATTTCGCCCTTGGCGGTTTCGTACTCCGTTTGCAATTCATCGAGCTTCTGCCGATATTCAGGGTCGTTTACGTCGAGACTGTTCACAGCCTCATTGTAACCCTCCGTCGCTGCACTCAGTGCCCCGTTTGCCCATGTGTTGACCTGATCCTTCAGGTCGTTCACGGTTTTCGCGTCGTCGGTCAGCCCATCAGTCAGCTTTTTGTAAATCGTTTGGACAAAGCTGGGCGTTTTATTCGACAGCCGCCCGTTCGCCTGATTAAACACGCCAACGATCTTGTCGACATCCTCACCGCTCAAGCCAGCCTCGCGCGCATAGTGCATCAGCGCAACATTGCTGCCTTTTGCCTGCACAAACCACTTGCCGATCGTTGCCGCATCAACGCCAACGTCGATTCCCTTCAGCGCATCGTTGATCTTGTCATACGATCCAGTGATCTGCCCCGCCAGCGTCGTCGCCTGCGTATCGCTCATACCAAACTCTTTCAGTTTGTCCTTGATCGCGCCCGCGTCGCTGCCGAGCATATCCAATATCTGTTCTTTTTGTTCCAGAGTGAGCGGACCAGCCTCCAGTGCTTCGCGCAGTTCTGCGTATGCGGTTTCGACCGCTGATTTTGCGTCTGCCGAATCAACGTCCACATCGAGCGTTGCGCCGAATTTGTACTTTGTGATGTCGCTATTCGCAAACCACTTGCCAAATATCTGCGTTTGCTCGTTGTGGATCGCCTTTTCAACACCTTGCACAAGTCCAGCAACCATCTTAGGTATGCCGGTAAGCACTGACGTAAACATATCGTACACGCCTTCCGCGAGCATCGGAACAAGCTCCGGAAGCATACCGATCAGGTCGGTGATAACCACGCTTGCAACGTCAAACAGCGCGCTGGTGATCTGCGGAATCGCACTCGTACTTGCCTTGATCGCGCTGGGGACAGCTTTCATCAGCGCTTCCACGCCTTTCGGAGCCCATTTCGACAGCGCGGAGATGCCCGCTTCCAGTTTGCCGTACAGCATATCAAGCAAATCTGGAATCATGTCCGTTGCGGTATTGATCAATGCATCCGTTCCGCCGGTCTCCATTGCATTCTGCAACTGCCCGATCATCTCATTGACGGCGGGCAAAAAAGACCCGGCGAGGTCGTCGCTCATGCCGCGGGTAATACTGCCGAGAAGCTCGTTAACATTATCGGTCAGGGTAGAGAGCTGACCGGAAAGCGTTTGCGATTGTTTTTCCATTGACTGGTAAAACTTGCCGCCTTCGCTGGTCGCGTATTTCATGGAATCGGTGATCTCGTTGATCTGCATCGTGCCTTTGCTGATGCGGTCATAGAGCAATTCCATCGATTCGCCGGTGCGTTCGGAAATTTCCTGCAGAGGATTGAATCCGCCGTTTCAAGTGTTATCGCACGGGCTTTTTATCCCACGCTTCTCGCGGTTTCCCGCGAGGTCAGCATATCTTTTCACCTTCAGCCCAACAAAAAGCAACCTTTCGGTTGCTCCATTGGCTGGTCAGGTGTCCCGGGCTCGTGGGCGAATTATTGCTCTCATAGCGCTCATCGCCTATGCGTTACGGACGTGTCCGATTCACACGCCCTCGGGATTAGCTTGCCTTGAATGGTTTAGCCTTCCCCGATACACCGGGATTTTCATCCGCGTATTTCTACGCGGCGTGACAAACGTTTATCATTTGCTTGATGTCTTGCAGGTTAACCTTTCCGGCGCTCGACATCTGCGCATAGCCGGTGGCAATTGAAACCATCGCCTCTTTATTGCCCTGCGCAATATCGCCGAGCATGGACATTTTTTCGAGCGCGTCGTCGGCGGTGAAACCATACTGCATCAAGAGCTGCGTGACGCTGGCGAGGTCTGCCGTTTCAAACGGCGTTTCCGCGCCCATGACGCGCAGGCGCTTGACCGTTTCTTCTGCTTTTTCCGCCGAGCCGGTCATGACTTCGAACGAGGTCTGAAGCTGCTCGATCTGGGCGTTATAATCGATGCCCTTTTTCGCGACTTCCGCGAATTTGCTGATCGCAGCAGATGCCATATCGATACCGGCTTTTACATCTGCCAAACCGGCTTTTGTTTTCTCCGTTACGCCTTTTAGTGTGCTTTCAAATCCGCTCGAATCGCCGTCGATGCGGATTTTTACGCTTCCGCCTGCCATTTAGTCACTTCCTTCCGCGGGCGGGTCAAACAGGGCGTTGAACGCGTCGAGCGTTGCCTGTTCGTCCGCCGTCATTTCGCGCGGCAGGGCGAATCGCTGTGCCTGCCGCTTGAGGTCGTTGTCCTTGCCGGTATAACCGCGAATCTCCATCAGGCGCAGGATATAATGATCGCCCGCGAGCGCGCGGAAATACAAGAGGAACAACCACCAGTGGAACGGCTCATCGCGCCGATAGGTTAAATCGATGCCGAACTGCGTTTGGATTGCGATTACGATATAGTTGATATCCCAATCAAACGAATACGTTTGAACGCCGGAATCACTGCCCTCGCCGATCGGCGGCGCGGGATAGCCAGCGGCAAAATCAATCACGGCGCTGAGCGCGTCCTTTGCGGGCTGCGGGATACGCTGCCCGAACACGATCGCCTCGATCTGATCGATTGTCTCGACATTATGCAATGCCTGATCGATCGTTGTGGGCGTTGAAATCAAATCGCGCAGGAGACGCATAACATCGACCCACGCCCTGAAATCGACGTTAATATCATAAACAACGCCCCCGACCGTCAATGTAGTCGGGGGCGCATCCTGCGCCAGATTTGGGCGCAGCATGGTTAGGCTGAAGCCTTGGTGAACGTGGGCACGCCCTCGGTGATCGTGACGGTACCCTTATCGATGTCGCCGCCGAGCTTGAGGGTAAACGTGATCTTGCCGTCGACGCTGTTATAGTTGGACAGCAGCAGGCGGCAATCGAGCACCTGCCACGCAGCGATCGTGGGGGTGCCGGTAGACGGCTTCGGCGGGAAGCAGATCAGCGCGGGCACGCGGATTGCGTCGCCGACGGGCAGATTGATAACCATCTGCTCGACAAAATCATAGATTTTATTGCCGCGATACAGCGCGATTTCCTGCGGAAGTTCGGGCTTATACTTGTCAACCTCTTCGATCGGCGCTTCGAGACTGATATAGTCCGTTTCCTGCGAGTTCGGATTCAGCGCGAGGTCAAAGATCGTGGAACGGTCGATGCGCGCCCACTGGGGCGTATGCGTTTCACCGTTAATCGTTCCGGAAATGTCAAGGAACGGGATAACCTGATTTTTCGTGATTTTCGTTTCTGCCATTTTGCATCACTCCTTTACATAGGTCAGGGCGAACGGGATCATGTATTTCGCCATATTTTGATCCTCCATCGCCACATAGCCGGTCGATGTTTCAAGCGTCTGCACGCCGTCGGCAAAACAGCCGGACGGCATTTCCGGATAGTTTCCGGCGGCATCCTGCTCGCGCGCCCAATCGACGATGCTCTCCACATCCTCGATCATCTCAACATTGCTTGCATCGTTAGGCGCGGTCGACAGCGGCAAAAAACGGACGAGGTCAAACGCATATTGGCGGCGCTGACTCCCGTCGATATAGTCTTCAAGTAACGTATCCCCCGCGGGGGAAATTGCTGTTGCGCCGGATTTATCATCCGAGAAATTGAAAAAGAGCCGCGTGATCTGCGCGCAGCTCTTGAACCATTCCCAGAGGCCGGCGGGAATACTATCAATCATTGAGATTCAGCCTCCCTGCGTCGATATAGGCTTGCATTTGCGCTGCCAGCTTGGGCGTTTGCGTCGGCTCGGCGGCTTTATCCCACTCTTTCGCGGCGCGCAAATGCTGCGCTTGCGAATACTTGAGCGATTTGCCCGTGGGATGCTTGGGCGCGACAGGCGAATACCACCCCACGACGCGTCCATGCTCGCGAATTGGGATATTGGGACCGTAAACCGCGCCGGTATACTGGTAATGCGCATAAGGCGCGGTGTGGACGATCTGCTTGGGCGTGATGGTGACGGTATTATAGAGCACGCCCTCGCGAAACGGCACATACTGTTTATAGAGTTCATGCCATTTTTCAGCGGCATATGTCCAAAATCCGCGGTCGTTATTCACCTTTTTCGCGATTTTGTTTGCGGGGATATCGATCGATTCGATTTCAAGTGTGATTTTCATCGTTTTTATTCCCCCGTGACCGCGTAATGCGCGAGCACGCCGGAGCGCGAATTATCCTTGACGCGCTGGGCGCGGAATGCCTGATAACCGTTTTCGCGCGCCGTTTCGAGCGCCTGAACGAGTTCAATCTCATTTTTTGCAGCGGCATTGACATTGCCGAGAATGAGCAAATCGCCTGCCTTGGGGATCGCCTGATAGGGCGCTGGAATCCGGCAGGTTGTCTCAATGGTATGCGTAATCGCATCGCCGTTGGCGCTCTTAGCCTCGGTATCCGTCCAGCTACAGCCCGACAGGATATGTCGGGCATAGCCGGAATCGGTCTTATGCAGGAGCGTAACGGTCTTATTGCCGAACGGAAGCCACATATTACAGCCTCCTTGCGGTCGGAAGCGAATAGCGAATCAGACCGGCGTTATACAAATAGGCATAAGCCGCCGGGCAGATCGTTTGCATGGAATACGAGCCACCGCTCGAGCGCGAGGTATCGAACGACACCGACACGCCGTCGTTGGAAATCGACGAGACCCCGGAAGCCGCGCCGATCGCCGAATTGGCAGTTTCATAGTCCATTTGCGCTTCGACTGCGTTTTCGAACGCATCTTGCTCCGCTTGGGTAGTCGGCGCGCGCGGCGAGATGTACGCGGTCAGGCGCTCGCGCACATAATCCTCGTTGACCGCCATAGGCTTAGCCCATCACGCGGACAGCGAGTTCCGGATAAATGGTCTTGTAGCCGTAAAGGATATCCATCGAGAACATATCCTTCTTCGTGGCGATGTCATACTGACGCACGACGCGCAGGGACAGACTGTCGCCGTTGACGACATAGGATTCAGCGCCCGCGGGCGTGGCGAGCGGACGGGTAACAAACGCAAACGCGTTCTGGTGGAACACCATGTTCATGGTGTGGGAGGCATTGATCGTGACGTTGGTTGCGGTCGTGATCGCTCTGGACAGCGCCGGATAAATCTTGACGTTGGCAATCGCATTGCTGGACGCGGCGACGGAATCCTCGGTGACGACATAGTTGCTGCCGAGGATGGTCAGCACATCGCCCTTGACGAGCTTGCCGGACAACGTGGTGCCGGTCAGGCTGATCGTGGTCGCGCCCGCAGACGCGCCCGCGGACGGCTTCACGGCGCTGGACTCCGTTACGCCCGAGGTGAAACTCTTAACGCCCTGAGCCATATAGTTGTCGATGCCGAAGATGTTGCCGATCGAACCCGCGCGGAGCGCCTCGGTAGTGCCGGACTTGTTGGCGTTGACAATATCGCCGATCTGGCGGAACTTCGCCATCGCAGCAGGGTTCCACACGCCTCTGCGGAGCGTGGTGGGCGCTTTGTTTTCATCGAGCACCTTCGCGGCTTCTGCAAACGCGGCGAGCGAATCGGGAGTCGTGCCCGCAGTACCGCAGACATACGGCACATCCAGCGCGAGCGCGAGACCCTTGGCGTTGATATGCTCGGCGAGTGCTGCAGCCGCAGGCTCGATGAACTGGCGTTCGAGCGCCGCATCGCCCATATTGACGGCTTCCTGGACCGCGGTATATTCGACAGTTACGTCGGAGAGCGTATCGAGTTTTACGTCGATCGAGCGTTCTTCAATGTCCTGCGCGGCGACGGTCGAGGTGAAATCATTGGCGTTGAGCACGACAGGCTTGCGAATCTGGATCGTTTCGCCCTTACCGTTGACGAAATCGCTGGAATAATCGCGATAAATCAGTTCGGGGAAAACAAGGTTCTCCTGCAGCCGTTCAAGGCTTCTGCGAGCGATCTCTTTTACGTTGATAAAGGTGTTAGGCATAATTTAATCATCCTTTCTGCTGACGCTGGGCTTTGCGATAGGCAAACCATTCCGCGTCGGTCATTTTGTCGGGGTCGGGCTGATTGCTGCCCATACGCAACGTTACGCCCGAACCGGCGAGTAGCTTATTGGTTACATCCTGTTTATACGCCGCAAGGAGCTTGGCGAGCACGTCGATACTGGCGTTGCACGTATCCGCATCCGTATAATTCAGGATTTCGTGAAATCCGATCGGGATTTCGCGCTTGGACAGTTCATCTTTCGCAGTTGCCATCAGTTCGCGGCGGGAAATTTCCGCTTCGCGGCGGGTGATCTCCGCTTCGCGTTCCTTGGCGGCTCTTTCCGCTTCCTGCCGCTCATGCTCGGCGCGCTGTTCCGCGTTCATCTTGGCGAGTTTTTCCGCTTCGCTGCGGGCTTCCTGCCGCGCCGCTTCGATGCGCTTTTCAACGTCTTTATTCGCGCGGCTGAGACGGCTGGCGATTGCTGCATCGACTTCCGCCTGCGTATATTTGCGCTCCGGCGCGGGTTCGGTTTCCGGCGCGGTTTCCTGCTGCGCGGGTTCGGTCTGCGGTTCATCCGCAAAAAGCTGAAGGTTCATTTTGAAAAGGTCGTTATTATACATAATTATCTCCTCCGTTTAACGCCCGTCGGCGAATCCGTCGATAACCCGCGACGTTGCGGGGGTCGATAGAGGAATAAGCGTAACTTTTCCGCGTGATCAGCGCGAAAAAAAGCGCGAACGTCCTGAAACGTCTGCGCCTATGCAAAAGCCGCCCCCGATTGATCAGGTCGGGAAGCGGCGAAATGCTAAATTATTGCAATGCCATGGCGGTTTCGAATGCCTTGAGCATCTTGGGGAACTGGATTGCAATCCAATCCGTCATTTCTTCGTTGAACGCCCACGGGCTGTTTTCTGCGAGCCCGCTCTCATAGGCGAACGCGTGAACAAGTTCGTGACGAATTTTCTTGCGCGCGATCTTGTCAAGGTCGCGCATATTCATCGGGTCGGGCGGAAGCACCTCGATCACGATTTCACCGGATGAATAATCGCAATAAGCGCCGCATTCCTTGAGTTTTACATCTTCGGCTTCTTTGCGGAATGCAATCGTATAATCGCGCCCGAGGACGTTGATCGTCTGCATGGTTTCTCCTCCTTTTCTGGGCATAAGAAAACCGCCCTGCGTTCACAAGGCGGTTTGGTTGGTACATATTGGAACAGCTTGGTATATCATGTGATTAAGTCTTTGACGCCCTTTGCAGCCTTGTAGACGCGCTGCATGATGCTGTTTTCCTGCAGGTATTCTAAGCCCTTCAGCGTAATCCGGATACCATCATTTTCTACGTACAGCGTCCCGTCGATTCCCTCCGAGATTCTCACGCCCTTGATGTATCCCACATCTTCCATCATTTCGAGGTAGCGCGCCCAGCGCTGTTCTGAAACGCCGAGCGCGCTCGCGCCAATCTGCGAAATATCAAATTCTGCCAAATCCATCGCCTTTTCAAGCGTGGATAGAATGCGGTAAACCGCTTTGAAATTGTCCATATGCTTTATAAGTCTTTATCCAGATTTAAGTCGAGCCCTAGCTCCTTCAAATCCAGCTCATGCACATCGGCTTCGGACTGAATAATGTCAAGCACCTCATAGTATGCCAACTGTCGACCGGACTTGAATTCGTCCTGCATATCCGCTTTCATCTCTGCCGTTGCTTCATGCGCATTCTCTAAAATCCTAGCGATCAAATACCGCAGAAATTCAATCGTCATAAGGTTCACCTCTATCACGCAATTCTTTCTTTCGGCGTTCTATCGCCTCTAAAAACTGCTTTTTCTCCTTCTCCCAATGATGAATAAGCCCTTTTTGATGTGCTTCCGTATACGTGTTAAAATTCGGATCGTATTTTTCCGGATGCTGCGTCTTGTCGATATGATCCTCGTATCTCTTTGTCAGGTTCTCGATTCCCTTTTTCAAGGAGCGCGAGGTTTGTTTCTTCAAGTCCTCTTCCGCAAACAGCTGCAAATTAAATGCAACGGGTTGCGCTTCATCTTTCTCCGCCTTATCTGCAGCCTTTTCAAAGAATATCACTGCATCGTTCGATTCTATTATACGCTTTTTTGCCTGCTTTTGCAAGGGCGGCTGCGCCTTGATTTCCTTCGGTGTGTCGACGATCGGCGCGCTCGAAACGCGCTGCGTCTGCGGTTGCCCGCCGGTGGTTGCTTTTGCCGCTTTCGCTTCCCGATAGCCGCGCACATAACCGCGCGAATACTGCTTATCCAGCCCTGCCGCATCGCTGATTCGATCATAGCGTTCGTACAGCTTTTCGATTCGCGCGCTCGCTTTCCGCGCTTCCTGCATATCGCCAGCCGCGCGCGCAAGGTTCGCGATGTTCTTCTGCTGCCGGATTGCGGTTTCAATTCGCCGCTGTTCCTGCGTCCATTCATAGCGCGATTTTGTTTTCCCGTCGATCGTGATCGGCTCCGCGCTGTTCCGCCGGTATTCCTCGATTTCTTCTTCCGAGTGCAGCGGCGGCGCGCTCATCAGCACGGGAAACATGGAGTGTTTGCAATTCCACATCCCGAACGGGCGCGCAAGGCTATTCTGCAGCCTCTCGAACTGCTGGTTGGTGAATCGCCTGCCCTGATAGGGCAAATGATCGGTCGCGCAGAGCGCGTGAAGCGAGATTTCTATGCCGTCCGCGCCGTACTCTTTGCCGAGCTGACGCAGCGTGTCATTGTTGACGGCTCGCACGCCGTCCAGCACGTTTTGACGCACAGCGCTGTCCAGCCGCCGCAAATAGCCGGACGGATAGCGTATAGCCACGCCCTGCACGCCCGCCGTCTCGATCGCATCGCGAATCGCCGCGTTATAGCTGACCAAGCCGCCCTGCACCGTCTGAACCGCAACGTCTACCGCGCGCCGGTACGCGTCGGATACGATCGTCGTTTGCGATAGGTTGCGCATTTCCTGATTCGTGATTCGCAGCTGCGCTTTGAGAATTCGCTCTATCGGCTTCGAGCGCTGCGCTTCGCCTTTCACCGATTCGTCGTGATCGTTCGCGTAATACTGTTTCGCAAATGCCTCATTGCTTTTCGCAACGCTCTCGAACACCTTTTCGACGTCTTCGAGCGACATTCGCGCCGCTTTTGCGATTTCGTGCTTGATTCTGCGCACGTTCGCGCGCATCCGCTTGAGCTCCGTCAGCTTATGCACGTCCGACGGCGTTAATTGCCCAATATCGCGCAAATGCTCGCCCATCTGCCTGAGGTACAGATCGACGACCTGTTGCATCCGCGCGTCGAATACCTCCATCAGCGATTCAAGCTGCCGCTCCGATAGCATTATTCAATCCCTTCGTTCGGCGATCCGTCTATAAGATCATCCACGCTTCCCGCGCTGCTGTCCGCCTGTATGCGCTCGACTTCTGCCTGCACCATTTCGTCCGACCACGATTCCGCCGCATGGAGCATCCGCACCTTAGTCTCCGTCGATGCTGCGCCAGCCGCGTCCGCGGTCTGCGCGAGCTGCGCATACTCAAGGACATTCGCGGGGAGCGCGCGCGTCATAGTGATTTTGACATTATCCACGTCGAGCCGAAGCGAATTTTTGAGATCGATGAAATTTGCGAACAATCGGAGACGCGAACGCAGTCCCTCAAGGAACCACTGCTGCTTGACGTTGGTCAGCTGCTCCAATCCCCAGAGCTTATAGCGCATTGCCACGCCGGAGACGTTATTCGCAAAATCGCGGTCGGACAAATCAGGAATCATACTCATCTTGTGAATATCCGCGACGAGCGCGCTGCGGAGCACCTCAACGTCCGTCTCTGCCATTGACCCCTGCAGGTATTCCGCGCGGGCGTTTTGATCGGGCAGGCAGAGTGCCTTATCCTCGCGGAGCTGCTGCCACGGCGCGCGCCCGCGGTCATCCGTTTCGAGAGTACATCCGGAGAGCAGGAGCAATTTATCGACAAACTGCTCTTTGTCGTTTACGCGGTCGGATTCGAGTTTGTCATAAGCGTCGATTAAGCCGAGTACCCATTCGAAATCGCCGCGCTCATCCTCATCGTTCCAATACTCGATCATCGGCACGCCGTTAAAAAAGTGGGGCGTCTCGCTGACGGTAATGATCGACGTTCCCCCGAGGTCTGGCATGGTGCATTCACGAACGCTTTTCGCGTCGGAAATCCAGAGCCGGAAGCCGTCGGGCGTTCCGTCGGCCTTGGTGTCTTGGATGAAATACACGCCGAAGAGCGGCGTTACATGATAGTCATCGTCGTAAACAACGAACGCCTGCTCCGACGGAAGCGATACGACGCACGGAATCGCGTTTCGGGCATCGGTGGTCTTGCTATGGACATACTCGACGGCACGCCCGTAGATGGACATATGCCTTGCATTCTCAAGATCGACGGATGAAATGGAGCACTTGCTATACGCGTCCATGATCGCGTCGAGCGCGGGCTGATCATCGTCGGCGGCATAGGTTACGGGCTGACCGGCGAGATAGCCGGTAGCAACGGAAGTAATATATCGCGCGTATGGATGCGCAATACGATTGTTGGGCAGACCAGCCGAACGCGTCCGGCGCATAATATCGTCATTGCCCAGATAATAATCGCGCAGCTTATGCAAGCGCGGCACATCGCGGTTATGCTCGGCGAGCACGCTGCGCAGCATCTCATCCGTGGGCATACCATTCACAAGATAGCGCTTCGCGCGCCTGATCATATGTATCACCTCATTAATAGATATCCGATCGCGTGGTCGCGACGCGGCGGCTGATTTCCGGCTCTAGGGCATAGCGTCCGGAGTCGATCGCGTGATTGTCCTTATCCGGATACGCGGCGAGAAAATTGCCGCTCTTATCCTGCAAATACTCATACCGGCTGAATTCGCGCGCAATATTGGGTGTGCGTTTGGGATCGACGACGATTGCGCCCTGATCGGTCAGCCAGCGCATACCGTGATCGACGCTGCCCGCGCCCTTGATTACGCCGATCGCATTGATGCCGCGGCGCTTGAGCTCCGCAATCATCCGCGGGTCGGCTGAATCGCATCGCACAAGCTCGCGCCCTGCGATTGAATGGACCTTATCCGCGAGCGTATCGATCGACGTATGAGAGCCGTAATACTCGGCGATTGCATAGAGCTTACGCGAATGCCGGTCGTATGCCCAGCGCGTCAGCGCGTCGGGGTCGACCGCGAATCCGAAGTCCAGACCGTTATAAAACGTCCCGAAGGTTGCAATCTCCGAATCAGGGATTGCGCGCAGCTCCAAATTATCGAAGACCGTTCCACCGGTGCCGGTGACCTCGCCCAGATACTCGTTGCGATAGGCGCGCTCGTTGGTCGCCTTAACTGCTTCTGCTTCGCGAATGAACGAATCACCTAACCAATCCCTATGTTCTTCAATTATATCTAGATATGTACTTTCATGCACAATCCTATCTTCACGATGGCGTAGACTTTCCTCATTTACCCAATTTAACATCGTTTTAGGTGGGTTGTAACTATAAAATGTTATTGTCTTTTCCCCACCACGAAGGATAGATTGTTTTATTGATCGTATATCTTCCATACTCCGAAATTCCGTCAATTCTTCAAACCAAAGATATTTGAAATATCCCTTTACTAGCTTGATTGACTTGGATTTCATAGGGTCATCTGCGCCTCGAAACATAATTTTTTGTCCAGTTTCAAGTCGTATTATTTCAAATGGTGATTTTTTGAATACAAACTCATCATTCCGATCAAGCATATCAATCGCCCATGCGATTTGCGCATATACGCTGTCTTTAATTGTGTTACCAACTCTGCGATATACTATAGCGTTCGCATTCTCATCCATCAAAAGCCCGAGAACAATCATAATAGAAATAAAACTTGACTTTGTAGACCCGCGTCCGCCCTTTAACATATATTCCGCATGGTCCATTTTATGTATATCAGCCGAAATCTGGACAAACTTCTTAGCAATAATATCGCCCATTATTGCACCTCAATATCACCATTTGGGTGTACAATAATTTTGCTCCGTTTTTCATGTTCGCGTTCTTGCGCATCATTTTGTGCAAGAATAAATTTGCCCAAATGGATTTGCATTTGCGGGTTATTTCGCGCTGCCTGCCATTGCCAATGATTTAAGTTTATCCGCATATCCGCACGCCCATCTTCATATGCTTCCTGAGCTTCCGAAGAGTTGTAAAAAGTTTGCCGCGCAATTTTAATCGCACGGCAAATGTCCGAAACACTGTTATTTTCGCTCGCCAATTCGCGAATCGTGTCTAAATCAATTTGCTTTTTTGGTCGCCCCATGAATACACCTCCATTTTTTGAAACGATTGTGCATCCATGGGGCACAGTCGTTTAAGAGTTAGACGAACTAGCGCGCGATGCAGTCTGTACACTACGCGATGCAGTGCGTCTGCCAAAGAAACCACGCACACGATTAACTGCTCTACGGATAACGCCCATCTAATTCACCCCCTTTCAAAGGAATGAAACGTAAAATCAAGCGTACGGATTTTTAATCCATACGCCTGATTCTGTCTATTAACGATTTGTTCGGCTTGCTAATTTTAGCAAACTTCAAGTCTGGTGTTTTGATCGCCCTGTTTATTTTCCTCGCCATTTCCCGACCATCAATATACTTTTCTTCTATTGGCAGGTCAAGCGAGCGGAGAAACTCTTCTTTTTGTTCCCGGCTTGTAAAGCAAACCGCCACCCAATATTCTGTATCGCACATATCGCGAAATCGCTTATTCTCATTCGCCATTCGCTCGCGGAATGATTTTTCGACCTCACTTAGCTCATCAAGCGTTCCACTTTCAATCTGTTCAAGGGTTAGATCTTCTTGGGCTGCCGCCTTTTTAGGCTCTTTATTATCCCAATATCCCATATTTCCTCCTAAATCATCGGCTTCATTTTTTCACGCCGAAAAATTTCTAAATCTGCAAGCGGAAACCACGTAAGGATTCTTTTGTAATCTTCCGGGAATCTCTCAGATAACGGTTTCAAAAACCGGTAATCAAGTCCATCAAATGTTCTACCAAACAATTCATAATCAATCGGCAATTTTACCCCTGCCGCATCGATCTCATTTAACAAACGTTCTTTTTTCCAGTCATACACAGGGTAAAAACGCTTATCTGTATGGTTAATCGCACCATGTGTCTTAATACCTATTCGGCGCATTGGGCTGTCTGCCATCCTAACACCAGTACCAACATAACACGCCGCCGGTAATTTCGCTACATCTCTTATAATATCGCCTACTGTGCTATCATCATATTCTTCTCCAGGCACATCAAGCGCTTCGATTTTGGTTACGTGTTCCGGCGATTGAAATACCATATATCGCAAAAACCGATAAAACGATCGATGCGGTAAACGGTAAATATGGCATCCAAAAAAATCCTCATAATATTTCAAGCTATCTTCGACAAACGCTAGCCCGGGCACAGTATAACAATAATACGGTATAATCCGCTTGAAGTACCGCCGCATTTGCAACCATGCTCCAATACTATCTTTGCCTGTAGAAAATGCAAGTATAGCTGTATCACATTCGCGGGACATTTGCTCGCACAGCTCTTCCCCTGTTCCGTAACTTAACCGATCATACACGCGATTGCCCCTCCTCTTTAATGCACTGCATCAAATTTCCCGGCTGACAACCCAGCACACTACACAATCGCTCGATTGTCTTCCCACCAATCGGGTTACCTGCTCTGATTGCGGTTAATGTAGCTTCGCCAATCAATCCTTCAGCTCGGATTCTGGTTGTATTCCAACCATTTTTTTTGAGCTGCACCCACAGCCCGCTGTAATCTATCATTTGCCCACCTCCTATTGACTATTATACACCATTTTTGGTGTATTGTCAATAGCTATTTTACCCATGGACATATTTTTCATATTGCCATTATCTCTTGTATCTGCAAGCGCTTCTTAATCATATCGAGCTGCCGTTTGGGGGCATATAGGCGCTCGACAACGCGCTTTTGATGTTTTGCACCTGCCGCGAGCTGCCCATATATGGCATACCATATTTTCTCATGATTTCCTCCTGCTCCCCCTTGCTTTTCGAGCTCTGCCCCCGTCCTGCTTATACAAATGAGCTCTCCCGCAGCCGTGGGGTAGGAGGAAAAAAGAACCCCCGCGACGCACACCAAAAAGAAAAAAGGCAATCGAAATGATTGCCTTTTGGAAACAACCGGCGCTACAAACGGCTGTTTGCGATACGCGGCAAACCCGCCGCCTCTCGCTGATTATAGTATAGCACAAACAAAAGGCGCTGTAAAGATGAAAAAAAGGTGAAAAAACCGTGCAATTTCAGCCCGCGACGCGATAGACCTTTTCCATTGCCCGCATTTTGAGGGCTTGAAGGTTGCGCTTGGTTCGCGGCTCGCCGAATTTTTGCTCGAACTCACGCATCAGCTCCCGCCATGTCATGCCGTCTATCACCTGACCGGTAACCACCCAGCGCTCGCGGGCATTGAGACTGCCGAGCCACGCTTCGACGCGGCGGGCATTTGCAAACCGGATATTATATTCGCGGCGCATATCGGCGAGGTCGTTTACCATCGTCTGAATCCATTCGGGGTTTTTTCCGGCGGCAAACATGATTGCGACCTGCTCGGTGGGATTGCTGATCTTCCCGCCGTGGGGCATACCGGTTAAGCGCTGCGCGCCGGGGACGGCTGCGTCCTCGATCGCCGTTGCCTTGGCGGCTTCGATTGCTTTTTCCGTCTCGCTGATTTCAACCCGCAGATAAGCGCATCTGCCGATGTTTTCCCGATGCCTGCTCATGATTTCCAGCACATTTTCCGGTTTCACTTTTTTTACCTCCGAATTATATTTGTCGCCACCATCTGCGCATATACCGCTTTCGCCGCCTTCAGCGCGCACAGGCGGGCGTTTTGCTGCGTGCCGATACGCTTATTATCCCGAGCGTAACTCGCATAACTCCTGCCGTCGAGGATACAGGCGGTGAATGCGTCGCGCCATTTCTCCGGCTGCTCGCTAGCGGCGCGGAGGATCTGCTCCGTGATTTCTGCGTCCGCAATCATCTCAAGGACATCCGGCTGCTTGGCGGGCATTGCGTCTGCAAGCGTAACGGTCTGCCCGCCGTCATAGCACACAGGGATACTGAGCGACACGGTATTGATGGATTCCCGGCGCGACAACCGATTGGCGGTGACGATCTCCCGCCGAAACACGCTCCATGCGTGAATATGGTAAAACGTTGAGAATTTCGCGCCGCAGGTGGGATCGTATTTCGCGGCGGCGGTGCATAACGCCTCGAGCGCCGTTGAAATGCAGTCATCAATGTCCATGCCGATTGCGGCGATCGCGGGCTGCTTGACCACCTTATTGGCATACCAATAGGCGAGCCTGATGTTATCCGCCGCGAGCTGCTGTTGCTCGGCGGTCAGAACCACTTGAATACGTCTCATTTGCCCGTACTCCCGAAGCCGTTCATCCCGCGCGGGGTATTCGGCAATTGATGGACGATCGTAAGCTCCGGATACAAGACCGGCTGAACGACCAGTTGAGCAATCTTGTCGCCGCGTTTAAAATAGGCTGACTGCCGACCGGTGTTAAACAGCACAACACCGATCTCTCCGGTATAGCCCTCGTCGATCGTCCCGTCGGTCAGAATACCGCAGCGCAGCATCAGCCCGGACTTGCTGCGGATGTATCCGACGGTATTATGCGGCAGAAACACGCAAACGCCGGTATTGATTTTGCGATAGCCGTGGGCGCCGATCTTGAAATCATAGGGCGCGTAAAGGTCGAGCCCCGCGTCCGTCGAGTGGGCGCGCGTCGGCTCGATGCCGTAATCCTTGAGCAATACTCTCATTGTCTGCCTCCCATGCGCATGAGCGCTGAATCTAATTGTCTGGTATCTCGATCGCGCAGCCACAACAGCAGGCTGGGGCGCGGAATCAGGATGATATTGCCGCATCGCAGCGATTTGATCTTTCCGGCGCGCACAACGTCCTGCATCGTGTTATAGCATAGCCCGCAGACACGGGCTGCTTCCGCAACCGTCAGCATCTCGGGGTTGTATCTGGTCATTTCTCCTGCACCCTTTCAAACGGGTCGTCAAAAACGAGTTGCAAGCCGATCTTATTCCACACTTCCTCGATCGCTTCCAAACTGGTCAACTGCTCCAGCACGATTTGGTCGGTTTTCTGCAGCACATCGCGCAGGCGCTTTTTGCCAAACCCCATTATTTCATTGAGCGCGAGGCAGAGCGCGGCATAAATGGGTTTGTAAGTGGTGGTTACGCCGTCGTCATATCCGCGCTTGTAAGCGTCCTTGCCAGCTTTCTCCAAATCAGATACGGAGATACCGTTTTTAACGAGCGCGGCTTTCCGCTCCTCGACGGTCAGTTTCTTCCACGCGGGCTGCTTCGGAGCCGCTTTTTTCGCGGCTCGGCGTTGGGTTCGGTTCATGCATAGCGCTCCTTTCAAGGGTTTCCATATACATTTTCATGATTTCAGCTTGTATTTTGGCGTATTTAATTTGCTTCAGGAGTTCTTCTCGCCATGCCTGCTCTTGGCGGATTCGCCGCCGGTAACGGTCGCGGTCGTGGGCGGCTTTCTCGAGTTTCTGCCGCGTGATATGGTGGGCGCGGCGCTCGAGGTCGTATAGCATCTGATAGTCGTCGCCGATCATGATTTGCCCTCCATGGTGATCAACTCCGCATACGGCAGACGTTCCAGCGCGGCGCAATATGTAACCCACTCATCGAGCTTATGCGCCTTGCGGGCGTGGTACTGGTTGCGGGCGACGGCATAGTTCAGCGTAACCGTCGCACGTAAGTTATATCCGCTTGGGAGCAATTCGATAATCGCACGCCAATACATACGATCTTTTGTTCTATTGTATAAAATGCGCAGCCGCTCCAACTCCTTCAACGTATTCAGAAAGCATTCCTTTGTGCTTCCACCGACCGCGTCGATTCCCTCATGGCTGAAATCGTCCGGCTCGAATGATTTAATGTGGATGGTGTGCATTTTCGAGCAGGAATTCCGCGCGGTGCCCACTTTATACGTATCGAATTCAGCCCACCATACCTGATTGCTGGTAATGTCCATGCTGATTCCGATCATGCGGAGAAATTTCGAATGGTCGTTCCCGGCGCGAATGAGGGATTTTGCAAGGGCAAGATCGTTTTTACCGAGAATGTATCGATTGCCCCGCTCGCTGCTGGCGAAACATGGCGTATCTTCTCCCGGATTAATATCGCAATAATCACAGAGTGCCGATGCACCTCTGCAATAAGCGCTATCGCTCTTGTCCCAGCTATTCAGCGGATTGCGCATTCCACGGATTGCGGTTTCCCAGCCATAAGTTCCGAGATGCATGATTTTAAGCATATTTTCCTCCTATTCCAATCGGTGCAAATTGTCACGGATTAGTTATGATTGTGATTCATGATATGATATTCGAGTTTTTCCAAAATTGCCTGTCGCTCATCCGCGGATAAATGGTATTCGTACCGATTTAGGCGTTCCATGCACTTGACAAGGCTTTCAAGATTTCCGAGCTTCTCAGCGGTTTTGTATAGCCGCTCAGACAAATAGCCAATACAACCTGCCAAAACACATACTGCTGCGGCTAGTGCAAGCTCTATAATACCCATTACATCACCTCCGCTTGAAAGCATTTGCAAACACGGCATAGATAAAATACAGGATAATTCCGATCACGTGTCCCATGGTTAGTCCTCCATTTTCTCGCCGATCATTATCAGACATTCATTTTTCGCATCTTCAAATGCTTGTTCGATGAAGCCTTTCAACCTGCTTGTTCGTGATGTACCGAACCATTTTTTCTTGAACGCTGCGGCGCTTTTTTCCCAAGTTTCAACGCAAATATCGCCGGAAAGATACCATTCGCGGTCGTGCATCAGCGTTGCCACATCTTTCATCAGGGCGATCAATTCACGATCGCCCATTTTATCCGCTTCTTCTTCGATTCGATAGCAAAGATAGTTCATCGAGCCGCCACTCATTATTCGTCATCCTCCATTTTTGCGCCACAATTAGGGCAGTAGTTCGAATGCAATTCAAACGACGTACGGCCGCACAAATTACACGTCACCCACGGCTCAATAACGTTATCATGGTATATCCATTTCCCGTGCGGTACTGGATCAACAACAGGCATCTTGCTAATCGCTACCGCACAGTCAAGCGTTGTACTGCGCGCTATCATGCAGCTTTCGTGTGTCGCAAACATCGATACAACGTATTCGCTGACTTTTTCGCGGAGTAGCTTCTCCGCATCCGAGCGACTGATCAAATCGTTATTCATTACAATCATCCTCCATCAAGCAAGCGTCCTTGCCATTTTTGCCCAATCCGATCCACCAGCGCATGACTTCTTCGCCGTCCGTCCACATCGTCGGCATCCTTGCCATCTTGCGCTGCTCAATCATGCGGTCAAATGCACGAACGTACAATGCGCGGAACTTCGGGAATCGTGCAAATTGCTTACGTTGGTTCGCCGTCCCAGCCATCGGACAGCCA
>ERZ1034962.371-NODE-371-length-22566-cov-5.144107_pt1 | contig 22566 bp, 14 predicted proteins | sample MGYA00520696_ERZ1034962 | MGnify/ENA primary metagenome ERZ1034962 (study PRJEB33766, sample SAMN09781770) | gut metagenome | biome: gut microbiome | host: Homo sapiens | place: Madagascar | study: EMG produced TPA metagenomics assembly of the PRJNA485056 data set...
GCGTCGGGCGGGCGGGGCGACCTGGCCGATGCGGTCGATCCGATGATCGGGACGGTCGGGACGGGACATGCGTTCCCGGGGCCGTGCCGTCCCTTTGGCCTTGTCCAGCCCTCGCCCGACACGGGCAACGGGAGCTGGCGCTACTGTTCGGGCTATGCCGGGGACGACCGGGTCATCCGGCGGTTCTCGCAGACGCATCTTAACGGAACCGGACAGGCCGGTCTTGGCGATGTCGCCTTCCTGCCGTTCACGGGGGGGCTGCCGCCCGTGCCGGCGGACGTCGCGGCGCCCTTCGACAAGCGCGACGAAAAGGCGAGGCTGGGCCTCTACGACGTGCGGCTTGCGGACGGGACGCGCGTCGAGGTCGCCGCTGGGCGCCGTCTGGCCCACTACCGCATTTCCTTCCCGGCGGGGAAGCCGTGCGGCCTCTTCTTCGACTTCCCCTACGGACTCTACCGGCAGAAGGAGTATCTGCCGCTCCTGACGACCACCTGCCGCGTCGCGCGCGTGGCGGCGAACCGGCTGGAGGGCTTCAACCATTCGGAGGTCTTCGCGCCGCGCGACATCGGGTATGTCGTGGATCTGGCCCCCGCGCCGACCGCGCTGCGCGAACTGCCGCGCCGGGCGGGCGACAAGGGGCCGCGTTTCGTCGCCGACTTCCCGCCCGGCACGCGCGTCGAGGTCAGGATCGCGCTCTCGTCCCGCTCGGTCGAAGGCGCCCGGAGGAACTTCGCGGCGGAGTGCGACGTGCCCTTCGACCGGCGCGTGGCCGAGACGCGCGCGGAGTGGGAGACGTACCTGGCGCGCCTGGACGTCTCGGGCCTGAACCCCGACGAGCGGAAAACCGCGCTCACGGGCGTCTACCATCTGCTGATCCAGCCCAACGTGATCTCGGACGTGGACGAGCCGCCGCGCTATTCGACGTTCTCGCTGTGGGACACGTTCCGGGACGCCCATCCGCTTTACGAGCGGCTGGTGCCGGAACTCGTGGATGCGTTCATCGGGTCGCTCCTCGACCACTACGACCGATGGGGCTATCTGCCGCGCTGGGAGCTGTGGGGGCGCGAGACGAACTGCATGATCGGCTCCCACGCGGTTCCGGTGATCGTGGGCGCCTACCTCCATGGCTTCCGCGGCTTCGATGTGGAGAAGGCCTACGCCGCCGTGCGGGCGACGCTCACGGACGAGGCGCGTCCCGGCGCGGGGAAGGTCTATCCGCGCCGGACGGACTGGGCGGTCTACGACCGATACGGGTATTTCCCGTTCGACGTGGTGCGACGCGAGAGCGTGTCGCGCACGCTGGAGTGTTCGTATGACGACGACCAGGCGGCCCGCTTCGCCCGCGCGCTCGGCAAGGACGCGGACGCGGCGTTCTTCGAGCGGCGGAGCTGGAACTTCACGAACCTCTTCGACCGCGCGACGCTCTGCTTTCGGGGACGCGACACGAAGGGGAACTGGCGCACGCCCTTCGACCCGGCGGACGCGGCCGCGACGCCGGACTACACGGAAGGCAGCGCCCTGCAGTATGCTTGGCACGTCCTGCACCGCCCCGAATGGCTGATCGGCGCGATGGGGGGACGGGAGGCCTTCGAACGGCGGCTGGACGCCTTCTTCGCCGGAACGCTCTGCCCGCAGGCGCCGCGCCACTACGGCCAGGACATCACGGGCCTGATCGGCGACTATTCGCACGGCAACGAACCGTGCCACCACGTGCCGGAGCTCTACCGCTTGGTGGGGCGCCATGAAAAGGGCGAGAGAATCGTCCGCCGCATCCTGAGGGATTTCTACCGCCCGGCCCCCGATGGCCTCTGCGGCAACGACGACTGCGGCCAGATGAGCGCCTGGCTGCTGCGTCGGGCGACCACGCGGGCGTTCGGGTGTTCTTCGCGTTCAAATTAGTGTTGCCTAACAAGCGGGCCTTGTGCGATAATCATCTTTCAAATTTCCAACCAATCAAAGGAACACGTCACATGTGCGAAAACTGCTCGCCGGCCGTAGCCGGGAAGTATGCCGAGCTCGACGCATTCATCGATGGTCTTGAACTGGACCTGACCGATGAACGGCGGCGCGGGCGCCTTATCCAGATCCTTCATCGTGCGCAGCACATCTTCGGCTATCTGCCGCGCGAGGTGCAGCAGCATGTGGCCGCGAGGATGGCGATCCCCGAGAGCGCGGTGTCGGGCGTCGTCTCCTTCTACAACTACTTCACCACGAAGCCGAAGGGCAAGTACGTGATCAACGTCTGCCTCGGCACGGCGTGCTACGTGAAGGGGTCCGAGGGCGTGCTGCGCGAGATCGAGCGCGTGCTGGGCATTGAGGCCGACACGCATCCGACGGCGGACGGCCTGTTCTCCGTGAGCGCCCTCCGCTGCGTCGGCGCCTGCGGACTCGCGCCCGTCATGATGGTCAACGACCAGGTGTACGGCAAGGTGACGCCCGCAAAGGCCGTCGAAATCATCAACGAATACAAGGCGAAAGGCTGAGCGCTTCCATGAACAAGATCACGAGCAAGGCCGATCTCGACGCCGCATTCGAGGCCGCGAAGGGCAAGCTGGCCCTCCGCCTCGTCGCACACGGCGAAATCGACTCGAAGAAGAAGGACATTCTCTGCTGCGGCGGCACGGGCTGCCACGCCTCGGCCTCCCAGACGCTGATGGCGAACCTGCGCGACGAGATCCGCGCGGCCGGCCTTGAGGCGGACGTCAAGGTCGTCCAGACGGGCTGCTTCGGCTTCTGCGCCCAGGGCCCGATCGTCAAGGTCATGCCGGACAACGTCTTCTACGTGCAGGTCACGCCGGACGACGCGAAGGAGATCGTGCAGAAGCACATCGTCGGCCACGAGGTCGTCGAGCGCCTCCTCTATGTGGAGCCCACGCTCAAGGCGAAGATCCACGACTACGAGAAGATGCCGTTCTACGCGAAGCAGCACCGCATCGCGCTCCGCAACTGCGGCCTCATCGACGCCGAGTCGCTGGAAGACTACATCGCGAACGAAGGCTACCAGGGCCTCGCGAAGGCGCTCACCTCGATGACGCCCGAGGAGGTCGTGCAGGAAGTGCTCAACTCGGGCATCTGCGGGCGCGGCGGCGCGGGCTTCCCCACCGGCCTCAAGTGGAAGATCGCCGCCGGCGTGAAGGCCGACGAGAAGTACATCGTCTGCAACGCCGACGAGGGCGACCCCGGCGCGTTCATGGACCGCTCGATCATGGAGGGCGACCCGAGCAGCGTCATCGAGGCGATGGCGATCGGCGCGTACGCGATCGGCGCCCAGCACGGCCTCGTCTACATCCGCGCGGAGTACCCGCTCGCGGTGAGCCGCCTGCAGATGGCGATCGACCAGGCGCGCGAAGTCGGTCTGCTCGGAAAGAACATCCTCGGCACGGACTTCTGCTTCGACATCGAGATCAAGCTCGGCGCCGGCGCGTTCGTCTGCGGTGAGGAGACGGCCCTCATCCACTCGATGGAAGGCCAGCGCGGCGAGCCGACGACGAAGCCGCCGTTCCCCGCCAACATCGGCGGCGGCTACTGGGGCTGCTCCACGAACGTGAACAACGTGGAGACGTATGCGTCGATCCCCGTGATCCTCGTGAAGGGCGCCAAGTGGTACGCCCAGATCGGCAACTGGAAGACCGAGACGGACGAGAAGGGCAACTGGACGAAGACCGTGAGCGGCAACGCGGGCACGAAGGTGTTCGCGCTCGCCGGCCAGGTCAACAACGTCGGCCTCGTCGAGGTGCCGATGGGCACGACCCTGCGCGAGATCATCTACGACATCGGCGGCGGCATCTCCGGCGGCCATGCGTTCAAGGCGGTGCAGACGGGCGGCCCGTCCGGCGGCTGCATCACGGCCGAGAACCTCGACACGCCGATCGACTACATGAACCTCGGCAAGATCGGCTCGATGATGGGCTCCGGCGGCATGATCGTCCTCTCCGACAAGGACTGCATGCCCGCGATGGCGAAGTTCTACCTCGGCTTCACGAAGGACGAGAGCTGCGGCAAGTGTACGCCCTGCCGCATCGGCACGCGCCGCATGCTGGAGATGCTGGAGAAGATCTGCGACGGCAACGGCACCGAGGAGATGCTGGAGGAGCTCGAGGACCTCGCCAACACGATCAAGGACACCGCGCTCTGCGGCCTCGGCCAGACGGCGCCGAACCCGATCCTCTCCACGCTGCGCTACTTCCGGGACGAGTACATCGCCCACGTGCGCGACAAGAAGTGCCCCGCCGGCACCTGCACGAAGCTCTACACGCTCAAGATCACGGACAAGTGCAAGGGCTGCACGAAGTGCGCCCGCAACTGCCCGGTCAACGCGATCGCGGGCACCGTCAAGCAGCTGCACGTCATCGACGTGAAGAAGTGCATCAAGTGCGGCGCGTGCATCACCGCCTGTCCGTTCAAGGCCATCGTCAAGGAGTGAGACCGCAAGGGACGGGGGAAGAAACCGCAAAGGACGGGGGAACCCCGGTTCCCCCGAACCCCCCTCGAAAGGATTTATTATGGCTAATGTAACCGTCATCATCAACGGCACCAAGGTCGAAGTGCCCGCCGGCTCGACGATTCTCGACGCGGCGAACAAGATCAACGTCCATATCCCGACGCTGTGCTACTGCCCCGACGTCGGGTGCGGCACGGCGAACAAGCCCGCCTCCTGCCGCCTCTGCCTCGTGGAGGCGACCGGCATCCGCGGCCCGCGCAAGATCCTCGTGCCGGCCTGCGCGACCCCGCTCGCCCGCGACGGCGTGGAGGTGTGGACGAACTCGAACCGCGCCCTCAAGGCGCGCCGCACCGTTCTCGAACTGCTCCTCTCCGACCATCCGCAGACGTGCCTCACCTGCGCGAAGAACCAGGAGTGCGAGCTGCAGAAGCTCGCCGCCGAGTTCGGCGTGCGCGAGATCCCGTTCCGGGGCGAGATGAACACGTTCCCCGTCGACAAGTCCGCCGCCATCATGCGCGACCTCTCGAAGTGCGTGATGTGCCGCCGCTGCGAGACGGTGTGCAACAAGGTGCAGACCGTCGGCGCCCTCACGGGCAACGGCCGTGGCTTCGGCGCCAAGGTCGGCACGGCCTCGATGATTCCGCTCGCGGACTCGAGCTGCACGTTCTGCGGCCAGTGCGTCAACGTCTGCCCCGTCGGCGCGATCGTCGGCGTGAGCTACGTGAAGGACGTCTGGAAGGCGATCAACGACCCCACGAAGACCGTGATCGTGCAGACCGCCCCCGCCGTGCGCGTCGCCATCGGCCAGGAATACGGCTTCAAGCCGGGCGAGCCCGTCACGGGCAAGCTCGTCGCAGGCCTCCGCCGCCTCGGCTTCGACAAGGTGTTCGACACGGACTTCTCCGCCGACCTCACCATCATGGAGGAGGGCCACGAGCTCGTCGAGCGCGTAAAGGCCGGGAAGAACCTGCCGATCCTCACCTCCTGCTGTCCCGGCTGGATCAACTTCCTCGAGCACCACTACCCCGATTTGCTGGACATCCCGTCGAGCTGCAAGAGCCCGCAGCAGATGTTCGGCGCGATCGCGAAGACCTATTACGCCGAGAAGATCGGCGTGAAGCCCGAAGACCTCGTGGTCGTCTCCATCATGCCGTGCCAGGCGAAGAAGTACGAGGCCGCGCGCCCCGAGTTCGCCCCCAACGGCGTGTGGGACGTCGACTACGTCGTCACGACGCGCGAGCTCGGCGCGATGCTCCACGAGGCCGGCGTCAACCTCGCGAACCTCGAAGACGAGGCGTACGACAGCCCGCTCGGCGAGTCCACCGGCGCCGGCGTCATCTTCGGCGTGACGGGCGGCGTGTTGGAGGCGGCCCTCCGCAGCGTCCACACGATGCTCACGGGCGAGAACCTCGCCGGCGACGCGATCAACTTCCGCGCGGTGCGCGGTCTTGACGGCGTGAAGGAGGCGAAGGTGGAGGTCGCCCCCGGCATGACGGTGAACGTCGCCATCGCCTCCGGCCTCGGCAACGCCCGCAAGGTGCTCGACATGGTGCGCGCCGACCGCAACCGCTTCCAGGCCATCGAGATCATGGCCTGCCCCGGCGGCTGCATCAACGGCGGCGGCCAGCCCTACATCCGCGAGGACCGCAAGGGCACGCTGGAGCGCCGCATGGATGGCCTCTACGCGGAGGACGCCGGCAAGCCCTGCCGCCTCTCGCACGAGAACCCCGACATCAAGAAGCTCTACGAGGAGTTCCTTGGCGAGCCCGGCTCGGAGAAGGCGCACCACCTGCTCCACACGGTCTACCACAACAATCCGCGCGCCTAGTTCGGGTTTATCGCATTGGCTGTGACCGCGACGACGCCCTGGACTCCCCCGGAGTCTGGGGCGTTGTCTCTCATCCCCCACGAATCTATGGTATAATGGCGGGCGATGAAAAAGACCTTGGCATCTAGGGCCATCGCGCTGGCGCTTGGCCTGGCGACGAGCCTTGCGGGCACGCTCGCGGCGGGCACCCTGCGCGGCTACGTGGCGGCGTTCAATGCCGACGACGAGGAACTGTACACCAACGCCGTCCCGAACGCGGCGGCGGCGGACTTCCTGGAGCGGAACGTGCCCGTCTTCGCCTGCCCGGATGCCGACATCGAGCGGACGTACTACTTCCGCTGGTGGACCTACCGCAAGCACCTGCGGAAGACGGAGAGGGGCTGGGTGGTGACGGAGTTCCTGCCGGACGTGGGCTGGGCGGGGAAGTACAACACGATCGCCTGCCCGTTCGGGCACCACCTGCGCGAGGGCCGCTGGCTGCGGGAGGCGTCGTCCTGCCTGGACGACTACACGCGCATCATGCTGGCGGAGGGGAACATCAACGGTCCGCGCGCCTACGTGAACGGTCCGGCCTGGGCGACGCTGGAGCGCGCCAAGGTGACGGGCGACTTCGCCTTTGCCGAGCGGTGCCTGAAGGGTTTTGTGCGCAATTACGAGGCGTGGGAGAGGGGTTGGCCGGTCCGGGGCCTCAGTCTGCGGGACACGAAATCGGCGCGGTCCTACGCGGGGCCCCAGGTGCGCGTGGGCTTCCGCGCCGAACGGGGGCTCTTCGACTGCGCCGGCGACCGCGAGGGCAGCGAGTTCGCCCTCTCGCTCGACGGCGCGCGCCCGATGGTCAACGCCGTCCTGTGGGCGGAGGCCGTCTCCATCGCCGAACTCGCGGGGCGCGTGGGCGACACGGCGCTGCGGACGCGCTTCGCGCGGAAGGCCGACGGCCTGGAGCGGAACATCCGCGCGCGCCTCTGGAATCCCGACGTGGGGTTCTTCGTTTCGCTGGGTGTCGACGGTACGCGCGACACCGTGAAGGAACTGCACGGCTATGCGCCGTTCTACTACGGGTTGCCGCTCGGCGCCGCCTACGCCGTCGCGTGGAAGCCGCTCGTCGATCCGCTGGGCTTCCTTGCGCCCCGGGGGCTGACGTTCCCCGCGCAGGACGCGCCGGGGTTTGCGCGGACGCCCGATCCCGAGGCGCACGAGTGCCTGTGGAACGGCCCGAGCTGGCCGTATGCGACTTCGGTGGCGTTGACGGCGCTCTACGGCCAGCTGCAGCGGGTGGACGGCGTGCGCCCCGCGGGTGCGTCGTCGGATGACTTCGTGCGGCTTCTCCACCTGTACGCGGCGCAGCACCGCCGCCTCCGCGAAGACGGGCGGACGGTCGCGTGGATCGACGAGGACTGCGATGCGTTCACGGGCGAATGGATTGCCCGGAAGATCCTCATCGAGAAGGCGCGCCGACGCGGAAGGCCCGTCCAGCACCGTGAACGCGGCAAGGACTACAACCATTCGACGTTCTGCGACCTCGTGATCGCGGGGCTTTGCGGCATCGTGCCGCAGAAGGGGGACACGGTCGCGGTGCGTCCGCTCGCCCCGGCGGACTGGGACTGGTTCCGCCTCGCGGGCGTGCGGTACCACGGGCACGACCTCGACGTGGTCTGGGACCGCACGGGCGCGAAGTTCGGCAGGGGCCGGGGACTCTCGGTATGGGTGGACGGCGCGGAGATCGCCCGTGCGGCGGCGCTTGGTCCGCTGGAGGGGCTTTCGGTCAAGTGAAGCAGGCAACACAGATGGACAAGACGGATCCATACGAGATAACGCGCGCCCTTGCGGCGCTGAACCCCTGGGGGCGGGCCGCGAAGCACAACTGGGCGCTTGTGCCGCAGACGAGCGCGGAGCCGTTCGTGGTGACGGCGGTGGACGAGCGGAAGAACGCGGGGCCCGTGGCCGGGCGTCTGCTGCTTTTCCCCGGTTTCGCGACGTTCCGGGACTTCATGATCACGCGGCAGGTGCGCGACTTCGGCGTGGAGACGGGCCCGGTCGACTTCCGCCACTACGAAGCGGTGGGGCTGAAGAACGGCGACGTGGAGCTCTTCTCCTACGAACCCGGATACGTGCCGTTGCCGCCCTCCCCGGACGAGCGGAAGGTGCTGGCACCGCTCCTGTTGGAGTGCTATGGCCTGCTGCTGCGGATGGAGGAGAATCCGGACCTTCCGCTCGCGTACATGGACAAGAAGGCGATGTTCGCGCGCAAGGAGGTGGTGGACGGCGTGTGGGTGGACGGGCCGTTCCTGCTGCCGGGGGAGGCCGTCCAGCAGACCGAACAGGTCGTGCTGTCGCGGCGCGCGTGTACGAAGGCGAAGGAGCTGCCCGTCTTCCCGAAGGAGGTCTGGGAAATTGATTTCGTGCTGGTGCCCGCCTACCATACGCAGGAGCCGCGTCCGCGCTTCCTCTACCTGCTCGCGGCGGTGAACGCGGCGACGGGCGAGCGGATGGTCTGGGAGAAACTGTCGGTGGACGGCAAGGAGAATGGATTGAAGCGCCTGTGGGAGGGGCACGCGCAGCGGCTGCTGGACGCGGTGGTCGCCTGGGGGCGCGTGCCGGGCGAGGTCCACGTGCGGTCGGGCCGCATGATGCGCTTCCTGCGGCCGCTCGGTCTGCAGCTGCCGTTCAAGCTCGTCCAGCACGCCAAACTCCCGGCCCTCGACGCGGCCCTCACGCATTCCATCCAGACAAAGAAGGTCTGACATGTTCGACCTCAGCATCAACCGTGACATTTCTGTTTGGCTGTCGCTCGCGTTCATCGTGGGCGGGCTCGTCGCGCTCTCCTGGAGCGCGGACCGGTTCGTCGAGGCGGCGGCGCGCCTCGCGCGGGCGTTCGGTGTCTCGCCGCTCATCGTGGGCATGGTCATCATCGGGTTCGGAACGAGCGCGCCGGAGCTGGCGGTCTCGGTGCTGTCGGCCCTCTCCGACCAGTCCAACCTCTCCCTCGGCAACGCCTATGGGTCGTGTACGTTCAACCTGGGGATCATCCTGGGCGTGACGGCGTTCATCTCGCCCATCGTCGTGAAGCCGTCCGTCTCGTTCTGCGGCGTGCCGCTTCTGCTGGGCGTGACGGCGCTTTCCTATTTCCTCGTGCGGGACATGGCCTTCGAGCGCGTGAACGGCGTCATGCTGCTGGTCGCCTTTCTCCTGATCATGCCGCTCTACTGCTGGTTCGACCAGGTGAAGGGGCAGAAGCCTGCGGACGCCGCCGGGACGGAGGCGCCCGTGGCGCGTCCGCGCGTGCGGTGGGGCGACTTCGCGCTGCTCGTCGCCGGGTTGGGGCTGCTCGTTGCCTCGTCGCACGTCCTCGTGTGGGGATGCGTGGACTTCGCGCGCGACGTGCTGGGCGTCTCGCCGCTCCTGATCGGACTCACCATCGTCGCGGCGGGCACGTCGCTGCCGGAACTTGCGAGCGCGCTCGCCTCCGCGCGGCGCGGCGAACACGAGTTCGTCATCGGCAACATCGTGGGGTCGAACCTCTTCAACACCCTCGCCGTGGTGGGGGTGGCGGGAACGGTCTCGCCGTTCGGCGGCTACAGCCACTACATCGTGTCGCGGGATCTGCCGGCGATGTTCGTCGCGTCGGCGCTGCTCTTCGTCTTCGGCTTCAACTGGCGCCGACCGGCCGAACCCGGCCGGATCGTCCGCTGGGAGGGCGTCCTCTGGGGGGGGCTCTTCATCGGCTATCTGGTTGTCATGATCCTACAGGAGACGGGCCATTGGCCCTGGCGTGTTTGAGTCTTTTGAAACAACGGAAAGGTAAGAAACGTATGCGGATGAGATCATTCTGCGCGGCGGTCGGCCTGGTGGCGGCTGCGGCGCTGACGGGATGCAACGAGACGGAGAACGCACGGCGGACGACGTCTCTCTGCGGCGACGGCTGGCGGTTCACGAAGGATGCAGGCGGCACGCTCAAGGCGGCTGCGGCGGACTTCGACGACGCGGCGTGGCAGACGGTCGAGGTGCCGCACGACTGGGCGATCTCGGGTCCGTTCGACCCGGAGACCTACGGCGGTTCGGGCAAGCTGCCCTGGCGCGGCGTGGGCTGGTACCGCCGCACGTTCGCGGTCGCGGCGGAGACGGCCCGCGACGTGCAGGCGGGCGGCGCGCTCTGGCTGGAGTTCGACGGCGTGATGGCGCGTCCGGAGGTCTACGTGAACGGCTCCTACGCGGGTGGATGGAACTACGGCTACATGGGCTTCCGCGTGGACGTGGCGCCGTTCGTGCGGGAAGGGGAGAACGTCCTTGCCGTGCGCGCCGACACGCGCGACCACCATTCGCGCTGGTATCCGGGCGCGGGCATCTACCGGGCCGTGCGGCTCGTCGCGGCGCCGGCGGTCCACGTCGCCCCGGGGACGGCGTTCGTGACGACGCCGGGCGTCGCGCGGGAAAGCGCGAGCGTGCGCGTGGCGTTTGAGGTCACGAACCGCCTCGACGCCGCCGTTTCGGTGGATGCGGGCGTGTGCCTCGAAGGCGCGGACGCGAAGGCGGGCGGAGCGAAGCGGATCGAGGCGAAGGGCCGGGCCGCGTTCGTCTTCGACCTGGAGGTGGCGAACCCGCACCTCTGGGATGTCGAGAACCCCGCGCTCTACACGGCGAAGATCGGTGTGCGGGCGAAGGGGACGCTGGACGCCGAGACGGTGCGCTTCGGCATCCGCACGGCGGAGTTCACGGCGGACGACGGCTTCCACCTGAACGGACGGCGCGTGCAGCTCAACGGCGTCGACCTCCATTCGGACATGGGCCCCCTTGGCATGGCCTTCAACCGCAGCGTCATGCGCCGCCAGCTGATGGTCATGAAGGACATGGGCGCGAACGCCCTCCGCACGAGCCACAACGCCTGCGACCCGCAGGTGCTGGACCTCTGCGACGAGCTCGGCATCGTCGTCTGGAACGAATGCTTCGACAAGTGGGACGGCACGAGCGGCCGTCGGAAGGACGAGAACCTGGAGGACTACGTGGCGGAGAACCTGCGCGCGTTCGCGCGCCGCGACCGCAACCACCCGAGCGTCGTCGTGTGGTCGATCGGCAACGAGATCACGCCGAACGGCTGGGGTTGGCACGGAAAGGACCCGAAGGTCCAGAACGGCATGAGCGCCGAACGCTTCCGCCTCTTCCGCGCCGCGATCCGCGAGATTGACCCGACGCGCCCCGTCGGCATCGGCTGCTGCCACGGCGTGGCCGTCGACACGGGCATGTTCGCGGAGCTGGACCTGACGGGCTGGAACTACGGCGCGCAGTACCGCAAGGTCAAGGCGCACCATCCCGACAAGCCCGTCGTCTACTCCGAGAGCGCGAGCGCGCTCAGCAGCAGCGGCTTCTTCGAGCAGCCGCCGGCTTCGTCGAAGACGGACTACGCCGTCGCGCGGCGCGAGGTGGGCTCCTACGAGCACAACGCCGCGCCGTGGAGCGACATCCCGGACGTCGAGTTCGCGCGCATGGAGGAGGACCGCTACTGCGCGGGCGAATTCGTCTGGACGGGCATCGACTACCTCGGCGAGCCGACGCCCTACGTGCAGGACAAGGCGTTCCCGATGATGAAGGACCTCAAGAAGGGCGAACTCGCGCGCAGTTCCTACTTCGGCATTGCGGACCTGATGGGCCTTCCGAAGGCACGCTACTGGATCTACCGTTCGCACTGGAACAAAAAGGACCACACGGTCCAGATCACCCCGCACTGGAACTGGCCCGATCCCGCGTCCAAGGCCGGCGCGCCCGCCACCGTCCCCGTCTACGTCTATACGGACGGCGACGAGGCCGAGCTGTTCCTGAACGGAACCTCGCTCGGCCGTCGGCGGAAGGGCGTGGTGCAGCGCCCCGTGAACCTCGCGGCGGGCAAGCCCGTGAACGCGAGCAGCGTCGAGCGGCGCGGCGAGCGGGTCAACGCCCCGTCCCACGCGGTCGATGGCGAAAACGGCACGCGCTGGTGCGCGAGCGGGCCCCAGAAGGGCGCCTGGTGGCAGGTCGACCTCGGCGACGTGCGCGCGTTCCGCACCGTCCTCGTCTCGGGCGAGCAGGCGGACGGCAGCTACGCCTGGACGGTCCGCGTCTCCGACGACGGCAAGACCTGGCGCGACTTCGCGAAGAAGACGCTCGGTGCGGAGCAGAAGCCCGTCGCCGGCGCGGCGGTGCGCGCCCGGTTCGTGCGCGTCGTCTTCGACGACCTCCGGGAGGGGACCTGGCCGTCCATCCGCGAGGTCGTCGTGAGCGACTGCGCGGAGGCGTTCCGGCTCAACCCCTACTACGACGTGTGTGACCGCTACCGTCTGCGCTGGTTCGACGTGCCCTACCGTCCGGGCGAACTGAAGGCCGTCGCCTACAAGGAGGGGAAGGCGATCGGCGAGGCCGTGATGCGCACGGCCGGAAAGCCCGTCGCGGTGAAGCTCACCGCCGAGGCCCCGGCGCTGCCGGACGACGGCGAGACGTGCGTCTTCGTGCAGGTCGACGTGGTGGACGCGAAGGGGACGCGCGACCCGTGGGCGAAGGACCGCGTGTCGTTCGAGCTGACCGGTCCGGGGAAGATCCTCGCCGTCGGCAACGCCGATCCGCGTGCCCACGAGCCGTTCACGAAGGTCGATTCGCATCCGCTCTACTTCGGAAAGGCCGTCGCCGTGGTGCGGCGCGACAAGGGCGCATCCGGCCCCATCGTGCTGAAGGCCGCCGTCAAGGGCCTGAAGCCCGCGGAGGTTGAATTCCGCTAGGCGCCGTGCGGGATACACGACGGGCGGTCCGCTCAATGCAATTGGCGGGCCGCCTTTCTTATGCTATACTACCTCCCGTTTTTTTGTAAATCGATTGGAGCAGCGCGAGATGTTCAAGCCGGTATCGAACAAGGTCCAGTTCCCTCGGATGGAGGAGGACGTGCTCAAGTATTGGGCCGAGGCCGATGTGTTCAGGAAGTCCCTCGACCGTAATCGGGGCAAGGACCGCTATACGTTCTACGACGGGCCTCCGTTCGCGACGGGGCTGCCGCACTACGGCCACCTTCTCGCCGGCACTATCAAGGACATCGTGCCGCGCTACCAGACCATGCGCGGCAAGTACGTGGAGCGCCGCTTCGGCTGGGACACGCACGGCCTCCCCATCGAGGCGCTCGCGCAGGACGCGCTCGGCGTCTCGGGGACGCCCGAGATCAAGGCCCTCGGCGTGGACAAGTTCAACGAGCAGTGCCGTTCGATGGTGCTGAAGTACGTCTCGGAGTGGCGCAAGACCGTCACGCGCATGGGCCGCTGGGTCGACTTCGACCACGACTACAAGACCATGAACCCCGACTTCATGGAGACGATCTGGTGGGTCTTCAAGCAGCTTTGGAACCAGGGCCGCGTCTACCGCTCGCACCGCATCATGCCGTATTCCTGGAAGCTTTCGACGCCGCTCTCGAACTTCGAGGCAGGTTCGAACTACAAGGACGTGCAGGATCCAACCGTCACCGTGCGCGTGAAGGTCGAGTGCCCGAGCGATGCGCTCAAGGACCTGCTCGCGCAGGAGCCGACGGTCTACCTCCTCATCTGGACGACGACGCCCTGGACGCTCCCCGAGAACCTGATGATCTGCGCGGGCGCGGACATCGACTACGTGGCGGTGCGCGACCTCACGGACGACGCGCGCCCCGTCTACGTGATGGCGGAGGCCCGCCTGCCGCACATCTTCAGGAAGGCCGAGCAGTACGAGCGCGTCGCCGCCTTCAAAGGCTCCGCGCTGAAGGGGACTTCCTACGAGCCGATTTTCCCGTATTTTGCGGACAGAAAGGCCGAGGGCGCGTTCCGCGTCCTGAACGACGGCTACGTCACGATCGACGACGGCACGGGCCTCGTCCACATCGCCCCCGCCTACGGCGAGGACGACTTCCGCGTCTGCCAGGAGGCGGGGATGCACGCGCTCGTCGACCCCCTCGACACGAGCTGCAACTTCACCGACCAGGTGCCCGAGTACGCGGGCCGCTTCTGCAAGGACTGCGACAAGGACATCATCAAGCGCCTGAAGGCCGAGGGCCGGCTCGTCCACCAGGCGACGATCACCCACTCCTACCCGTTCTGCGACCGTACCGACACACCGCTCATCTACCGCGCGATCGACGCCTGGTACGTGAAGGTGGAGGACCTGCACGACCAGCTCGTCGCGAACAACAACGGCGTCCACTGGACGCCCGCCTACGTGGGCGACAAGCGCTTCGGCAACTGGCTCAAGGACGCGCGCGACTGGAACATTTCCCGCAACCGCTTCTGGGGAAGCTGCATCCCCGTGTGGATCAACGACGACGATCCGAACGACATGATCTGCATCGGGTCCATCCAGGAACTCGAAGACCTGAGCGGCGTGCGCGTCACCGACCTCCACAAGCACTTCGTCGACAAGGTCGTCATCAGGAAGGACGGCAAGACCTACCACCGCACGCCCGAAGTGCTCGACTGCTGGTTTGAAAGCGGGTCCATGCCCTATGCGCAGCAGCACTACATGGGAACCACCGGCGTAGCCGGTGACCTTGGGCGGGGTTCGGGGGCGCCAGAGCCCCCGTCCGTTGCGGCCTTCTTCCCCGCCGACTTCATCGCCGAGGGCCTTGACCAGACGCGCGGCTGGTTCTACACGCTCATGCTCCTCGGCACGATGCTCTTCGGGAAGAGCCCGTACCGGAACGTCGTCGTCAACGGCCTCGTCCTCGCCGAGGACGGCAAGAAGATGTCGAAGCGCCTGAAGAACTACCCCGACCCGACGCTCATGCTCGACACGTACGGCGCGGACGCGATCCGCCTCTACATGATCTACTCGCCCGTCGTGCGCGCCGAGAACCTGAAGTTCTCCGAGAACGGCGTCAAGCAGATCCTCCGCGACCTGCTCATCCCGTGGTGGAACGCCTACTCCTTCTTCGTCACCTACGCGAACGTGGACGGCTTCCACGACGAGGCGGTCGTGGTGCCCGATTCGCCGAACGTCCTCGACCGCTGGATCTGCAGCTCGATGGAGACGCTGATCGCCGACGTCACGGCCGCGATGGACGAGTATGACCTCCAGCGCGCGGTGCGCCCGTTCGTCGCGTTCATCGAGGACCTGACGAACTGGTACATCCGCCGTAGCCGCCGCCGCTTCTGGAAGAGCCAGAACGACGGGGACAAGCTCCACGCCTACCGCACGCTCCGCTACGTGCTCGTGCAGCTCTCGAAGGTCGCGGCGCCGTTCACGCCGTTCATCTCCGAGACGATCTACCGCAACCTGAAGGGCAAGGGCGATCCCGAGAGCGTCCACCTCTGCGACTTCCCGACGGCCCGCGCCGGCGCGCGCGACCTCGCCCTCGAACGCGAGATGGCCGCCGTGCAGACCATCGTCAAGCTCGGCCGCCAGCTGCGCGTGGACAACGACCTCAAGGTGCGCCAGCCGCTCGCGAAGATCCTCGTCGCCGGCGCCGGCACGCACCTCGACGACCTCATCCTCGACGAGCTCAACATCAAGGAGATCGTCTACATCGCCGACGAAACCGCGCTTTGCGACGTGAGCTACAAGGCGAACTTCAAGACGCTCGGCAGGAAGTGCGGACCGAAGATGAAGGCCGTCGCCGCCGGCATCGCCGCGCTGAAGGCGTTCAACGGCTCCGCGACCGTGGAGGGCTTCGAGCTGACGGACGAGGACGTGCTTGTCACGCGCAGGCCGAAGGCCGGCATGGTCGTCGCCTCCGAAGGCGCCATCGTGGTGGGGCTCGAAACGGCGCTCACCCCCGCGCTCGTCGCCGAGGGCCTGGCGCGCGAGTTCGTGAGCCACGTGCAGGCGATGCGCAAGGAGGCTGACTTCGAGGTCACGCAGCGCATCGCCGTCACCGCCGAGGTCGATGCCGACCTCCGGGCCGCGCTCACGGCGCACGCCGACTATGTGAAGGCCGAGACGCTTGCGACGGCGCTCTCGTTCGCCGCATGCCCCGATGCCGCCTCCTGCGACCTTAACGGCCACGCCGCGAAGATCAGGGTTGCCAAGGCCTGATCCCCGCAAGGCCTGTTCCCCGACTTGGCACGTACGGTTCGGCACGCGAAGTACCCGCGCCGCCCCCGGCGCGGGGCGTACTTCATGATGTGCCGGGAGGGTCGCGCTTGTCGCGACCGAAAGCGTGGCCCTTCCGCAATGTGGCTGCGCCGGGAGGGTCGCGCTTGTCGCGACCGAAAGTTGCCGGGAGGGTCGCGCCTGTCGCGACTGAACGCTGCGCGATGCGCTGGGAGGGTCGCGCTTGTCGCGACCGAAAGCTGCGCGATGCGCCGGGAGGGTCGCGCTTGTCGCGACCGAACGCTGTGCGATGCGCCGGGAGGGTCGCGCTTGTCGCGACCGAAAGCTGTGCGATGCGTCGGGAGGGTGGTCGTGCTTGTCGCGACCGAAAGCTGCGTGATGCGTCGGGAGGGTCGCGCTTGTCGCGACCGAAAGCGTGGCCCTTCCGCAATGTCTTTTCGCTTCCGTAACGGCCGTAGCGGCTTCCTTCTGAACACCGCACGGAAGCAGCCGATTATGATATAATCTGCCACATCCGTCTGCGGGGAGACTCGTAGACATTGATCCTTGATATCGGCGGCACGCGCTTACACGAAGTCTGCCGCCATCATCAAATGTGCGCAAGCGCATTTTTTGCTTCTACGGAAATTCGAATTGATTTGCTTCCTGATGGTGAAGGAGGGGGGCGAGCAATGCGCCTAATGCCCCAGGGCCGAATCGGGTTGGCTGCCGCAATAGCGGATTGTCGAGGGGGCTTCGCCGCAGATTGCGGCGGCGACGGCATTGATGCCGAAACAGCGTTCGCGGGTGAGCCGGTCGCCTTTGCCGATTTGCGGAAAGGGCGAGAGCATCAGCAGTCTGCCCGCTGCACAGGCGTCAAAATAGGGACCGCTGGGCTTGAAGTAGGGGCCAAAGCCGCGTGGCACGATCACGATGAGCGGATGGTTGGATTCGCGCACGGCGCGGGCGACCGCCTGTTCGCCTGGCGAGATGCAGCCCGAGACGACGACACCGCCGCGTGCGCCGAAGAGCAACGCCTCGTTGACTTTGTTTTCAATGTCGATGGGGCTGGCGCGGCGCGAGACCTGAATGAGCATCTTGTTGGGCGATTCGAGAAGAAAGGCATTGCCGACGGCGTCGATCGTCGTGCCAAGCGCACTCCGTGCGCTGTCTCTTGGCGCAGGGACTGCGCCCGGCAGGACTTCGGAGAGGGCGATTGCGCGACTGACCTTGAAAAGGCTGGGGTTTTGCATAACGGCCCAGCGACGCGCGGCATTGCGTTGCACATAGCGAACCATGGCGCGAAGCTGGCCCTTTCGGAAGAGAATGGTATCGTAGAGACCGGGAAACCAAAAGGTTGTCGAGCCATCGATCTCGAAAGGCGCGGCAAGGGCGAGATTGGCCTTGGTGCAGGCGATCTTGAAACTTCGGATGACCTCACCCAACGGCGAATTGAGCCGTTCACGCACACGGATGATGCCGTGGAAATGCTCGGGCATGACGGCGAATGGACAGGGTTCGACTTCGTGGAACACGTTGCCGAGGTTTTGCCAAGCGCGGGCGACCGCTTCGCCCAGGGGAGAGGGCACGAAGGCCCCGTCTCGAATCTCGCCCAGAATCGGTCGGCGCCGTTTCACGACGAGCGTGATCATGTAGAACCAAGGCTTGCAGTAATCCCAGCCCGGCAGCCGAATGCCGGCCTTGAGATGCCCGCTCTTGTCGCGCTCGCGAATGTCTGGCTGAGAAGTCATTTTGACGGTATTGTAGTAAAAGACGGGAAAACCGTCAACGGGGGATGGGAAATTTGAATTTCAACCTGCCAGAATCCACGACGTTCAACCGCCGCGTGCCGAAGCAGAAGTTCTACGAGAACTGCGCCGTCTCGGCCGCGCTGAAGCGGTCGTTTGTGGATGAGATCACGGCCATCTGGTGGCGCAACAAGCTTGCGGCGACAACGCTGAACCTCGCGAAAGGCGCGGCGGTCACGGAGATCGAGGTCTTCGAGATCGAACTCGCCAACGGGCATTTGAACGAAGAGGTGTTGCGGCAGATGGATCGGATGATTCCCTACCATCTCCTCTTTGTTCTGACGTTCGAGAAGCGCGCCCAAGCGTGGATCGGCTACAAGGAAGCGTCCGGCACGGGCGCGAACGCCTTCAAGGTGAGCCGCTACTACCATACCGATTGGATGCCGCGTGAGGCGCCGCGCTTTTCGCTTGCCGGCCTGACGCTCGACGAGGTTTATGAGAATCTTGTGCGGAATATTCATGCGGCCTCTCAACCCGCCCAAACCGGGAGGGACGGCCTCCGTGTCGTCTGTGAGGCGGAGGCGGCTTGGCGCGAAGACCTCCCGATCGCCGCGAACATCGCCCGCGACACCGCGCGGGCGCGGCTGGAGAAGCAGATCGCCGCGCTGGAAAAGCGCGCACGGGTGGAGAAGCAGCCGAAGAAGAAGTTTGAACTGGTACAACAGATAAAGAAATTCAACCTAAATTCGGCAGTTGGATGACGCGAATCGCCGTTCTCAAAAACCATGTTTACCTTTTCAATCGGCACTATGGAAAAAAGTTGACGCGCAATTTACCCGCTTTGCGCTTTTGGTATAATGCCTGCAATATGATGTTATCCCAAGAATCAGTTGCAGGTGAAAGTATGGCAAATTGCGGTCAGTGGCACCTTGAACGGGAAATCGGGCATGGCGCGTACGGTGTGGTTTTTCTCGCCGAGGGACCGGATGGTGAACGAGCGGCCGTGAAGGTTTGCCGCCGCGATGCCATCGGAGAAGAACGCTACGAACGCGAACTGCGCGGTGCGAAACTGTACAGAACGATCCCGTCGCAGGAGGGTCTTGTCCGCATGAGGGAATTCGTGGAGGAATCCTGGGGCTTCTATGCGGTTATGGATCTTGCGGATAACGAGTTCGGCGACAGGGATTTTGCTTTGGACGAATATCGTCCGAAGACGCTGGCTGACGTCATCGAAGGCGAAAAGGCATTGCCGCTCGATGAATGCGTGAAACTCGGCATGGCGCTCGCCAAAGGTCTCGCCACGCTTCAGCGGCATCACCTCCTGCACCGCGACATCAAACCCGGAAACGTGATATATGTCGGTGGCCGCCCTGTCCTTTCCGACCCCGGACTGCTGGTCGAAGAATCCGAGGCGACATCACTCGTCGGAACGCCGGGATATGTTCCGCCCGAGAATTTTACGGATGCCGCAAGCGACATTTACAGTCTCGGCCTTACGCTCAAGGCCGCGAGTTTCGGTAGACGTCTGGAGGATCTGGACAAGGGGCCCGCGCTCGAGGCCGATACCGGCGCAAAGTTCTTCCCTGCGTGGTGGCGCATTCTCAACAAGGCGACCGATCCGGTCCCGTCCCGCCGCTACCGGTCGGCCAAGGCGCTTCTGAAGGAGTTGTCGTCACTGCGCGTCAAGATGAGGATTCCATCAATCATCAATATCTTGTCGGTCATGATGGCCTGCGGATTGGGTGTCGCCGTCTATTTCGCAATCTCGGCAAGAAACATGATCAGGGAAAAAGACAGACAGACTCGTGACTATGTTGAACGCGAAAGGCAAGAAGCGATCAGGTCGATAGAATCCATGAGAAAGAATCTGGATGCTGATCTTGAACCCATGAAGCGTATTGCATCCATAGCCCAGGAATTGAATGATCTGTCGGCGAAGGATGATGCCGTATGGTCTTCATTCCGCGGATCGTATTTCTGCCATACGGATGAATCTCATATGCAAAGGCTTAAAAGGGTCGAGGAGAAGGATCCGGTCTGCGCCGCGAAAATGCGTGGCATTCTCGACGAGATGCGGGAGATTGACAGGAAGGGAGACGAAAACAACCGGCGAATTAAAGCTTTGCAGGAAAAGAGCAGGGATAAAGCCGTGTCGGTGCAGGGGGCTTCCGAAAGATATAATCAGGCTGAAATGCTTTCGATGGAGAATGAAAAACTCGTCAAAGCATGGCTGGCGCTTCTAGAGCGGTTTACAGAAATGGAAGATGCGGTAGAGATGCGAAAATGACCTACAGACACTTCAACAACGAAACGACGCGTTCGAGCGTCATCAGGGCTGTCGCCGACACCGAGAACGCGGCGGCATGGAACAGGCTTTTCGACCTTTACGCCGGGCTTGTCTATTCGATTGCGCGTCGCAAGGGGTTGAACGATGCCGATGCCGACGATATCGTGCAGATGGTATTCGCCGATCTTGCGCGGAACCTGCCTTCATTCAAGTACGATCGAGAAAAAGGGCGCTTCAGGTCATATCTCGCGGCACTCGTCAAATGGCGCGTAATAGACAGATTGAAAGCGGTAAGGCGCGATGCAGATTTGAAAGCCGACTTCATGGAAGAGGCAAAGGCGACCTGTCCGGGGAACGACGAATTCGCCGACCGCGAATGGAAGGCCGTCGCGATGGATAATGCGTTGCGACGGATAAAATCGAGTGTTCGCCCCGAACACTATGCGGCGTTCGTGGCAAGCACGGTGGAGGGGCAGGATACGGAAACGGTGATGAAGCTCTACAACCTCTCCCGCGACAATCTGTACCAGATCCGCAAACGCCTTTCCGAGAGACTGCGCAAGGTGATGTCGGAGGTTCTTGCCGAGATGGACAATCCCGATATGCCCGGTCCGCTGACTTGACCGCGTCCATAATCGGCGGTAGAAAGTCTCTTGTCAGATTTTTCGGTTTCCCCCGTATATCAGTATGCTCACAAGGAGCGTCCGGCAGAGAGAGCCCGGATAGGTCTGCGGCGGCGAATCCGTACGTGCGGCGTTTTCCGCCGCAGACCTGATTTTGTGGTATAATAGGAAACCGTTGCGGGGCAGGGATGAATGCCGATGCCGCCGTGATAAAACAGATTTCCCGCGCAGGGAGGCGAAGAACAGTAGCCACACCCCTGCGGACATGGGATGCGTCACGTGAAAGCCTGAGAAACTTCACCGGAAAGACGCACAGAAGGGTAACTGCCCTTATGCAGTTTTACCTCCTTCGGTGTATCTTTCCGGGCTCTCTCAGGCGCCTCACGTGATGCATCGGAGGAGGTTTTCGTTTTCCGCCCCGCCGATTACAAAACGGAGCGCAAGCTCTTAGGGAAGCGCGGCGTGGAACGTTGCCTCGCACACGTTACATGCCGAGTGAAAGTCTGCGAGAGGACACGGCAAGGAGTAGCATATGAATACAAATGAAGAGAAGGCCGACACAATCAAAGCATTGATTGTCGAAAAAATTCAACGGCAGCGACAACTCATTTCTCCCCAGGAGGCTGTAAGTGAGGAGGATATTCGCAAGATGGTGGGGAAATATTTGCGTGTGGCGTGCCTAACATTTCCAGGTGAAAATAATAGGGACAAAAATCCAGCAGGAGTAGAGTTTGCTGACATCATGTTCGGTGCAGACAAAGACCTTCATAATGCGGCAGAAAGAAAGATTATTGAAAAGATCATGGAAGAGCGAGACGATCTTGTGGATTATCCGAATCTTCGGCAAAAAATTGTTGAGGCCATAACCACAACAGAAAGTTGGCGTGAGTTATATGATGCCGTTTCTTACAAAGACCTACAATACTGAAGGTGTACACGATACAGACGATAAATGAGGAGGCAATAACAATGAACCGAGTTTTGAGAGCAGTGGCTGTTGCAATATTCAGCGTGTGTGTGGCTTCTTGGCAATTGCAAGCGGATGTTATCAACATCACAGAAGGTTCGACAACGGGTTACACGATGACGGATGGCAATACCTATGTCATTCAAAACTCGGTTGAATTTTCTAACTCCACTGCGGGAGGCAGCGGGATGTCTGTAGAGGACAATGCTACAGTCGTCCTTTACATCCCCGCCGGTGTCACGCTTACGGCGACAGGCGCACACGGAAGCGGCCGGATTGGCGGCGGCGCAGGTATTCGTGTCCCAGAATCGGCAACACTTGTCATTACCGGTGAAGGTACGGTAAACGCTGCTGGCGGCAATGCCGGCGATGGAGAAAATGGTGTCAATGGAGGGAATGCGATTGTGAAACTCGGCGACTACCCCACTACCATCGTTGGCAAAGGCAGTTCTGGAGGAGCAGGTGGCGGAGGTGGCGGTGCCGGAATAGGCGGAAGTGGTGGCCAAGGTGGCGATGGGGGTGTAGGAGAAATAAGAACAGAAACCGACAGGTTGGGGAATACAGGTGGGGCTGGCTCTGCTGGTGAAACGATGGGAGGTGTTTTTATAATAGGTACGGTAATTGTATCTCCAACCGCAGGAAATAGCGGGGGGTTTGGACAAAAAGGGAA
>ERZ1034962.373-NODE-373-length-22325-cov-5.442344_pt1 | contig 22325 bp, 15 predicted proteins | sample MGYA00520696_ERZ1034962 | MGnify/ENA primary metagenome ERZ1034962 (study PRJEB33766, sample SAMN09781770) | gut metagenome | biome: gut microbiome | host: Homo sapiens | place: Madagascar | study: EMG produced TPA metagenomics assembly of the PRJNA485056 data set...
CTTGTCGGCATCGCCGCCGAGAAGCTGCATGTCGAGGCAGAGGCCGCGCAGCTCGTGGATGAGCACCGAGAAGGACTCCGGCATGCCCGATTCGAGCACGTTCTGGCCCTTGACGATCGACTCGTAGATGCGGGTGCGGCCCTGCACGTCGTCGGACTTGACGGTGAGCAGCTCCTGCAGCGCGTACGCAACGCCGTACGCCTCCAGCGCCCACACCTCCATCTCGCCCATGCGCTGGCCGCCGAGCTGCGCCTTGCCGCCCAGCGGCTGCTGGGTGACGAGCGAGTAGGGGCCGATCGCGCGGGCGTGGATCTTGTCCGTCACGAGGTGGTGGAGCTTGAGCATGTAGATCACGCCCACCACGACGCGCTGGGCGAAGGGCTCGCCCGTCATGCCGTCGTAGAGCACCGTCTTGCCGTCGGTGTTGATCCAGGCGGCGGAGCCCTCCTCCTTCTCCTGCACCTTGCGCGCCTCGCGCAGGGCCTCGTCGATCTCGTACTCCTGCACGCCGTCGAAGACGGGCGTCGCCGCGTGGAAGCCGCACAGGCGGCACGCGAGGCCGAGGTAGGTCTCGAAGAGCTGGCCGAGGTTCATGCGGGACGGCACGCCCAGCGGGTTCAGCACGATGTCGACCGGCGTGCCGTCCGGCAGGAACGGCATGTCGCAGCTCGGCAGGATGCGCGAGATGCAGCCCTTGTTGCCGTGGCGGCCGGCCATCTTGTCGCCGACGGAGAGGTTCTTCTTGTCGACGAGGTAGACGCGCACGTTCTTGATGACGCCGCCTTCGTTCTCCGGGTCGTCCTCGAATGCGTCACCCCCGGCGGCCGCGTCGGAGATCGCCGCGAACTGCGGCTCGAACTGGGCGATGATCGCCTCGATCTGCTCCCGCTTCGGGCTCTCGGGCATCTGGTAGCGGTCATGCGCCTTGGCGAGCTTGCCGAGCAGGGCCTTCGTGATCTTGCGGTTCGCGGGGATGAGGATCTCGCCCGTCTCGGCGTCCGTCACGTCCAGCGGGATCTTCTCGTTGAGGAGCTGGTTCGAGAGCGCCGTCGTGAGGTCGGTCTCCAGCTTCCGGCGCTGCGCCTCGCGCTTCTTCTCGGCCTCGCGCTGCGCCTTGCGCGCGCCCTTCTCCTCCTCGCTGTCGCCGGCGGAGGAGCGCGCCATCTGCTGGGCCGTCGTCACCTTCACCGCCATCACGACGCCCGTCGTGCCCGGCGGCACGGTGAGGGAGGTGTCGCGCACGTCGGCGGCCTTCTCGGCGAAGATGGCGCGCAGCAGGCGCTCCTCGGGGGAGAGCTCCGTCTCGCCCTTCGGCGTGACCTTGCCCACGAGGATGTCGCCCGGATGGACCTCGGCGCCGACGCGCACGATGCCGTCGGGGCCGAGGTTCCGCAGCGCGTCCTCGCCGACGTTCGGGATGTCGCGCGTGATCTCCTCGGGGCCGAGCTTCGTCTCGCGCGCACCGCAGTCGAAGGTGACGATGTGCAGGGACGTGAGCACGTCCTCGCGCACCAGGCGCTCGTTCACGAGGATGGCGTCCTCGAAGTTGTACCCGCGCCACGACATGAACGCGACGAGCAGGTTCTTGCCGAGGGCGAGCTCGCCCTGGTCGGTCGCGGGACCGTCCGCGAGGCAGTCGCCCACCTCCACCTTCTGGCCGTGCTTGACGATCGGCTTCTGGTTGAAGCAGGTGCCCGCGTTGCAGCGGCGGAACTTCTGCAGGTTGTAGCGGCGGATGCCCTTGGCGGGGTTGTCGTCGAACTTCGCCTTGCCGGCGGGGAGCGTGCCGTCGGGCGTCACGATGATGAACTCGGAGCAGACGTAGGCGACCGTGCCGGGCTGGTCGGCGCAGACGATCACGCGGCTGTCCTTGGCGGCCACGCCCTCCAGGCCCGTGCCCACGTAGGGGCGCTCGCTGCGGAGGAGCGGCACGCCCTGGCGCATCATGTTCGCGCCCATGAGCGCGCGGTTCGCGTCGTCGTGCTCGAGGAACGGGATGAGGCCGGCGGCGATCGAGATCACCTGCATCGGCGCCACGTCCATGTACTGGACCTCGGCGGCGGGCTTGTCGCAGAACTCGGTCTTGTAGCGGCAGGTCACCTTCTTCTCGGCGAACGTCCGGTCCGCGTTGAGCGGGGCGTTCGCCTGGGCGATGACGTACTGTTCCTCCACGTCGGCGGGCAGGTACTCGACCGTGTCCGTCACCTTGCCGCCCTGCACGACGCGGTAGGGCGTCTCGATGAAGCCAAAGCGGTTGATCTTCGCGTAGAGGCCGAGCGAGGAGATGAGGCCGATGTTCGGGCCTTCAGGCGTCTCGATCGGGCAGATGCGGCCATAGTGCGAAGGATGCACGTCGCGCACCTCGAAGCCGGCGCGCTCGCGGGAGAGGCCGCCGGGGCCAAGGGCGGAGAGGCGGCGCTTGTGGGCGAGGCCGGAGAGCGGGTTCGTCTGGTCCATGAACTGGCTCAGCTGCGACCGGCTGAAGAAGTCCGTAATCACCGCCGAGAACGTCTTCGAGTTGACGAGGCGCTGCGGCGTGAGCGGGCCCTGGTTCTGCGTGTCGTGGATCGTCATGCGCTCGCGGATCAGGCGCTCCGTGCGGGCGAGGCCCACGCGGCACTGGTTCTCCAGCAGCTCGCCCGTCGTGCGGACGCGGCGGTTGCCGAGGTGGTCGATGTCGTCCACCTGCTCGTGCCCCATGAAGATCTTCAGCAGCAGGCGAATCGCCTCGATCACCTCGATGCCGCTCTCGTGGAGCGTGCGCAGCTCCTCCGGCACGCGGCCCGAAAGGCCGAGCTTCTTGTTGATCTTGTGGCGGCCCACGTAGCCGAGGTCGTAGTGCGCGAGCTCGAAGAAGAGCTTGTGGATCATCTGCTTCGCGTTGATGACGGTGGGCGGATCGCCCGGGCGCATGCGCTTGTAGATGTCCTTGAGGGCGTCCTCCTCGTTGTGGATGCCGATCTTGGCGTCCTCGCGGAGGGTCTTGATGAGCGTGCCGTTGTCCGCGGACACGTCCACCACCTCCACGCGGCCGACGCCGGCGGCGGCGATCTGCTCCATCAGCGCGGGCGTGCAGGGGTCGTAGCGGCGCGCGATGACGGCGTCCTTGGACTCGGTGTCCACGAGGTCCGCCTTCATCACGAGCAGGTGGAGGTCCTTCTCGGTCCACTTCCTGCCCGTCTCCAGCGTCTTGAAGTCGTAGAAGAGCTTGAGGATTTCCTCGTCCGCCCCGTAGCCGAGCGCGCGCAGGAGCGTCGTCGCGAAGAACTTCCGGCGGCGGCGGCGCTGGTCCATGAAGCACCACATCACGTCGTTCGTGTCGAACATGATCTCGATCCACGAACCGCGGTCCGGGATGATGCGCACGCTGAGCAGCGGCTGGCCGTTCGCGTGGACGGTGCGCTCGGTGCTGATGCCCGGCGAGCGGTGCAGCTGCGACACGATCACGCGCTCCGCGCCGTTGATCACGAACGCGCCGTCCTCCGTCATCGCCGGAATCTCGCCGAGGAACACGTCCTCCGTCTTCGTGACCTCGCCGTCCTTGAGGACGAACGTCGCCTGCAGCGGCTTCGCGTAGGTCTCGGCCTCGTAGAGCGCCTGCTGGTAGGTGAACTTCGGCTCGCCGAGCTGGTACTTGACGAAGTCCAGCACGTAGCGCCCGTCATAGCTCGCGACCGGGAAGATCTCATGGAAAATCGCCTGCAGGCCATGCTCCGCACGCTTCGCGGGCGGCACGTTCTCCTGGAGGAAGTCGTTGTAGGACTTCGTCTGGATCTCGATCAGGTCCGGCGGGTCGTACGTATTCTGCAGCTTGCCGAATACCTTGCGCTCTGCTTTCATTGGCTTACCTTTCAGTTGTGCTTCTGCACGGAAGTGGACAAAACGAACGGATACGGAAATCAACGATTTCGCCGCGAATGAAGTGTGGTAAGCGACCACTTTGTTAACTGTTTCGAAGGCGAGGTGAAGGAACAGTATACCAAATTTTTCAGACGGGGGATAGGGTGAAAATGAGCGCGCGGGTTGGGAGAATTGGTCTATTGCCTACATCGTGAGCATCTTCGCCTTGATTGTATATCCAAGCCTTAAACCTAGATTCGTCAGTTGAATGTCTCACGCAGAGACGCAGAGAGGCCGAGAGCGCAGAGAATGCTCGGAATCTTGCGAATACAATGAACTATGCATCAAATTTACTTGAAGCAAAACATCACCTAAAGGGTGAAACAACAAATTGTTCGGGTCACTGCGATAAAATTACAAATTTGCAATTTTCTCAGCATTCTCTGCCTCTCTGCGCCTCTGCGTGAGAAAAAATTCGCCCCCTACTGCCGTTTTTAGGTTAAACCTAAGAACGGCAGTTTAAATTTTGTTTAGCCGTGTAGAGGTGTAGAAACGGCTAAATACCGTACTCTCCAAGAATTTCAACTGCCGAATTTAGGTTGACTGTTCCGCCAACGACAGCAAGTGCAAAGGAAACGACAAGGGAGAGCACGTTGACTTTAGTCTTCATGGGATTCCCTAATCTCCTTCTGGGCGAAGAGAACACGTTTCTGCTGGTGGTAGTCGTAGATTTTCCGATCATCGTCCGACCACACCGTCGCCTCGCAGTAGGATCCGACGAACGGAATCGCGAGATCGATCCAGCACTGCACGACCCGCTTCTCGTCCTCCGTCGCCACGACCCCGTGGTGGACCGGATCGAAGTACGCCATCAGAAGCGACGTCGCCGATCCTTGTGCATACGGCGGCAACATCGCGCTCCGACCCATGCACGAATACCAGTTGCAGAAGACCGTCTGCTTTCCTTCCTTCGTCAGCGCAACGTATGCGTGCGAGAACGCGCGATGCGCCTCCGGACGGAAGTCCTTCCGCCACGCCCCGGTCAGATTGGGTCGCTTCGCATTCTTCTCCGATCCGTCGTGGCACTTCACGCAGTTTCGGTCGAGGATTGGCTGCACGAGCCGCGGGAAGCTGAATCCTGCCGTCTCCGCCTCCGCACGTACGTCCACCGGACCGTTTACGCCCAGGTAGTTTGCGGCTGACGCGTAGAGACCTTCCTTCTTCAAGCGCGCCAGCAGCGGATGCGCCGGCTGCCCCCGCGCCGGACGCAGCTCCTGGATCTTCATTGCCGCCTGTCCCACACGCGGCGGATACGCCTGCGCCTTGTCTTCGTGGCATCCCACGCAGCTTGCCGCCTCGCCCGGCTGCAGATGCGTCCAGCTGCGCATCGTCTGCACGCAGCGCCCCCGTTCATCCAGCAGCTGGAAGTAGACGGGGTTGTTCGCCGGGCATCGGAACGTACAGCTACCGTCCGCCGCCACGTCCACCTCGCCCAGCACGTGCTTCACGTCCCAGGCTCCACCTGCCGTCACCGCCTCACCCGAATGGTCGCCGGCATACGCGAGAAACGGACGATACCGCCCATCCACCGGCGCCGGCATCGCGCACGAGTACGTATAGGTTGGACGGTTCTCGATTGCCACCACACGCAGCGTCTTCACTGTGCCTCGCGGGATTCCCGCGAGTCCTGGCCCTGTATAGACGTCCTGGATGTGGAATGTGCCGAACGGGTCCTTCCGGTTCCGCTCGGGCAGCGCCCGCACGAACGCCTTCGCCCGCGGGCACGCCGGAACCGCCTGAGAGCACTCGATCGTTGCATCCCATGCCAGCAGTTCGCGTTCACCCCGTGCGTTCTGCCAGTAGATTCCAAAGCCCGGACGACTCGAGTTCTTGATTGCGAGCGTGCCCTCCGGCAGGAACCCACAGATCCACTCCTGTTCCGAAAGCGGATAGGGATTCTGCCACTGCGCACCAGCCTGCGTAATGAAGTCAATCGAGTCGGGATACCACTCCGCGACCATCCGTTGGTCTTTCGCGTAGTCGCTCGGCACCGTAAGCCCGCGCTCAAGGATGTCGCTGCCTGCGATGAACACGATGCCCGCATCGTCCTCCGTTCCCTTCCGACGGTCGATCCGCACGAGCTTGCCCTGCTGGTGGACGTGATGTCCCGAGAGAATACCCATGACCTCGTCCGAGCCCGGAATCGGGCGAAAGTGCATCAGCGAGGCGGGGAAAGCGGATGCGTTCCCGTAGTACGCCTGCTGCTGCGTACCATCCGGATTCATCACGAAGAGGGGCTGCTGCAGACGTGCACTGCGGTCGTTGTACTCGTAGCGCGTATAGAGGATGCGCCCGTCGGGAAGTTCCCGCGGATGCGACGTGCAGCCGCCGTCTATCGCGAGGCGGCGGATGTGGGTGCCGTCCGCGCGGCAGACATAGAGGTTGACGTCCTGCGTCTGGTGGCAGGGAATCGTCTGCTCGCAGCGTGAGCTCTGGAAGATGATCTCGCCCTGCGACGTCCAGCACGGCTCGATGTCCGCACAGGGCGCAGGATCGGAGAACGTGAGCTGCTTGAGCTCGCGCGTCTCAAGATCGAAGGTATAGAGATGGTAGTCGTCGCCCTCGAGTTTCGTATAGAAGTCATACGGGAAACCACGGGCGCGAGTGGGGCCGCCAGGTCCAGCATGGGGACACTTCCGGATGTATTCGTTCTCGTTGAAGGAACTGCGCATCGAGAAGACGACCAGTCGGCCGTCAAACGAGACGTCCGGATCGCGGATGCAGCCTTCGGGACGGGAGACCAGCACCTCGTTCGTCACTGTGCCGTCGGGACGCACCGTCAGCAGGCAGAGCTGTCCGCCCTTTCGAAAATTGGCTGGGCGCCCCGTCACCTGTTCATCTGTCACAAGCGCTGTGCCGTGCAGCTCGGCGTCGCCACCCATCGTGTAATGCTTCACATAGACGATGCGCGGACATTCCGCCGCAACCCGGCGCAGTCGTTCAGAACGCCGTTTGTGGCACCTTGCAAGATAGGCCTGCATCTCGGCGGGACGGTTGGTGATCGCCCCCTCCACTCCGAAGTCCTGCATCAACCAGTCCTTCACGAGCCGATAGTCGGGGAAGGCACATGTCGGCGCATTCGCACGCGGGAAGTCCTCCGGCTCCGCGTCGAAGAGCTCGATTGCCGCCGGAGCGCAATCGTTCCCCGTTCCCGCATCGCCATTGCAGGGAATGCCCCAGCGCGTCTTCGTGTGCGGGAGAACCCAGTCGAAGTATTGCCCGAAAGCCCGCACGGCATCTGTTCCGCCCTTTGTCGCCTCGACGAGCCAGTAGCGTGATGTCGTGGCGGGCCAGCGCAGAAACGAACTCTCGCCTGCAAAGGCGGGCGGCAGCCGGTCGTCACGCGCGAGTTCGCGCCGTGCCCCCGTGCCGTCGGCGTTCTCGACCGCAGAGACGCGCGCCGCGCCCGGCGTGCGGCAGTAGTGACGCGATGCGTCCGCACGGAATCGAAGTCCTGTCGCCTGCACGGGTTTCCCCGCATCCAGCACCCACGCGGTGCGGACTCCCTTCTCCGCTGTCACAACCCTAATGCAGGAACAGCAGACGTTCTGTCCACGAAGCCCCACCGCGAGCATCGTTCCACAAAGACTGACCAAGAGCACTTTCATCGTCACCTCACTTTCGCACAATTTCGTAGTCGATCTGGAACATCCCCAAACTGCGTACACACAGGGCACCCGAACCGTCCAGCGTGATGCCGCGCGTGGAACCAATCTCCATCGACCCATCCCCGTCAGGATGGGCGAGTGCGGCGCCATTGCGCAGAATGATGGCGTCCGCCTTAACCGAGAGCCCCATGGTCGCCACAGCCAGCATCTTGAGGTTGCTCTTCATTGTTCACCATCATCACTTCAAAATCGGTTCGAGACAGACCAGCGCTGGTTCCAGCGGCGCCAGGTTCACACGTAGCACAGATGGTCCTTCCAGGATCGGCGTTCCAGACGTGGAAGCCAATACGTTCGTCGCCTTTGAATAGCCGTCTTCCAGGGACATGCGGACGCCCTGTGCCGTCTCGCCGCCGTTGACCACCAGCACGTAGGTCTTCCCTTCCTTGACCCAGGCGCGCGTGGAGATCGGTTTCTCCGCCGTCGACTCGACCGGCTCGGCCGTTTCAACCGCACGAACAAGAGTGCGTCCCGCCCCTTCAACGGAGAGCAGCACGGGAATCTGCGCCTGGATTTCCGCGCCCACGCGGCAGCACTCCGCCCAGCGCGTCTCGGCGCGCTCGCCGTTCGGCTGCTTGAACAGGTCGAAATACGAGTAGAGGACGAGTCCGTTCGCACCGTTCGCGATGCACTGCCAGCACATGCTGCGCAATTCGGCTTCGGTGGGCGCACGGTATTTCGCCTTCTCCTCCGGCGTCTTCTTGTATGCCGCCCAGTTGAAGGCCTGCGGCACCTGCCAAAGCGGCTTGCAGCCAAGCGTCCCCTTCTGCGTGGACCGCGTCCAGACGGACGCCGTCAGCGCCGGCTTGGCAGAAATCGGATAGGGATCCGTCCCGATGACGTCGAACGTCGGCAGATAGGTACGGATCTGGCTGTACTGATAGAGCACCACCCAGCCTGGATGACCGGGATCCAGCCGTTCCATCAAGTCGCGCCGCGCCGTCAGACGCGGCAGCATCGAAAGCGGCATCTCGTCGTTCAGGTACCACGCCAGCAGCGCGGGATGGTCCTTGAACTTCGCCACACAGTCCGTGATGAAGCGGACTTCATCGGCCTCGGTCTTGATGCCGCGCGGCGCCCAGCGCGTCCCGGAATAGATGTCCTTCACGCTGTAGATGACCTTCAGTCCCTTGGCCTGGCAGTAGTCCATCAGATCGCGGCTCTTCGGCGCGTTGTACGGCATCAGGCAGTTGAACGGCCCCTGGGCATAGTGGTCGACCTTGTTCGTGTCGACGACCGACCAGTACATGCCGAGCGGAAAGAACGGCTGGCCGTGGAGAATCGTGCGCCCGTGCGCGTCGATCCACGACGCCCGCGCGGGAAGCTTCTCGACGCGGGTGAACGCGAGGTCCGCCGCCCCTTCCACCGTACCGTCCTTCGCGACAAGTTCGGCGACAATGTTCTGCCGTCCCATCTTCAGGGACGCGACGGACACGGTCCATTCCGGCCTCTCGGCATCCGCCGCCACGGTACGCCGGGCGCCGGATGCGTCCTTATAGGTCAAGCGGAGGGACACGCCCTTCGCGCGGATCGCCGGCGACAGATTCACGGCCGCGCGGAACGTCACCTCGGCGTCGGCGGCGAGATTGCGATAGGCCGTTGAATAAAGTCCCTCCATCGGCTGCGGAATGTACTCCCGCACGGAGACGTCGTCGAACCAGGCCTTGCCGAGCATGCCCTTCCGGACATAGGGATGCACGCGGAACTTCGCCGCGGCGGCGGGGATCTCCTGCGTCACGCCTTTGACACAGGTCCAGTCCTTCGTGCCCTTGACGCCCTCGGCATAGGCGCCACCGAGCCACTTGCCCTTCGCGTCGACCCACTCGATGCAGATGGAGGCGCCGCTTCCGTCGCCCGTGAGGTGCTCGGTCTTCACCCAGACCTCATACTCGTAGCAGCAGCCCGCCTTCAGGTCGACAGGCTGCCCCGGAAACGAATAGAATTTGGGATCGTCGTTCTCGAAGCAGAGCGCCCGCGTGCCGCTACGCCCCACACCATCGCGGTAGGCGTAATGCGCCTTCACCTCATTCCAGGCGACGGTCTTTCCGTCCTTGACCTCGTTGAAACCGCCATTGACGACAAGTTCCTTCTGGGCGCCCGGAGACGACAACAACAACCCGCCGAAGGCGAACGATAAACAACAATAATCGAATAGTTTATTTCTCACATCGGGAATTATAGCAAACTGTCCCGAATGGGGCAAACCTCTTTCGGACAACTACAATGGGCCGTTAGGTTTTAGGATGGCCTGGGGCTGTAGAAGGGGGGCGCGCCGCCTCCGGCTCCTACCGGGCGGTGGGCTCCATCCTGACGGCCAGCGTCGCGAACTCCCGCAGGAAGTCGGCCGACAGGCCGGGAATCGACTGCAGGCGGTTGAGCGCGCTCCGCGCCGTGCGGTCCACCTCGCCGTCCCCGCTCCCGGAGATGATGCGGAACCCCTGCACGCGCCCGCCCGGACCCAGCTTCAATTCAATCTGCAGCGCCTGGAGTCCCGGATGCCACTTGAAGCTCTCCTTGTCCCACTCGCGGCGGATGGCCTGCGCGACGAGGCTCACGCACCGCGTCGCCTCGTCGTTCGCGATCTGGTTGCGGGCCCCGACGCGGTAGCCCTGGTTCATCAGGAGCCGGAACTCCTCCGGCGACAGGGGCTTGTCCGCCGCCGTCCCCTTGCCGTACGTGCGGACATTCGGCGGCGGCTCGATCTTCCGCGCCTTCTCGCGCAGGTCCGCCACCGGCGCGGGCGCCGCCTTGACGAGCTTCGCCTTCTTCCGCAGATCGGGCGGCTTGGGCTTCTCCTTCTTCTTCGGCTTCGGCTTTTCGACGACCTTCTCGACCGCCTCGACGGGCTTCGTCTCCTCGATCTTCGGCGGTTCGGGTTCCGGCTGCGGGGGCTTGGGCTCCGCCTTCGCCTCCGGCGGCGGCGGGTTGGGATCGGGATCCGGGTCGTCCGTCTGCTCCGCCCACGGCGGCACGATCGTGAGGTCCATCGGGATGACCACGTCGGGCGGACGGATCGCCAGCTTCGCGATGACCCAGAAGAGCGCGAAGACGGCGAGGTGCAGGGCGAGCGCGAGGCCGAAGGCCCGCAACGAGACGGGGCCCCGCCCCTCCGCACGCCGCTCCCCCGTCTGTTCGTGTGCGTACACGCTACTTTTCCTTCGTCACGAGCGCCATCTTGCGCACGTGGCAGCCGTAGACGACCTTCACGACGTCCATCACCGCGCCGTATTCGAGGCGTTCGTCGCCGCGCACGAGCACGGGCACGTCGGGATCGGCCGCCACCTTGGCGTCCAGGTCGGCCTTGAGGGCGTCGAGCGTGATGGGCGTGTTGTTCAGGTAGACCTGGTTGTTGACGTCCACGGTGATCACGTTCGCCTTTGCGTCCTTGCTCGGCAGCGTATCCGTCTTCGCGCGCGGCAGCAGCACCGTGATGCCCTGTTCCAGCGCGGGGATCGTGAGCATGAAGGTGACGAGCAACAGGAAGGTGAGGTCGATGAGCGAGTTCATGTCGATCGACGCCCGCGCGCCGCCGACCCGCCCGCGTCTGCTCCGGCGGGCCATCAGGCGCCTCTCCCCGGGTCCTGGAACTCCAGCGCGATGCGGCCCATGAGGTCGTCCGCGAAGCCCTCCATGTCGGCGAGCAGGTCGCGCAGCATGGCGGAGAGCCAGTTGTGGAGCATCACGCCCGGAATCGCGATGAGGAGGCCGACGACCGTCGTGACGAGGGCGGAGGCGATGGCGGGCGCCATCGTGGCGATGGTCGCGCTGCCGGCCGCCCCCATGTCCGCAAACGCATCGAGCACGCCCCACACCGTTCCCAGGAGGCCGAGCATCGGGGCGATCGCGACGACCGTCGCGATCATGCCCATGCCCTTCTCCACGCGCAGCGCCTCCTCGTCCAGCACGTGCTCGCAGAGCGTCTTCACCAGACCCATCTCGTGCGCGGTGAGCGCGGCCGCCACGCCCGGCTGGCGCCCGACGAGCAGGGAGCGGACATCCGGCGCGAGCAGCTTCAGGAGGCGGTCGCACGTACTCCAGTAGATGTTCTCCAGCACCGTGTGCCCGTTGTCCTTGCGCTGCAGGTAGTGCCCCAGCACGTCCTGCCCGCCCATCACGTCGCGCGCCACGCGGCGCGCGGCACGGGTCTGGTCGGACAGCTCACGCCACTTTCCGAAGATGAACGTGAACATCACGACGCTCGCGGCGAGCTGCACGAGCACGATGCCCTTTCCCATCGCGCTCGACATCATGAAGCCGTTCAGCAGGGAATCCGCGAAAAACTCAACCATGGCCATACTCTCCGTTCTTGACCGCCGACGTCACCTGCCCCTCGGGGGGAAGGTCGCCGCGCGAGGCGCCACACGCGGCCAGCACCTTGTCCGTCGTCTGAAAATGCACCTTGCAGTGGTTCATGAGCCACACCGGCCCCTTCTCCCGCACCATCCGCTCCGCGAGCGCGCGCACGCGCGGGTCGCTCGACCCCAGCGGCACGACGCCGAGGGCGGATGCCGCGCCCGGCTCCACTTCGCCCGCCATGTCGCACAGCGCCCGCAGGAAGCACTCGCGCGCGAGCACCGACGCCGCCGCCACCGCGATCGAATAGCTCTCGGCCCTGTGCCGCTGCTCCACGGCGACGCCCTTGCCGCGCGTCTTGAGCGCGCGCCGGATCACCGTCTCCGTCGGCGCGAACTGGTCCACCACGATGCGCGGGCAGGCCGGCTGCTTTTCGAGCAGCTCCTCGATGCACGTGCCGTGCGCCCAGGCGAGGAGGCGGTTGATGTTCCGGATCTTCGCGTAGAGGCGGTTGTAGGCCGCCGGGCCGATCTTCACGACGGCGAAGCGGCCCGGTCCCAGCAGGGAGCGGACCATCTGCCCCATCCGCATGAGCACGACGTTGTTCGTGATGAGCTTGCAGTCCCGCACGCCCCCCTCGTCCACGTGCTTCACGTCGTGCGCGTCGAAGTACTCCACCTTCAGCGTGCGCAGCCTCTCCGCCAGCGCTTCGTCCACGTAGCAGCACGCCACGACGAGCGGGCCGAAGTAGTCGCCCTTGCCCGACTCGTCGCTCCCCCCATGCGGCAGGGGCGCCCCCTCGGCCGCCGCGGTGCCCGCCACGGACGCCGCGCTCCCCGCACCGCCCGGCGAAAGCGGCACGACGCCGTTCGGCTCCAGGAAGAACTCCACGAAGTCCTGCGCCTGCCCGCCCTGCACGCAGAGCTTCCGCCGTCCGTGCTTCTCCTTCTGGTAGAGCGCGCAGTTGAAACCGTCCCCCTCCGCGGCGGCGAGCGAATAGGGCACCTGCTTCGGACGGTAGTTCCCGGAGGCCAGCAGGGCGAGAAACGCCTCCTGCTGCCTTTCGTCGAGTTCAAAGGTGAAACATGTCTTCCGTTCGGGCATAGGCGTGCATTATACCAAAACTGGGACGTGACGCCTATGGACGCCAGATTTTCCCGCTGCGCTACGACGACCCGGCTGCGAAGCGTGCGCAGGCCGCGTGGCCTACGCCTTGATCGGGCTGTACTTCGGCACGAGGGCCTTCATCAGGCACCACGCGACGAGGTAGGCCACCGCGCAGCAGCAGAACACGATCATGTACCCGGCGGGCTTGCCCGCGAAGCCGGCGAACGTGAACGCGCTCCCCTGCGCCTCCGCGTAGGTGAAGAGCGAACCGGCGCACTTGTTGATGACGAAGGAGCCGATGCCGCCCGCCATCGCGCCCATGCCCGTCACGGAGGCGATCGTCGACTTCGGGAACATGTCGCCCACCGTCGAGAAGATGTTCGCGCTCCACGCCTGGTGGCCCGCCGCCGCGAGGCCGATGAGGACCGCCGGGAACCACACGCTCACGCCCGCGAGCGGCTGCGTGACGAGCGCGGCGAGCGGGAAGAACGCGAAGATGAGCATCGCGCGCATCCGGCACATGTAGGGGTTGCCGCCCATCATCCCCTTGTTGATGAAGAACGTGGGGAGCTTGCAGCCGTAGATCGAGACGACCGTCACGATCAGGTAGAGCGTGAAGATGAGCGCCTGGCCCATGCCCGTCGTGGGGCCGTGGCCCTGCTCCTTGAAGTAGGCGGGAGCCCAGAAGAGGTAGAACCACCACACGCCGTCCGTGAAGAACTTGCCCACGATGAAGCTCCAGGTCTGGCGGTAGGCGAAGCATTTCAGGAACGGGATCGGCTGTTCTTCGGCGTGCGCCGCCTCGGGCTTCGCCGCCGCGTCGGCCTGTTCGTCCTGCGAGATGTACGCAAGCTCCGCCGCGTCCACGTGTTTCGACTGCTGCGGCTTCGTGTAGAGCCACTGCCAGAAGAACATCCAGACGAACCCGGCGCCGCCGATGATGATGAACGCCATCTCCCAGCCGCACCACTTCGCGAGCGGGGGGATCGTGAGCGGCGCGGCGAGCGCGCCCACCGAAGCGCCCGAGTTGAAGATCGACGTCGCGAACGCGCGGTCCTTCTTCGGGAAGTACTCGGCCGTCACCTTGATGGCGGCGGGGAAGTTGCCGGCCTCGCCGAGCGCGAGGACGGCGCGGCAGGCGAGGAAGAGCCACACGGAGACGCCCGCGATCGCCGCCGCCGCCGCGCTGCCGGCCTCGACGGCGCGGAGGGCCGCGACGGACCCGATGCCGTCCATGAACCAGCACGTCGCGATGCCGCACGCCGCGTGGAGGCACGCGCCGAGCGACCAGACGAAGATGGCCCACTGGTAGCCCTTCTTCGTGCCCATCCAGTCCACGAACTTGCCGGCGAAGAGACAGGCCGTCGCGTAGATGAGGGAGAACCAGGCCGTGATCGTGCCGTAGTCGGCGTCCGTCCAGTGGAACTCGGGCTTGATGAAGTCGGGGAACGTCAGGGACAGCACCTGTCGGTCGAGGTAGTTCACCGTCGTCGCCACGAACAGCAGCGTACACATCACCCAGCGGAATCGCGTCATCTTCGTCTCGCTCATTTGTCCGTTCCCTTCTTCGCGGCGGTTTTCGCCGTCTTCGTCCTTGCGGTTGCGTTCTTGCCCAGAAAATCCTGCACGCGTTCCATCGTCTCGGCGCTGAGGATGTGTTCCATCAGGCAGGCGTCCTTCTCGGCGGTCTCGTCGCACACCCCGAGCTTCAGCAGGAACGCCTTCAGCACCCTGTGGCGGCCCAGCACGTGCGCGGCGACGCGCGCGCCCTTCTCCGTCAGCTCGATGTTGCCGTAGGGCTCCTGCGTCGCGAGGCCGAGCTTCTTCAGCTCGCCGATCGCCTTCACCACGCTCGGCATCTTGACGTGGAGCGCGAGCGCCACGTCCCGCACGCGCGCGGCGCCTTTGGCGTGGATGAGGACGTGGATCTCCTCCAGGTAGTCTTCAAGCGACTTCGTCATGTCGTCACCGGGACCTCGCGGGTCGGATTGCGCTTCGCGAACTCCTTCGCGAAGGCGCGGTAGGCCTCGGCGCCACGGCAGGAGGGGTCGTAGAACACGACCGGCTGGCCGTAGCTCGGGGCCTCGCTCGTGCGGACGTTGCGCGGGATCATCGTCTCGAAGACCTTGCCCCCGAAATGCTCGCGCACCTCCGCGATGACATCCTGGGAAAGGCGCGTGTTCGCGCTCACCATCGTCATGAGGATGCCGTTGAGCCCCAGGGCGGGATTCGCGCCGTTCGCCTTCAGGCGCGCGATGAGGTCCTGCATCACGCCCAGGCCCTCCAGCGCGTAGTACTCGGCCTGCATCGGCACGAGGATGCCGTCCGCCGCCGCGAGCGTGGCCGTCATGAGGATACCGAGCGAGGGCGGGCAGTCGAGGAGGATGTAGTCGAAGACGTTCGCGTCGCGGATCGCCTGCAGCACGTTCCGCACCACCTGCAGGCGGTCGGTCCGCTGGGCGAGGTCGATCTCGCAGCCGGAGAGGTTGACCTCGGAGGGGATGACGTTGAGGTTTTCGTACGGCGTGGGCTGGATCATGTCCGCAATCTGCCGCTGCCCGATCAGGCAAGGGTAGAGGGAAATCCCCTCCTGCGGCTGGAGACCGAGCCCCGTCGTCGCGTTCGCCTGCGGATCGAGGTCGATCACGAGCACCGTGCGGTGCTGCTTCGAGAGCGCCGCCGCCAGGTTCACCACCGTCGTGGTCTTGCCCACGCCGCCCTTCTGGTTGGCGACCGCCACCACCTGCGTCTTGATCTTCGTCTCCATATCCTACGCATGCCTCACAAGTTTGAAGAACCGGTCCTGATAGCGGTCGAAGACGCCCTTCCGGCGCAGAAACGCCCCCAGCTCCGTCACGAGCCGGGGATTCGCCTGGGCCTTCGCGAAGGCCGCCTCCACTTCGCCCTGCAGCTCGGGCGCGAGCAAATCCAGCGACGCCCGCCGCTCGGCCGCCTCGAACTCGCGCACGTTGACGGGCGCGGAGGCGTTGACGTGCAGCCAGAAGAAGTGGACGAGCGACACGTCCCACGGTGCGTCGACGCCCTGGATCACCGCCGCGAACGCATCGTTTGAGCCCGCCACGTCCGCCAGGACGCGCGCCGTCACCGCCTCCAGCGAATCCGTCACGACCTGTTCGGAGAAGGCCTCCTGCGAGAGGCGGTAGCCGTACTGGAGGATCCGGATCGAGTCGCGGTGCTGCTTCAGGAAGTCGAGATACTGCCGTGCCTGCTCGCCGAAGCCCTCCAGGCTGTCCTCGGCATACGCCTCCGGCGTGATGATTGCCGGCTTGTGCGCCTCCAGCCGTCCCTCCCGCACGCGGACCTTGCCGGGATCGTCCGGCAGTTCCGCAAGGTGACGGTAGTTGATGCGCGTCTCGCCGAAGGTTTCGAGGGTGCGCGACGGCGCGCGCACCACCTTGGTGTGGTGCACGGCATACCAGAAGTCAAACTGCCTTGTCCCTTGTTGCATTTTCCGTTCATGATAGCAGATATCGGGGAGGGAAACAAGGTCGAATTCGGCGTCCCGCAATTGACGCCCGGCTGCGTCCGGGCGTATACTATGGAACCTGCAATCGATTCCCCAAGCCGGAGCGACACACCCAACATGGACCTTCGTGAACTTTTCGATCAAATGCCCCTCCGCGACTGGCTGGCCGCCGCGCGCGAGCGGGAACTGGACTACTGGGCCGAGACGAACCGGTTCTGCGGACGCTGTGGCACGCCGCTCGCGCGCCATCCCGACCCCGCCGAACGCGCGATGTGCTGCCCGAAGTGCGGCCTGCGCGCCTACCCGCAGATGACGCCGGCGGTGATCGTACTCGTCAAGAAGGGCGACACGATCCTCCTCCAGCGCAACACGCACTACAAGCTGCCGCACTGGAGCCTCGTCGCCGGGTTCCTCGATCCGGCCGAAAACCTCGAAGAGGCCGTCCGGCGCGAAATCCGCGAGGAATCCTCACTCGAAGTCGGCCACATCCGCTACTTCGGCTCGCAGATCTGGCCCTTCCCCTCGAATGTCATGATCGGCTTCGTCGCGGACTGGGTTTCCGGCGAGCCGACCCCCGACGGCGAGGAGATCGTGGCGAGCGGCTGGTTCGGCCGCGACAACCTGCCCCTCCTCCCCAAGAGGATCTCCCTCGCCCGCCGCCTCGTCGACGCCTGGCTCGACGGCCGCATCTAGCGCGCGTCAGTCCGCAAGGGGCTTCCCGCGGAAGAAGAAGGCCGGCGTCGGCGCGCCGGGCGCGCGCGGCGTCGCGGAGAACGCGGCGACCTTGCCGTCCTTCACCGCGAGCCGCACCTCGAAGCCGCCGGGCGCCGGCAGGCGGAAGGAATAGTCGCGCCAGTCCGCCGGCACGCCCGCCGCGAGGTGGACGTCGCCCTCCATGTCCGCCACGAGCAGCTGGCAGATCGCGTAGAGGACGTTGCCCGCCGCCGTCATGAACCACGGCCGGTACTCCGAGACGCCCGGCTCGTTGATCTCCCAGTACTCGCCCCAGCACCCCGCGCTGCGCGCCGCCTCCTGCAGCCAGCGGACCGCCGGGAACGCCGCGTTGCCCGCGCGCAGGGACGCCATCGCCATCGTCGCCGCGTACCACGGGCAGATCCGCTTCCCCGTCTCGTACATGTTCCCGAAGGCCTGCCCGTTCTGGAGGAAGTGCGCCACCGCCGCCACCTGCTTCGCGTTCGAGCGGTCGAACGTGTGGAAGGGGTAGAAGCCGGCGAGCGTGCCCATCGACTCCTCCGTGCAGCCGGGATAGGCGACGTAGCGCCCGTCCCGCGCGGGGAGGCTCGCCACGAGGCGTTCCGCGCACGCGCGGAAGTCCGCCGCGAGGTCTGCGTCCTTTCCGAGAATGTCCGCCGCGTCCGCCGCCGCCCGCAGGGTGGTGATGACACCGCAGGTGGTCATGAACGCCCGTTCGCGTCCGGGGCCCATCCGCTCGAGGTCCGTGCATTTCGTCACGAAGGAGGTTCCGTCCGGCAGGTCGATCACCTGGAGGCGGCGGAAGAAGAGCGCGCACTCGCGGATGACGTCGTAGCCCTTTTCGGCGAGGTAGGCGCGGTCGCCCGTGTAGCGGTAGGCGGTCCAGACCGTCTGCGCCACGGCCGCCTGCTGGAAGATGTGGTCCATCCAGAATCCGAGCGGCGCGCATTCGACGTCGTTGCCCTCGGCGGCCTCCCCACACCCAGCGCGCGCCGCACCGGTAGAACGGCTTCGACACGTCCTTGTTGCAGCGGATGCAGGCGTTCGTCAGCGTGGCGGCGCGGAAGTCGGGCGCGGTCTGCGCCGCCTTGAAGTGCCCTGCCGCCAGCAGGCCCTGCGCGCCGTACATCTCGTCGAACGCGAAGATCCGCCCCGACCAGTGGCTCTGGACGATGCCCACGGGGATGGACCATTCCGTCGAGACGCACCGCAGATGGTAGCGCGCCATCTCGAAGAGTTCCTGGATGCGCGCGTCCGGCACGTGGATCTCGCTCTCCGCCGCGAACGCCGCCCAGTCCGCAATGTGTTCGGCGCGGAGCGCGGCGTAGGTTGAAAGCGGCGTCGCCGGCGCGGGCACGGGCGTGACCGCCGGCAACTTGCGCGCAAGGTCGTCGTCGAAGGCCACGAACCAGTCCGCCGTCCGGCGCTCTCCCGGCGCGAGCGTCACGGTGTGCTGCACAAGGCCGTCCAGGCCGACCGCCTTCGCCTCGGGCACGGACCCGTCCGCGCCCTGCACCGTAATCGTCTCCTTCGTGACGAAGCGTCCGTAGGCCGTCATCTTCCAGGTCGCACACCCCTTCTCCTTCGCCACATGCCACGCGCCCTGGATGCGTTCGTGCCACGGTGCCGTGTAGGCGAGGCCGAGCGTCACCGTGCGCGGTTCCGCCGCGCCGTTCACCACGGTCTGCCGCACGGCGACGACGTTGCGCGTCTGCGCGACGAACGCCTCGCCCACCAGCTTCACGCCGTTCGTGTATTCGCCCTCCGTCGTCGTCAGTGCCCGGCGCAGGTCGAGCGTCTGCCGCCAGCGCGTCGGGGCGGACTGTTCCGCGCCGTCCACGACGAGGCGCGTGCGGAACGCGCCCTGCGGCAGCAGCGGGTAGCCGAAGCGGCTCGCCGTGCCGGGATTGTCCCCGAGACGGCGCCCTTCCCAGTAGAGGCCGGGCTGGAGGTGCTTCTTCGAAAGCGCCTTGCTTCCCGTCGAGACGGCGAGGCGGTAGTCCATGAACACGTTGAGGCGCCCGTTGGACAGCATCGCGGGCACATAGCCGGCCGGTTCCGCGCCGTCCTTCGACACGACCGTCCGCACCGTCGCGTCCGCACCCGCGCCCAACGCAAGGGCGCATACGATTCCCAGCAGCATCCGTTTCATTTTTTCTCCTTTATTCAATCCTCTCGCACGGACGCACGACGCCCTGCACCCGTATGTTACCACATTCCGGGATTCGCCGCTGACACAACGCCCCTCACCCGGACGCGACAAGCGCGTCCCTCCCGTTCCCCTGTCCCTACCACCCACGGACGCCTCGGCGCGGAACGTCCGCAGCCGGGCGGTCACGCTCCCGCGCGACCGCCTCAACACTCGGTATTCCCCCTCCCGTGCGCAGGGCACGTCTTAAACCTAACTGTCGCAGTTAGGGTAAGCCTTTCCGTCTCGCGTGCCGTTCCATGTGGAACCATCCGACGGCAACCCGGTTTCAGATGTCCATCAGGAAAAGTTCAGATGTCCATCAGGAAAAGTTCAGATGTCCATCAGGAAAAGGAGACCGACCATGAGGGCATACAGCCACCAACGGTGAAAGAGGGCCGCCGCGAGCGACGCCACCCACAGGCTCAGCTCGCCGCAGGCGGGCAGCAGGCCATTCGGCGTCAACCGCCAGAGCTTCCCGCCGCCCAGGCGGAACCCGCCGAGACGGCTGACACGGCCATAGGGTTCATCCCCCACCAACGCCGTCCAGAGAGATGTGTAGGCGGAGCGGTCTTCAAGCCACGAGACAAGGCCGACAACCATCCCCACAAGGCCGACCACTCCGACGATTCCGCAAAACAACCGGATGATGAACGTGCCGATCCGATAATCCGTCTCGCCAACTTCAGGTGTCATGTCCCCTTCCTTTCTGTTCTGTCGCGAACGTTGTCTCCCGCATGGTTTCCCTTTCATTCGACACCATGAGTATACCATAGGGAACACGCTTCGTAATGGGTTGGTGGGCTGCGCGGCGTTGCCGCTCGCCCACCAACCCATTACAGGCCGAGTTGCTTCGTTGACAGGGGGGGGGTAAATTTGTTAGACTTTTTACCTGTGGCACAAAACTGGGACAAAGGGTCGTTGCAGGGAGGTGCCACGGTTGTCGGTTCTCAACAAGGAAAGGAGCGGATGGATGAAGCGAATGGCGGTTGTCCTGGGTACGCTGGTCGGCGTGTGGTGCGGTCCGGCGGACGAGGTGTTGGTCGGGTCGGACGACTTCGCGGCGCGCCGTGATGTCGCCGCCGGCACGCTGACGTGGACGGAACGGGCGGCGGGGCCGGTCTCGGCCGTGTTGCCGACGGACCTCACGAACGGACTGGCGTTCTGGGTGGACGCGAACACGAACGTCGTCGCCGACGCGGCGGGTGCGGTGCGGGCCTGGCTCGACGTGCGCGAGGCGCCCGTTGCGGACGAGGCGGACTGGGCGGCGCGCACGGAGGCGGGGGACTGGTCCTATACGCGCGCCCTGCTCTACACGGCAACGGAGAAGTACGCCGGCGTGCCGCCGACCATCGAGACGGACCGGGAGGGGTTCGCGGGGTTGCGGTTCATCGACTTCGGCGAATACGGGAGCGGGCGCTGGCTGATGTGGGCGGATGCGCAGGGGAACCGCCGCCGCGTGGCCGTGCGCAGCTACTTCTGCGTCGTCGGGTTCGGCGCTTCGGCGGGGTTCATCCTTGCGGACGTGGACAATCCCGCGCAGGGTGGCTGGGGCTTCACGCCCTACCACAAGGGTTCGGGCGGCGGGAACGGGACGGACGACGCGATTTCGACCTACAACGAGAACGACAGCCACATGATGTTCGGGGAGACGCGGTTGAACGGTGTGCGGGTGGATCCGCGCGTGACGAAGTACGCGCGGCACGCGGTGCAGCTGTTCGGGCAGACGGTCCGGCTGTCTACAAGCTGGAGACGTGTCCCGAACCGTGGGTTTCGACCTTCTTCAACAACAGCAACTGGAAGCAGGTGGACGGACAGAACGACCGGCAGGGCGGCGGCCAGCTGGGCGAGATCCTGTGCTACGACCGTGTGCTGACGGACGACGAGCGGGTGCGCGTGGAGGCATATCTGCGGCAGAAGTGGTTCGGGGGCGCGACGGCGGGGCGGATGGCGCTCGCGGCGGGCACGGCGTTCGTGGCGGATGTGGCGCAGACGGCAACCGTGCGGGGCGTGGAGGGGGCCGGCACGCTCGTCAAGCGCGGTGCGGGGACGCTCGATGTCGCCGAGGGCGCGGGACTCTTCGCGGGTGGGCTGCGTCTTGAAGAGGGCGCGGTTACGCTTGCGCGGAAACACGCGCTTCCGGCTCTGGACGCCTTCGGGGCGGCGACGGTGGAAGTGGCGGCGGACGGCGTGCGTCGCGTGGCCGGCGTCCCCGATGCGGCGGGGACGTTTACGATCCGGGGAACGGACGCGAGCACATCCGTGCACGTGCCGCTCGGTACCGTGGCGGAGGAGGTGACGACGCTGGACGTAACGGACGCGACGGTCGTGTTGCGTCCGGCGGCGGATATTGGAACGTCCTACCGTCCCGCGACGGCGTTTGAGCGGATCGGCAACCTGATCCGGAACGGCGGATTCGAGGCCACCTCCATGACGGGAAGCTGGAGCGGCGGACAGCAGATCACGGTCGAGGGATGGCGCGAAGTGGCGCCCACGAACGGCGGTACGGCCTCGTGGGGGCTGACGAAGACGGGTACGCCGTGGCTGGACGGCGCGGTTTCCGTTCCCGAAGGACAGGTGGCGGTGTTCCTGCAGGGGCGGCAGGATGCGGACAACAACGTGCAGGGGCGTCTGCGGCAGACGGTGGAGGTGCCGGTGGCCGGACTCTACCGTCTCTCGTTCCAGGCGACCCGGCGCACGTCGAAGGCGGTCTGCAACGTCGGGGTCTGGCTCGACGACCGGTACGTGTTCGTACGCCGCATCCAGGATTCGTACCGCATGGCGGCGGGGGGCGGGTACGAGGTGGACCGTGCCGCGACGGATTTCCAGACGATGGGGTGCGATCTGCCGCTCACGGCGGGTCCGCACGATCTCACGTTCGAGGTGACGTTGGACGACACGGCGGATCGGGCCGTGGTTCTCGACGACGTGCGCCTCGTGCCGCTCGTGGAGGGGGCGTTCGCGTGGGTAG